>Ga0116154_10001580_pt1 | contig 18805 bp, 12 predicted proteins | sample AD_UKC030_MetaG_FD_89898 | JGI IMG/M metagenome (GOLD analysis project Ga0116154, IMG submission 89898) | Active sludge microbial communities of municipal wastewater-treating anaerobic digesters from USA - AD_UKC030_MetaG | ecosystem: Engineered > Bioreactor > Anaerobic > Digestate | place: USA...
CTCCTCGTTCCCGAGGTCCTCGAGCGCGAGCCCGAGCTCCGGGAAAAGGTCGAGGCCTACATGGAGCGGTACGGATCGAGCTTCGAGCGGAGGGCGGCGAACCTCGATGCCTGGCTTGCCCGGAAGTACGGCCTCGCCGCGGGCCGTACCTACTTCGTCGAGTAGGGTTTCAGCCCCGGTCCTCGGCCTCGGCGAGGGCTTCCTCGACGGTGGCCGCCGCCCAGTCGCGCGTGAGCTCGAGGAGCTCGGCGGGGGCGATGGGCGCGGTCCTGCCGGCCGAGCGCTGGAAGGCGCTGGCCGCGGGCAGGAGGGTGGTCCAGAGGTCCCGCTCGGCCTCGCCGAGGGCGGCGAGGTAGGGGACCGCGGGGTCCCGCGGCGTCGGCAAGGCGCGGAGCTCGGCGACGTAGCGCTCGAGGAATTCCCGGGCGCCGCAGCTGCTCTGCCCGGCCGCGAAGAGGCGCCGCTCCCTGGCCCGCCGCGCCTTATCCGAGGGAACCCTGATCTCGACCCCGAGCCCGCGCAGGGGGATGATGGCCATGTCCGAAGCGGCGGCGAAGCGCTCCAGGTGCTCCTTGTAGGCGATCAGGGGCTTGGTCAGGTAGCGCGAGGACGAGCCGTCGGCCGAGCTCTCGCGGCTCACCTCGGCGTTCCTGAAGACGAAGCCCGAGAAGAGGGACTCGGTCGGGCTCAGGCGGCCCTGGAGCCGGTCGAAATACCCGTAGATGTAGGTGCCCCTCGCGTAGCTCTTCCCCTGGGGGTAGGAGAAGTCGGCCCCGGCGAGGATGGTCGACTCGGCGCCGAGGGCCTCCGCGAGGGAGAGGGCGGCGTGGGTCACGTTCCCGCCGGAGGTGTCGAGGGCGGGGAAGGGGCGGAAGCGGGCGGAGACGTAGGCGCAGAAAGGGTGGCCCGAGGAGAAGAAGCGGGGCGAGGCGGTCAGCCGCGCGAGGCGGTTAGGCGAAGCCAGGTCGATGACGAGGGGTATGCCCTCGGGGATGCCGCCGAGGAAATGGTAATAGCTGATGTGCTGGCAATCGATGGAGACGACGGCCCCGGGGCGGAGCCCCGAGCCTACGAGGGAAGGCAGGCTCGTGTCCGTGGCGATGAGGAAGGCCCCGCCGGCCACCGCCTCGCGCAGCGCCGGGATGGCGAGCTCGAGGGAGGGGCCCGCCGCGGCCACCGCCGCCCGGCGCACGGGGGGAAGGGGGGCCGTGGCCCTGCCGGCGGCGAAGAGGTTGCGGGCAACGTTCTTGAACCAGAGCTTGCCGAAGAATGCCTGGACGCTGTAGTCGTCGGAGATCCGCCCGAGGACGGCGCGCAGGGAGTCGGCGGCCTCGCCGAAGGGCTCGGGATCGAGGTCGACGCGGCCCCGCAGGGGCAGGGAGCGGATATCGCCGGCGATGGGCGGCACGTAGCGCGAGAGGATCATGGAGGCGAGCCCGGCCGGCTCGGGGTCGAGGAGGAGGGTGAAGCGCTCGTCGAGGAAGAGCTCGGAGAGGTCGGCCTCCTCGAGGAGGGCGCGGAGGAGGGGGGCGGAGTACTCCACGGCCACGATGCCGGTCGTGGCCGGTGAAGCGAGGTAGCGCTTGAGGAGGTAGCCGCAGCCCAGGCCCAGGGCGACGATGAAGCCGCCGGGCGGCTGGGCCTCGAATATGCGCTCGGCCTCCCGCTCGGGATCGATCAGGGAGTGGAAGGCCGCTTCCCGCTCTCCGCGCCTGAGAACGGGCACGGCAGCCCCCGAGCGCGCGCTGCGCAGGGCGAGCGCGGGATCGGGCTGGGACTCCAGGAGCCGGTCGCCGAGATCGGGATCGCTGCGGGAGAGGGCGAGGAGATTGCGCCTGAAGATGCGGTCGCTCATGAGAGGAGATTCCTTTCGAGCGCGCCGAGCTGGAGGAGGGCGCTCTCGGCCAGGGCTCGCGCCGCGGGCCCGGGATCGTCCGAGCGGGACAGGGCTCGGCGAGCGGCGGACCAGAAGGGGAGGTCGAGGGAGCGGAGGAGCTCGGCGATGCCCGGTTCCGAAGGCGAGCACCCCTTCGCGAGGCCCGCGCAGGCTTCCTCCGCCCGGCGGCGCCAGGATCGGAAGCGCGAGGCGAGGAAGAGCTCGCGCTCGGCGCGGCCGGGGATTTCGCGCGAGGCCGGGAGCCAGGGCGCGCGAGGGGGGGCCGCGGCGAGGAGGGAGTCCAGGCCGCCTGCGTCGAGCTCGGCGAAGCCGGGGAGGCCCTGGCCAGAGGGAAGGAAGCGGAAGAGCCGGCCCGGCAGGCGGGCAGCGTCGCTCGCGAGGGCCTGGGCGTAGATAGACAGGCTCCGCGAACCGAACCAGCCTCCGCCGAGCGCGAGGGGCTCTAGGGTCGAGCGCCGCTCCCAGGCCAGGGCCTCCGCCGGCCTCGTCCGCGCGGCGCCGGCGACGATCGCCTGGTCGAAGCCATGGGGCCGGGCATGCTCGGCATCGCCGCGCGCGGCTAGGTCTAGGCCGGTGAAGACGATGGGCCCCGAGCCGAGGGAGGCCGCCAGGGAGAGGGCGCTTCCCGCGACCGTGCCGTGGGGGGGGAGCCGCGGGCCCCCTCCGAGGAAGGGTAGGAGCTCGAGCTCGGCGAAGGAGCCTTGGTCGATGAGATGGAGGCTGCTAGCCCTCCATAGCGAGGCCGAGGGCAGGGCGCTGAGGGGGAGGGCAAGGGGGCCGCCGCGGCGGGCGAGGGGATAGAGGTGGTGGCGGCTCCAGAAGCCCCCGTCCGTGGCCAGGACGAGGTCGGGCTCGAGCCCGGCGGCCTCGCAGGCGGCCAGGGCGGAGGAGACCGCGATAAGGAAGAAGCGACCGCGGCGGTCGGCGAGAAAAGGCGCGGCCGCCTCGAGGCTCGGGCCGGCTGCCGCGACGACGAGGGGCCCTTCGATCTCGGGGAGCTCCCCGAGCCGCTGGGCGAGGAGGAAGGAGCGGCAGGAGTTGGCGAGCCAGGTCCTGCCGCTCGCCTTGACGGTGGCGGCCGAGGAAATAAGGCGATCGAGGGCGGCGAGGAGGGAGGAGCGGAGGGCGGCGGCGATCTCCGGGAAGGCGCGGGAGGCCGGGGGCCAATCGAGGACCGCGAGGCCGGAGGCGGCTTCCTCGCCGATTGCCGAGGAAAGGAAGGACTCGAGGGACAGGGGGGAATCGGGGTACCAGGAAGCGTCGGCCTCGAATAGCTCCCTGCCCAGGAAGAAGGGCGAGTATTGAATCGACAGGACGAGGGCGCCGGGAAGGCGCCTACGGGCCGCGGCGACGGCATAGCCTAAGCAGGGTCCGAGGAGGATGACGATGGAAGGGCTCGAGGAGCCGAGCTTATCCTCCACGAAACGCTCGGCCTCCCGAGCGGGAGCGTAGGGAGAATGGAGGTAAGCTCCCTCGGCGAGGCAGGTGGTCGTACCGTCCCGTGAGTTCGCCAAGGCGAGGGACATGGCTTAACTCGCCAGGAAACGGGAAAGGGATTCGAGGGCGCCCGCTTCCGAGGGATCGAGGGCGATGCAATCGCCCTGGGGAAACTCGAAGCCCTCGAGGAAGGAGAGGGAGCGGGCGAAGGATTTGCGGAACTGGAAGAGGGCGAGCTCGGGATCGATGGGGGAGGGGGAGACCAAGACGAGGGCGACGCGCTCGGGCCCTGCCAGGAGGGCCTTCCCCCTCGAGCTCAGGAGGGAGGCGGCGGCGGAGAGGACGAGGGATTCGGCGACGCCGGGCTGGAGGCCGGGATATCGCCGCAAGGCCCGCGCGCAGAGCTCCCCGAGGTCGAAGCGGAGGGCCAAGCCGACTTGGTCGGCGGGGATGGCCGCGAGGAGCTCGGAGCAGGGATCGGCGGCGATCGAGGTTAGGCCGAAGCCCGGCGCCTCGGAAAGGGGGGCCGAGGAGAAGAGGGAGCCGAGAAGGCGCTGCCCCTGCTGTCCCGAGGCCTCGGCGCCGGGATAGGAATAGAGCCACAGGCCGCCCGGACCGGCATCCTCGGCAGCGGAGAGGGAGGCTCCGAAGAGGGGCAGCTCGGAGGAAAGGCCGAAGGCGGAATGCACCGAGCGGCGGGCCTCGGCGGGAAGGGGCGCGCCGGGGAACTTCAGTTCGGAAGGGAGGGTCGATGCGAGGGGCGAGGGGCGGGGACAGGCGAAGCCCTTCACGGCCGCGGGAAGCAGCCCTTCCTCCGCGGGGAGGAGGAGGCCGAGGAGGGGAAAGGGCAGGAGCTCCGAAAGGAGGGAGAAGGCCGCGAGGAGGCGATCGGCCTGCGGCCTGATCGCCCTAAGCCGGGCCTCGATTTCGGACAGCGCCTCGCGCGAGGGGAGCTGCGAGGACGGCGGCTGCTCCGCGCCGTGGAGAGCCTTTGCGAGAAGACCCATTTCAGACCAGGCCCAGTTCCTCGAACAGGCGTTTGTAGGTATCGAAATGCTCCGAACGAGCGAACTCCTCTATTTTCTCCTCGGGGAGGGAGTCGAGGAGCTTGTCCAGGTAGGACAGGACGCTGCGGATCTCGGTCTTGAGGCGGTCGGAGTCGTCGGAGGCGGGGGCAGGGGGCTCGGACTTCTTGGGCTCCATCCGCTGCGGCGCTGGGGGAATCGAGGCCTGCGGCGCTGGGGCCTCCTCGATGAGGGATTCGGAAAGCTCGGCATCCGCGAAGGATGCCTCGACGGGCGCTTCCATGCCGGGGATCCGATCGATGCTCTCGAGCAGGGAGGCGTCCTCGGCGTCGGGGAGGGTCTCTATCTCGGCAATCTCCTCGATTTCTGGAAGGGGGGCCAGGGTCTCCTCATGGAGGTCGATGCCGGTGAGATGGGACTGGTCGGCCTCGGCGAGCATCTCAACGGGCTCGGCCTCGGGGACGGTCTGGAAGGTGAGGTCGGGCTCGAGGGCGGAGGCTTCCTCGACGAGGGGAAGCTCTTCCTCTATCTCGGACAGGGGCTCGGCCTCGAGCTCCTCGGAGTCGAAATCGGAGAGGTCGGGCTCGACCAGGGGCACGTTGCTCATGCCGAGCTCGCCGAAGCCCTCGGATTCGGCGGGCTCCTCGACCAGGGACTCGGGGAGGGCCTCGGCCTTCTCGGATTCGAGGTAGCTGGTATCCTCGGGGGCCGCGGTCATGGGGGTGACCCCCTCCTCGGCCATGAGCCCGATCTCGCCGAAGTCAGCGGGGAGCTCGTCGGAAGCGCCGCCCGGGAGCGAGCCGGCCTCGGCAGGCTCCTCGGCGGAGAGGTTGATCTCCTCGATGGCGGGAAGATCCTCGGGGGCGGCGGAGTAGTCTCCCGATTCCGGGAGTATGGTTTCGGAGAGGAGATCGTTGTCGGCCAGGGCATCGACCGGGGATTCGGCCTCGGCGGCTTCCATCTCCGAGGGGAGATCGACGGAGGCGGTCTCCTCGGTGAAATCCGCGGTATTGAGGATGTTGTCCAGCTCGTCGCCCGTCAGGGCGATCGTCTCGTCCTCTTCCTCGTCGAAGAAGCCCCCGGCGCGGGAATCGGAGCCCTCGCTGTCGAGGGAGGGCGGGGCTTCCATCCCGGCTCCGGCCTCGGCTTCGCGGCGCAGGTCCCCGAGCTGGGTCTTGAGGGAGACGAGCTCCCCGCGGATGGAGGAAAGCTCCTCCGCTATCTTGAGGAGTATCTCGGTGGAGAGGTCGGGGGAGGAGCTCCTGGGCGCCGGGGCCGGCCGAGGAGGGGCTTCCGATGCGAGGTCGCGCTCGACGGCCGCCAGGTCGTCGAAGGCTTGGGGCTCGGCGGCGGGCCGGGAAGGCTCCTCCTTCGAGAGGAAATCGTCGAATTCGGTGACCTCCTCGAAGCCGGGGAGGGAAGAGGCCGAGGGCGACTCGTCCTGGTGGGGGATGGTGTCGTCGAAATGGAGGTCGATATCGAGGCGCTCGAACTCGGCGTCGGGGATGGCGGGCTTGGCGGCGGGCTCGGCGTCGAGGAAGTCGGCGGTGACGTCCTCGGAAGCGGAAGGTCCGGGCTCGGCGTCGAGGAACTCGGTCGAGACGTCCTCCATGGAGGGAGAGGGGACCGAGGAATCGAGGCCCTGGACGCTCGCCATGTCGATGTGGGCGTCGGGGCGGATGGAGGAAGGCTGGTGCAGGCCGTCGATATCCTCGAGGGAAATGTCGATGGTGCCCGAGCCGAGCTCCTCGATCTCGTCCGTCTTGGGGGAGGGCGATTCGTCGAGGAGGGAAGACTCTATGGTCGGCATGTCGTCGATGCTCGGGAGGGTCGAGAGGTCGGGTTCCTCGCCGGGGCCGGGCAGGTCGAATTCCGCGTCGAAGCTGCCGAGGAGCTTCTCCTCGTCGGGAGAGAGGAAGCTCTCCTCCGCGACGGGGGGCGCGGCCGCCTCCTCGACGATATCCTGGGGCTCGGCCTTGACCCACACGCCGTATTGCTCCAAATCGCCTTTGGGAACTCCCGAACGAGGCGCAGCGCTTTTGAGTTCAGTTTTCGGACGTATGGCCATGGCTACTCCGTTACGGCGGTCGTTAGTATTCAGTATCGGCAGGAAACCGCTACGCATTAACGGACCGCACTTTACTCTAAGCGCCGCGGAGCGGGTTGTCAATGATCGCCCCGGGACGGGGAAGGCGCATTCAAGAAGGAGGGGAAAACGGCCGTTAATCTGAGGACGATGACCAGTCCTTACGTCGACTGGCTCGGGGCGGCCCCCCTCTCCGCGCGTCAGCGCGGAGAGGGCAGGAATCCGGCGCGCGCGGAAGCGCGGCGCGCCGCCGCGCGGGGTATCGCCCTCCGAGCCGGAATCGCGGCCTGGGCCGCGCTCGTCCTCTATTGCCTCCTCTCCCTGGTCGCGGGACCCGCCGGCTTCGCGGCCTACAGGCGCTTGGAGGCGCGGAACGAGGCGATGCGGGACAACATCGATGCCCTGGGAACGGCCAACGCGCGGCTTAGGCAGGAGCTCGAGTCCCTCCGCTCCGACGCCGACCGGGCGGCCCGCGAGGCCAGGAGCCTGGGCTACCTCCGCCCCGGCGAGAGCGCCGTCATCGTGGTCGGAAGGCGGCCGAGCCCGGCGGAGCTCGATCCCGGCCGCGTCCTCGGCTACGAGGATCCCCCCTCCTGGCCGGATTCCGCGCTCAAGGAGATCTCCCTCGGCGCTTTCCTGGCCATCCTCGCCGCGAGCCTTGCCCCGAGGAAGCAGGACAGGGGCCGGCGCGCTGGTTCTTCCTAGCGGAACATCCGCTCCCAGCGGGCATCCCGAACGTAGTTGTTGTCCACGCTGACCTTCCCCTCGGCCTCGAACCTCACGAAGACGGACTCCTTGCTGCCGAACAGGACCGACCGGTCCTCGGAAAGGGAGAAGACCCAGCGCCAAGGCCGAGCCTGGGAGGCGATGGCGCGGGCGGTTTTCAGGTCGATGGAGCCGCCTTTATAAAAATCGGGGAGGTTCGGCTGGTCCTGGGTCACGAGGACCAGCGCGCCGGAGACGACCGCCCTGACCCTCATCGAGCGGCCCGTCGAGAGCAGGGCTATGCCGCGGCCGTCGTTGAAGAGGGTGACGCGGTCGATGCCCTTATCCCCCTTCCAGGTCCCCGCGATCAGGGCCAGGCTGGGAGAAGGGAAGGCCGGGGCGGGCGCGGCTTGAACGGCTCCGGCCCCGCCCGCGGCGGCCGAGTCCGGTTCCGCGCCCGGAGCGGCGGACAAGGGGGCGGAGAAGGCCTCGCCCGAAAGCCCTGCCGTAGCCTGCCCGAACAGGGAGAGCGTCATGCGCCGCAGCGCGAGTATGAGGTCGTTGACCGAGGAGAATGGCTCGGAGAGGCTGCGCTTCTCGCCCGTGGCCACCTTCGTCAGGTCCATGGTGAAGACGATGAGCCCCGCGGCCTTCTGGGCCTCGGAGCTCAGGATGTAGTCGGCGGCGAGAGGCGCCAGGTCGGCGGGGACGCCCAGGCTGACCGCGGTTTCAGCCTCGCGGAGGGCGAGCTCCTGGCCCTTGGCGTCGAGCACCCGGAAGGACTTGAGCTCGACGGCGTAGCTCGTGACGAGGTTCTGCACCGCGGCCGACTCCCCCGGCGAAAGGGCATCGCCGGCGAAGGCCCCGATGCGCAGGACCCGGGGAGCCGCACGGGCTCCGAGGGCGGCGGCGAGGAGGAGGGCTATGGCGGCGGGGCGCGTGGCGGTCATGGGTCGCCTCCTAGGTCAAGTATACCGCGGCGAGGGCCCTGGCGGGCAGGCGAGCTCCCCCTTCAGTCGAGGACGCTCTGCCCCGCGGGCTCCTGCGCTCCCGAAGCCGCCCCGGCTTCGGGGGGCTCCTCGAGGCCGGGGATGTCGAGCTTGAGGAGGCTGTCGATCTCCGGGCGCGAGTCGATGAAGCGCATCTGGTCGCCGATCTTGCCGAGGAGCTCGCGGTCGCGCTCCGAGCTGCCCGGATGGACGTCGCAGAGCCGGTTGGGCTGGGTGCCTTCGTAGAAGAGGAGCTTCACCGTCCCGTCGTCGCAGGATGGGGTCGGCAGGAGGCCGGAGACCGCGCAGACCGAGACCTCCACGAGGCCGGTCTGGGGCATGCTGAAGGCCTTGTAGGGAAGGCCTCGGTGGATATCGCGCATGTAGCGGGACCATATCTCGCCGGCGAGGACGGCTCCCGATTGGTCGACGCCCAGGGAGTTGCCCGGCTTGTCGAAGCCGAACCAGATCGCCGTGGTCCGGTAGGGCGTGAAGCCGACGGACCAGGCGTCGGCCCAGTTCTGCGTGGTGCCCGTCTTGCCGGCAGCCGGGATCGTGTACTTCTGGCCCTGGGCGTCCTTGTAGGTGAAGATCTCCCCGCCCGAGGAGGGCCATTGGAGGGTGCCGGAGCGGACTACCCGCTGGAGCATGTCTACCATGACGGCGGCGTTCTGGGGGCTGACGACCTGGAGCGAGGCGCCCTTCTTCTTCTGCTGGGTCCGCAGGTCCTTCTCGGGCTCGAGGATGACGCGGCCGTTGCGGTCCTCGACCGAGCGGATGGAGATGGGCGTCACCTCCTTGCCCTGGTTGGCGAAGACCGCGAAGGCCCTCGCCATGCGCAGGGGCGTCGTGCCGATGACGCCCAGGCCGAGGGGATAGACCCGGGGGAAGGTCCGTCGGACCTGCTCCGGATCGCTGATGTCGAGGAGGGCGGCCGCCCGGTCGATCGCCGCGTCGAAGCCGATGCCGTCGAGGATCTTGAGCGAGGGCACGTTCATCGAGTGGGCGAGGGCGTACCAGGTCAGGACGGATCCCTTCCACTCGCCCTTGAAGTTGAGGGGGGTGTAGGGCGTGCCGTCCTCGTTGTAGAAGACCACGGGGCTGTCGTAGATCAGCGTGCCCTCGGTGAACTTGCGCGAGTCGATGGCCGCCGAGTAGTACAGGGGCTTGAAGCAGGAGCCGGGCATGAGGCGGTCGCCCTGGACCGCGCGGATGAGCTGGTTCGAGGCGTCGTACTTGGAGCCGCCCACCAGGGCGGTGATGTGGCCCGTCTCGTTCTCGATCGTGACCAGGGCCCCCTCGACCGTCGTCTTCTCGAGCTCGCTCTTGACCCGGCCCGAGCCGGCGTTGGCCATGGCCTTGAGCGGTGGGAGCCCGAAGAGGAGCGACAGGGCGTCCACCGTCGGGTTGATGCTCTTCTGGTAGTACTCGTAGGTCCTCGACTTGACCTTCCCGTCCGAGGCGAAGAGGGCCTCGAGGTCGAAGGCCAGCCCGAGCATCTCGACTATGGGGACGTAGAGCTGGTCGGCGTCGGCCAGCCGCTCCCCGCTCGAGCGGCGGAAGTTGGCGTTGGCCGTCGCGATCCCTTCCTTCATGTAGCGGTCGGCGAGGCGCTGCTGGTCGAGGTCGAGGGTGGTATGGACCGCCAGCCCGTCCGTGTACAGGTCGAGGGAGCCGTAGAGCGTATCCTCGAGCTGGCGGCGCACGTACTCGCTGAACCAGGGGGCCGCGTCCTCCCGGGTGAAGAAGGCCCCCTGCACCGCCCGCGAGTAGTCGAAGTTGGCCCAGTAGTCCTCGAAGGAGGCCTCGGCCTCCTCCTTGGTGGCGTAGCCGAGCTCGACCATCTGGGAGAGGACTTCCTTGGAGCGGGCGTAGGCGTTGTTGGGATTCGTGAAGGGATTGTACTTGCCCGGGCTCGAGAGCTGGATGACGAGGACGGCCGACTCGGCCAGGCTGATCTCGCGGGCCGAGTGGCCGAAGAAGTACTTGCTCGCGGCCTCGACCCCGTACAAGCCTCCCGAGCCCATGATCATGCGGTTGAGGTACTGCTCGAGGATCTCTTCCTTGGTGTAGCGCCGTTCGAGCTGGAGGGCCCACCAGAGCTCCACGAGCTTGCGCTTGTAGCTGATGTCCCGGCGGTCGGCGTAGAGGGTGCCCGCCAGCTGCTGGGTGATGGTGGAGCCGCCGCCGCGGCTGGTATGGGTCAGGACACCCCAGGCGGCGCGGAAGATGCCCTTGAAGGTGAAGCCGTGATGCTTGAAGAAGGACTGGTCCTCGCGCGTGATCATCGCGTCGATGAGGTGGCGGGGAAGCTCCTTGACCGAGACCATCTCGCGCTTCTCCTCCGAGAAGAACTCGGTCACGAGGCGGCCCTTGACGTCGTAGATCTTGGTGGGCAGGTCGAGCTTGAAGTCCTGGAAATTCTCGCTGTCCCGGATGTTGCTCGTCGCGGCGATGGCGATGCCCGCTACCGCCCCGAAGAGGAGGGCCACGACCACGGAGGCGATAAGGAGGATGCGCACCGCCTTCGCGGAAGGGGAGGGAGAAGGCATGGCCTAGCCTACGCGAAGGCGCGGCCCTTGGTCAAGTTGAGGGCTTCCGCCGAGGGGAGCTCCGGAGCCCGGGAGCGAGTAATAAAAAAAGGCCGGTTGGGGAAACCGGCCTGCCCGTTACGGGTATCGGACGTACCATAGTAGACTGGGAGGGGAACTATGATACGGATCCGACATCATGAGTATCGGCATCGGGCAGGGTTAAGTTTACTACGAATCTTGGCTGATTGAAAGACCGAGCTTCGGGCGGGGCAAGGCTGGACTACCCGGGGATTTTGCATAAACTTGCATCGTGCGAGCGATGGGGCCTCGCGGAAAACCCGAAGTCGTTGACATGGAATACCTTTTTCTGTAATATTAAGTATAAATATATAGATTCATCCTAGTTTCATAGGAGGTCTTTGTGAAAGTAGCGATCAACGGTTTCGGGAGGATTGGCCGCCTCGTGTTCCAGGCCATCGTCGATCAGGGCCTCCTGGGCAAAGACAAGATCGATGTCGTCGCCGTCGTCGATATCTCCACCGACGCCGAGTACTTCGCCTACCAGCTCAAGTACGACTCCATCCACGGCCGCATGAAGGCGAAGATCTCCGCCAAGAAGAGCGATCCCTCCCTGGCCGAGGCCGACATCCTCGTCGTCAACGGCCACGAGGTCAAGTGCGTCATGGCCGAGAAGGAGCTCAAGAACCTCCCCTGGGCCAAGCTCGGCGTGGAGTACGTCATCGAGTCCACGGGCCTGTTCTGCAACGAGAAGGCCTGGGGCCACCTCGACGCGGGCGCCAAGAGGGTCATCATCTCCGCCCCCGCGAAGAGCGCCGACGAGGCCAAGAAGATCCCCACCTTCGTCGTGGGCGTCAACCACGAGAAGTACGATCCCGCCAAGCACGTCGTCGTCTCCAACGCCTCCTGCACCACGAACTGCCTCACCCCCCTGGTCCACGTCCTGCTCAAGGAGGGCGTCGGCCTCGACCGGGGCCTCATGACCACCATCCACTCCACCACCGCGACCCAGAAGACCGTCGACGGCGTGTCCAAGAAGGATTGGCGCGGCGGCCGCGCGGCCTCCGCCAACATCATCCCCTCGACCACCGGCGCCGCCAAGGCCGTCGGCGAGGTCTACCCCGAGACCAAGGGCAAGCTCACCGGCATGTCCTTCCGCGTCCCGACCCTCGACGTCTCCGTCGTGGACCTCACCTTCACCGCCGCCCGCGACTCCTCCATCGAGGAGATCGACGGCCTGCTCAAGAAGGCCTCCGAGACCTACCTGAAGGACATCCTCGGCTACAGCGACGAGGAGCTCGTCTCCACCGACTACATCCACGATCCCCGCTCCTCGATCTACGACAGCCTCGCCACCAAGCAGAACAACCTGCCCGGCGAGAAGCGCTTCTTCAAGCTCGTGAGCTGGTACGACAACGAGTGGGGCTACTCCAACCGCGTCGTCGACCTCCTCAAGTACATGGCTTCCAAGAAGTAAGGAACGCGCAACGCGTGAATGAAGGGCTGTCCGGGCTTAACCGCTTCGGACAGCCTTTTTTTATTACCGTGCCGAGACAGAAGGAATAGTCAAGAGAGGCACAGAGGCACAGAGCGAATGAAAGAGAGAAGAAGGGAAGAGGGTGATCGCGCGGGCAGGCTGGAGCTACGTATCCGCAGCATTCGCCCTCTCATTCATACTCCATCTTACCTCTGTGTCTCTGTGTTTCTGTGCCTCTGTGGTTCATTCTCCTCATTTAAGGGAGGCTTACTATGATCAAGACCGTCAAGGACATCCAGCTCAAGGGCAAGCGCGTCGTCATGCGCGTCGACTTCAACGTGCCTATGAAGGACGGCAAGGTGCAGGACGACACCCGCATCGTCGCCGCCATCCCCACGATCAAGTACGTCATTGAGCAGGGCGCGAAGTCCCTCGTCCTCATGTCCCACCTCGGCGACCCCAAGAAGGACCTGAAGAAGGCCAAGGAGAAGGCGGAGAAGGACGGCAAGGCCTTCGACGAGGCGAAGTACGTCGCGGGCAAGCACCGCATGGCCCCCGTCGCCGCCTACCTCGCGGACAAGCTCGGCCGTCCCGTCGTCTTCGCCGGCGAGGACTCCTGCTTCGGCAAGAAGGACTTCGTCGAGTCCCAGAAGGACGGGACCATCGTCATGCTCGAGAACACCCGCTTCCACAAGGAGGAGACGAGCGAGGACGCGGCCGAGCGCGACAAGCTCGCCAAGGAGCTCGCCACCTACGGCGAGGTCTTCGTGAACGACGCCTTCGGCACCGCCCACCGCGACCACGCCTCCACCGCCTCCGTCGCCAAGTTCCTGAAGGCCTCGGTCGGCGGCTTCCTCATGGAGAAGGAGGTGGCCTACCTCGAGCCCATCGTCACGAGCCCGAAGAAGCCCCTCGTCGCCATCATCGGCGGCGCCAAGGTCTCCTCGAAGATCGCCGTCCTCGAGTCCCTGCTCAAGAACGCCTCCGCCCTCGTCATCGGCGGCGGCATGGCCTACACCTTCCTCAAGGCCCAGGGCCATAAGATCGGCAAGTCCCTCGTCGAGGACGACCAGCTCGACACGGCGAAGAAGATCCTCGAGGCCGCCAAGAAGGCCGGCGTCGAGATCGTCCTCCCCCTCGACCACCTCTGCTCGGCTACCTTCGACGCCGCGGCGGCTGCCAAGGCCGTCGACGGCCTGGACATCCCCGACGAGCTCATGGGCATGGACGTAGGGCCCAAGACCCTCGCCCGCTACAAGGAGGTGATCGCCGCGGCCAAGACGGTGGTCTGGAACGGGCCCGTCGGCGTCTTCGAGTTCGAGGCCTTCGCGAAGGGCACGGGCGAGGTGGCCAAGATGGTGGCCGAGGCCACGTCCAAGGGCGCTACCACCGTGGTCGGCGGGGGCGACTCCGTCGCGGCCGTCAACAAGTTCGGGCTCGCCGAGAAGATGAGCCACGTCTCCACCGGCGGCGGCGCCTCCCTCGAGCTCCTCGAGGGCAAGAAGCTGCCAGGGATCGAGGTCTGCAGATAGGATGTATATGGACCTCGCTACCGAGGATCGAGGTTTATCGATAGTAATTCGATGTAAATATATCAACTAAAGCTGACCTAGGCCGCCGATGCCCTGCACGGCGGCCTTATTTATTATCAGGGAATAAAATAGGATAAAAGCTTCGTGGTGAAAAATGCAGGATAAAATTTGATATTCTTCATAATAGAGATAATATAGATACTAATAATAATTGCAGTATTAGGAATCGGTCCCTATCCTTTTTCCAATCGACGGAGTGCTATGAAGGCCGCAAAGCAGAGGATCTATACTAAGACAGAGCGGATACTGCTTTCGATACTGCTCGTTTCCGCTTCGCTCGGCGCCTGCGTCTTCGTGAGCGTGACCTACGTCCTCTCCTCGAATAGGCTCGTCGAGAAGATCGCCGATGTCGCCCTCCATGAGTCGACCGCCCTGGTGGAATCGTGGATTGCGACGAAGGGAGAGACGATCTCCACCATCGCGGCGGGGATAGCGGCCCAGCAAGGACGAGAGGAGGGCACCCGAGCCTTCCTTGCCGGGGTCCTCGGCGGCGATTCCGACTTCATCGACATTTTCTACGGCAGCGCCGAGCCGCCCTCCCGGCGGGGTTTCGCCTCGTATGGCTCGGGCTGGCGCGCGCCCGAGGGCTACGACTGGACCACGAGGCCCTGGTTCCTCCAGGCCCTCGCGAAGGAGGGAGTCGTCGTCTCGGCTCCCTACAAGGACCTGCAGACGGGGAAGATCATCGTCTCCATCTCCATGCAGGTGCGCGCGGGCGGCCGGATGATCGGGGTCGTCTCCTCCGATATCTCCACCCAGACGGTCAGGCGGATAATCGAGGGGAACTATATCGCCGCGGGCTCGACGATTGCCCTCGTCAACGAGGAGGGCGACTACATAGAGTTCGGCGAGAGCCGGGCGGCCCTCGCCGGCAACGCCTTCGGCGACGGGGCCTTGCTCCCCTGGAAGGCGCGGATACTGGCCGGGGAGTTCCTGATCCGCTCCTCCAGCATCACGGACCGCTACGTAGCGAGCATCGGCCTGCCCCGGCTTGGCTGGGTCATGCTGGCCTCGGGGCCCCTCTCCACCTTCGAGGACATCCGCTGGTCGACGGCCAGCATCCTCGCCGTCATCCTCTTCCTCGACGCCCTGTTCCTGGCCATGCTGGTCCGCTCCTGGCGGACGAGCAACCAGCTCAGGCTCGCCACCGACACGATCGCGGAGACCAACCGGGGCCTCGAGCGCGTCGTCGAGGAGCGGACCGCCTCGCTCCGCAACATCCTGGACAACGCCGAGGAGGGCTTCTTCACCTTCGGCTCCTCCCTCGTCGTCGACCCGAGCTACTCGAAGGGCTGCCTCGGCATCTTCGGCAAGGAGATAGGCGGGCAATCCGTCCCGGACGTCCTCTTCCCCGGGAGGAGCGACACGATAGCCGACTTCCGGCAGGGCTTCGAGCTCTATTTCTCGGGCAAGTCCAAGGCGGGGATCATCATCGACCTCACCGAGAAGCAGACGAGCATCCGCGACCGGATCATCGAGATCTCCTACAAGGAGACCGCCGGCCAGCGGATCCTCTGCATCCTCGCCGACGTCACCCTGGCCAGGGCGAGCGAGGAGAAGGGCCGGGCGGAAGCCGCCATCCAGAAGCGCATCCTGCGGGCGCTCAACAACAAGCACTCCTTCGCCCGCTTCCTCGAATCGGCCGACGACCTCTTCGCCAGGCTGGAGGTCTACGCCGGGAAGGCGCCCTCGGGCGAGGAGGCCGCCGATTTCGCGCGCGCCCTGCACGGCTTCAAGGGCGACGCGGGATTCTTCGCCTTCGATGCCTCCCAGGAGCTCGCCCACGAGGCCGAGACCCTCCTCGGGGACAGCCGCCTCCTCGGCACCGAGGTCTCGTACAAGGAGATGCTGAGCCAGCTCCGCAAGGCCTACTACCGGGAGCTCCGGGCCATCACCGACGCGATGGGCGAGAAGTGGCTCGAGGAGGCGAGCGGCATCACCATGCCGAGGGACGCCTTCCGCAAGCTCGTGCTCTACGTCCTGAAGAAGACCCCGGACGACGCGAGGCTCCTGTCCTTCCTCGATTCCTTCCGCAAGATCCCCGTCTCGGAGCTCTTCACGCGCCTGGCCTTCGTCGCCGCGACCACGGCGGAGCGGCTCGGCAAGAAGGTCGCCCCGATGGCCATCGTGGGAGGCGAGCAGAAGATCGTGCCCGATCGCTACCAAGGCCTCGCGGAGGCCTGCATCCACCTGGTCAACAACATGGTCGACCACGGGATCGAGTATCCCTACGAGCGCGAGGCGATCCAGAAGCCGCCGGAGGGCAGGATCCAGCTCGCCATCAGCATGGAGAAGGCGGCCATGATCCTCGAGTTCCGCGACGACGGGCGCGGCATCAACCCGAGGGAGATCGAGCTCGTCGCCCGCGAGAAGGGGCTGATCCCCGAGGGCCGGAGCCTCCAGAGCTCGGAGCTTTTCGCCCTCCTGTTCGCCGACGGCTTCTCCACGAGGAAGGAGGCGTCGATGACCTCCGGCAGGGGAGTCGGCCTCGCGGCGGTCAAGGCCGAGGTCGCGAAGCTCGGCGGAGCGATAGAGGTCCGCTCGAAGCTCGGGAAGGGAAGCTCGTTCGAGATCACGATCCCGCTCGCGGCGAGGAATAGCGCCGGAAAGGAGCATTCATGAGGGCAGAGTACGCGAACCCGTTCATAACGGCCGCGATCACCACGTTCCAGAAGGAGCTTAAGGTCAAGCTGAACCGGAACGCGATCAACGTCAAGGAAGCGCCGGTTCCCTCCAAGCAGGTCTCCATCATCATAGGCGTCACGGGCATGGTGAAGGGGCAGGTCGTCTACTCGATGGACGACAACGTCGCCTTCGCCGTGGCCAAGGCCATGCTTCCCGACAAGCTCCCGGCCGAGCTGCGCAAGCTCACGAACAGCGCCGTCTCCGAGCTCGCCAACATCATTACGGGGCAGGCCAGCATCATCCTTGCGGGGGAGAGCCAGAAGATCGAGATCACGCCCCCGGCCGTCATCTGCGGCGGGGCCTCGAGCATCGACTTCCTCTCGCTGCAGACGATCTGCCTCTCCTTCCTGTCGGAAATCGGCTCGCTGGAGATCAACATCGCGCTCACGGAGGCGGCGATATGAGGAAGGGCCTTATCGTCGACGACGCCGCGGTGATGCGCATGCGCCTGCGCGACATCCTCTCGTCGAAGTACTCGATCGCCGGGGAGGCCGAGAACGGCCGCCAGGCCATCGAGCTGTACCGGGCCTACAAGCCCGACTTCGTCACCATGGACATCTCCATGGCGGAGATGAACGGCATGGAGGCCCTGAAGGGCCTCATAGCCGAGTTCCCCGAGGCGAAGATCGTCATGGTCAGCGCGGTCGGGCAGAAGGCCCAGGTCTTCGAGGCCCTCAGCCATGGGGCCAAGGATTTCATCATCAAGCCCTTCGAGCCCGAGCGCGTCCTCCTCGCGATCGAGCGCCTCTTCGAGGGCTGAGGGCCGATCCGGCGGCGCCGCCGGCCCTCCTCGGCGGCGCGGCGCCGGAAAGACAGGATCCCCCGGGCGGCCGCGCTGCCGCGGCGAAGAAAAAAGGGCGCCCCCTCGCGGGGGCGCCCCTCTCGTTGTTGACCAGCGACGGGGCTTACTTGAGCTCGACCACGCCCTGGCCGGCGATGCGGCCGAAGACGATGGTGTCGGCCAGGGCGTTGCCGCCCAGGCGGTTCGTGCCGTGGATCCCGCCGGTGACCTCGCCGGCCGCGAAGAGGCCGGGGATGACGGCGCCCTTGGCGTCGAGGACCTGGGCCTTGGCGTTGATCCTCACGCCGCCCATGGTGTGGTGGACCGTGGGGACGCGGGGGCTGGCGTAGAAGGGGGCCTTGTCGATGTGCTGGCCCAGGAGCTTCTTGCCGAAGGGGTCGTTCTTCGAGTCGACGCCGGCGTTGTACTCGTCGACGGTCTTGCGGAAGGCCGCGGGATCGACGCCGATCTTGACGGCGAGCTCCTCGATCGTGTCGGCCGTGAAGGCGCTGCCGTTCTTCACGCACTGCTCGGCGGTCTGGTTGAAGGAGTTCTTGGTCTGGGGCGTCGGCATGGAGTGGGCGTCGCAGACGATGTACATGAACTGGTCGGTCTGCTTGATGAGGGCCTGGGTCATGACGTCGCGGCGCTCGGCCTCGCTGACGAAGCGCTTGCCTTGCTTGTTGATGTAGATGTAGTCCTCGACGTTGAAGCCGACCCAGCCGTCGAGGGCGCCGGTCTTGGGATCGCCGAGGGGGAGCATCTGGATGTACTCCATGCCCACGAGCCCGGAGCCGATCGCCGTGGCCATGACGATGCCGTCGCCGGTGGCCCCGGGGTGGTTGGTCGTGCCGAGGTTCGGGGTGATGCGGGCGTCGTACTTCTGCCGCATCTCCTTGTTCGCGGCGAAGCCGCCCGTGGCGAGGACGACGCCGAACTTGGCGTTGTAGCGGATCCGCTTCCCGTCCTTGCCCACGGCCACGACGCCGGTGACCCGGCCGTTCTCGCGGATGATCTGGTCCGCCTTCATGTCCACGAGGATCTGGACCTTGTTCTTGTCGGCGGCGGCCTTGAGGGTCTTGATGAAGCCGGTGCCGACGGGATCGATCGCGGCGTGGCTGCGGGGCCAGAGGGCGCCGAGGACGGTGAAGACCTTGTCGTCGAACTTCATGCCCATGCCCTCGAGCCAGGCGAGGGCCTTCGGAGCGCCATCGGTCAGGGTGCGGACCAGCTCGGGGTCGCCCTTGTTGTCGCCGCCCGCGAGGGTCTGCTCGTAGTGCTTCTGGGGCGAGTCCTCGATGCCCTGCTTCTGCTGGCGGGCGGGATCGGCCGCGTTGAAGGCGCCGCCGGAGCGGATGGAGTTGCCGCCGAGGGCCGCCATCTTCTCGAGCAGTATGACCTTCGCGCCCCTGTTCGAGGCTTCCACGGCCGCGGCCAGGCCGGCGTTGCCGCCGCCGATGACCACGACGTCGGCCTTGACGGTCTTTGCGACGGGGTAGAGGATCGCGCCCTTGAGAGCGTCCTTGACGGCTTCCTTGATGGCCTCGCTCGTCTCGCTGGCGCCGGAGATCACGTCGAC
>Ga0116154_10001581_pt1 | contig 18802 bp, 12 predicted proteins | sample AD_UKC030_MetaG_FD_89898 | JGI IMG/M metagenome (GOLD analysis project Ga0116154, IMG submission 89898) | Active sludge microbial communities of municipal wastewater-treating anaerobic digesters from USA - AD_UKC030_MetaG | ecosystem: Engineered > Bioreactor > Anaerobic > Digestate | place: USA...
ATCTCGAGAAGCCATGAAGAAAGGGTGACCGCGCCGGCGATACCCACGATCCCCAGCGTGAGCCATATGATGAGCAGCGAGATGAGCAGCACCAGCGGCTGGTACACCAGGTTTTCACTGGGCTTGCGGAACCACATCTGCCATATGGAGAGCGAGAGGTAGAATATCGGCAGCACGACCGCTGCCACCGCTGAAATCAGTATCTGGATGAACTTGTACTCCTCTTCGAGGAGGAACATCTTAACCAGGTCCTTTTTGGTTTCATCAGGGGTGAACGCGAAGGGAATCAGCACGATCACCACGACCATCAGCGGTACGAAGTTCACTACATCGTAATAGTAGAATTTCTGCTTGTTCTTGATGAAGCTCAGCACATACAGGTAGAGCAGTGGGCCGATGCTGATCTCGACCGGTATCAGCAGAAGAAAAAGGTTCGGATGGTTGAAGATGAGACGGGTGTGCAACATGTACACGAACAGGGTCAGGTATCCCAGGCCTGCGATGAATAACGCGAGCACCACGTTTCTGAATCGCCATGGGCGGATTAAAAGACCGAGCGCCATCAGGAAGCTCAGAAAGATTGTAGAATGAGTCAGGAGCGAAATGTCCATGTCCGGGCCTTTTTCTTTCAGCGATTTCAATCCCGCTAATGTAAGAATATTACTGGTCTCACGGGAATGGGATGGTGTCAAGATAATTACATTTTGCGTGATCCGATAATTATTTTATCAAAGATATTCGTTGACAAATAATCATTCCCTGCCAGTGTGTCCCAATTCAATAAACGATTATCCCGCTGTTTCACTCGCCTCATGTCTCAGCCGGCTTTTCACAAGGAGAAAAATAACCAATGACATTCGACAATTTACGACTCGTCGCGCCTATTCTGGAGGCGTTAAAATCAGAAGGATATCTCAGACCGACACCCATTCAGGCGCGCGCAATTCCGATCATATTGAAGGGAGCTGACCTGCTCGGCTGCGCCCAGACCGGCACCGGGAAAACTGCGGCTTTTGCCGTTCCCCTGCTCCAAATGCTGGCTGAAGACAAAAATATGAAGAAAGAGACGCCAGCCATCAAGACTCTTGTCCTGACTCCAACCCGGGAATTGGCGCTCCAGATCGGCGAAAGTTTCACCCGTTACGGGAAAAACACTCGGTTGAGGCACACGGTCATTTTCGGGGGAGTGTCCCAGAAGGCGCAGACTGACGCGCTTCGCCGGGGCGTGCATATCCTCATTGCGACACCGGGAAGGCTCCTTGACCTGATTGACCAGAAATATGTCGATCTGAAGGGAATCGAACATTTCGTGCTGGATGAAGCCGATCGCATGCTCGACATGGGATTCATCCGCGATGTGAAAAAAATAATCGCCGGGCTTCCGAAAAAAAGGCAGACCCTGTTTTTTTCAGCGACGATGCCTGCCGAAATTTCCAGGCTTGCAGATACAATTCTCACGAAGCCGGAAAAGGTCGCCGTTACACCAGTTTCGTCTACCGTCGATTCCATCGAGCAGGCCGTCTATTTCGTCGACAAGGTGAACAAAAAGCACCTGCTTCTTCACCTGCTGAAAGACCCGGCGATAGTAACCGCTCTGGTGTTTACGCGCACGAAGCATGTCGCTGACAGGGTCGCGAGGGATCTGGTGCGTGCGGGGATTCGCGCCGAGGCCATTCACGGCAACAAGTCGCAGAACGCCCGCCAGCGCGCCCTGAATAATTTCAAGGAAAGACGCACCAGGGTGCTTGTGGCGACCGATATCGCCGCGCGGGGCCTTGATGTTGAAGAGCTGTCACATGTGATAAATTACGACCTTCCCAATGTCCCCGAGACCTATGTCCACCGTATCGGCCGTACTGGCCGGGCGGGTCTGAGCGGCACGGCGTTTTCATTTTGCGATGGAGATGAAAAAACATGTCTCTCCGATATTCATAAGCTGATTGCCCGCAAAATAACGGTGATTGACAATCACCCCTTCCGGGTTCACGAGACGCGGTCTATGCGGAATCCGGATGATGCTGTCAGCGCTGTTGCCGGGAAAAAACCTTTGTTGAAATCAGGTAATTCATCCGCACGCAATCGGTATGCCGGGTTCAGGCATGCTGAAAGATGAGAATGCCTGCTGCCGTTTTTTACCAGGCGGCGATGCGCCCGTCCTTCTATGAGCGCATGCCATCGATTGAAAAATAACTTGCATTTTTATTTCTTCAATGACAATAATTATTCATGTTTAGGAACCGCTTTCCCCATGGAGCCGAATATGAAAAAACGCATTGTATTTCTGTTTTTATTTGTCCTGATCGTGTCCTCTGCGGCCCTGAAAAGCGCGATATTCGATAAACCCGGCGTGGGTCTTAAAAATTTCGACATAGATTCAATCAGCCTCCGCGATGTCACCTTCCTGTTTGAAATCAAGCTGAAGAACCCGTACCCGGTCGGGCTCAGGCTCGAAGATGTGGGTTTCGTGTTCAAGATCGACGGGAACCAGGTCTTCAAAACACGGACCCCGAAGGGTTTGACTGTCAAGGCGCGCGGCAGCACGGTGACCCCGGTGCTGGTCAACCTGGTCTATGAAGACATCATGCGGCTCGTGAAAAATTATTCCAGCCGTGATTATCTCGACTGCCGGATCGACGTCGACATAGTCATCCCGCTTCCGAAAGCGGTGCGGTCGATCAAAAGGGACATCACCTTCGATTACACGGTGCGCAAGAAAATCCCGGCCCTGAAGCCGGGCTTCAGTGTCGTTGACTTCACCGTGACCGCGCCGTCTGTCGACGAGATCAAGCGGTCGCTGGCAAGGGCCGGCAGGAGAAACCTTGACCCGGAAAAGGTCCTGTCCATGGTCAAGGGCGTGATTTCCGGCCGCAAGACGTCATCCGCGGTCGATCTGGCCGGGCTCGACATCCCCATAACCGTAAGCTTTGACGCAGAGGTGAGGAACGACACAAGGGCGCAGATCAAATTTCAGGACCTGGCGTATGATTTCACTATCAACGGCGTCAAAGTTTTCGGCGGGACCAGCCGCGCAATCGTCAACGAGGGCGCGCGCTCTATTATCAGGGTGACCAACACCTTCAGTTCGAAGATGCTGGGCTCGTCGGTGGTCAAAATGTTCGACAGAAGAAAAGGCTCTTACCGGCTCGAAGGGCATTCGAACATACGGTTTCCGGAGAAGATAAAATCAGGACCGCTGAAGCTCGCGTTCAGAGAGAGCGGGACGTTCAAGCTGAAGTAAACGGCCGCGTTTTCGATAAAATTCGGGAACCGTTTCATGTATGAGCAGGTCTAAGCCCTGTTCCGGAAACGGATGTTTTTTCGATCTTCAACGGTCTTGTACGGAGGGAAAGATGAAGATAAAATTCTTTTTCACTGGTCTGGCCTTTTTGTTTATCCTGGCCCTGGCATTGGTGAACGGCAACGGCGGGAACGCCGGAAACGCGTGGGCCAACAGCGGCAGCGAAGCCGATGAAATACTCGATGCGATGCCCGATGACTATCCGGAGAATTTTTCTGATTCAGACATAGATGAGCTCATGAAAGACATCGAGGACGTCGATGAATCCGCGGATGCTGAACAGAAAAAGGACATTGAGCCGCTTACTCCCGACGAACGGGCAAAGGCCCTGGCCGACGAGATCAGGCGGCACCCCGAACTGTACAGGGAACTCTTGCAGAACGAGCAGTGGCTGGCGCTGCACGAGGCCGCCTTGTGGCTCATTCTCTCCGATTTCGCCTGGGTCGCGGCCCATCCGAAAATCATCATTCCCGTATACATGAATTACAGGTACTGGCAGGCCCATCCGAGAATCGCCTATGTCATAGTAAGAAACAGGCCGTTTTTGTACGCGTATCCCAGGGTCTGCGTCAGCATATATACCTACGATACATGGTTCCTCGCGCGCCCCTGGATTGCCCGTGAAATTTATCTGCACCACGCCTTTTTCATAAGGCACCCCAGGCACGCCAACCGCTATTACCGTCACCGCGACTGGATACACCGGCACCCGGCGGTTGCAAGGGCCGCGTACGGAAGCAGGGATTTTTACCGGAAGCACCCGGCGTATCTGAGAGACGCCTACCATTACCGGAGGGTCGCAGTGAGAAACCGCCATGTGCCCGAGCAGAGGGTCAGGGCGATGTACGAGCGCAGGGACCACTACCGCACCTGGCATCGTACCACCCGCGAACGAGGAGCGGTGCGCGATACTCGCGGTTCGGGTCGCACGTATGACCGCGACAGGGACCGTAGATCGGACCAGCCGAAGAGCCGGGAACCGAACACGAGTGATAAGAGGGTCAAAGACTCGAGCCGTGACCGTGACAAAAGCGGACCGGCCTACCGGGACAGGCATGAGAAGGGAAGAACCGACCTGGGCCACTCGGGCAGGAACAGGGATGAAGGGAGCAGCGGGCGCGGAGACAAGAAAGACCGAGAGCGCGGCCGCAGGTAAGCGTTGAACGCCCTTAAATCTGGTAACGATGAAAAGCCCCGTCATTCCGGCGGGGCTTTTTTCGTCTGCGTATCGGGAGGAGCGCGACTGCAGTGTCTCTCAGGGTTCGCCGGTTTCGTATTTCTTTCTGAGGGAATCGAGAAATGCCGCACCGACCGGAAGTTCGGTTTCCTCGTGTCTGAGACGCACCTTGTAGCGGCCGGAGAGCACATGGGAAACGCTCTCCACGAGGTTGATGTTGACCACATGCTGTTTATGGATGCGGACAAAGATGTCCGGGGGAAGGCGGTCGACGATCTCTTTCATCAGAACCGGCAGTTCAATATCGCGTTCTTCAGTGTGGATCACACAGCTTTTAGCATGCGACGTGATGAACACGATCTCGCCGAATTTGAGCGAATAGGCCCTGTTTCGGTCGCGCACGGTAACGCTTCCGGTCGAGGGCATCCGCACGTCCTTCATCCTGAGCATCGAGCTTACCCGCGCTCTTAGTTCGTCAAGCCTGAATGGCTTCACGATAAAGTCGTTGGCCCCCGCGTTGAATGCATCGTCCATATCGGACATCATGTTTTTGGCGGTGAGCATCATTACCGGCAGATCCTGCGGATTTCTTTTTTCCCGAATCCGCCTGCACACCTCATAGCCCGACATGGCCGGCATCATGATGTCCAGGAGCACAAGATCGACGGATTCATCCCCGCCGATAATGTCCAGTGCGCTCGGGCCGTCAAAGGCCGATTTCACCACGCAGCCTTTCGATTCGAAAAAATCAAATATGATTTTGACGTTGACCGGGTCATCGTCGACCACGAGAATGACCGGCTTTCCTTGGAAAACGTCGCCGTACTTTTTGTCCAGGACCTGAATATCTTCCATGTCTCCCGTGATGTCGGAATTCCGGGATGCAGTGAAGCCGCCCCTGGAAACCGGAAGAGTGAAGGTGAAGACCGATCCGCCGCTTCTACCCCGGGCGACGCCGATGGTCCCATTGTGCAGCTCGACGATCTGCTTCGCGATAGCAAGCCCGAGCCCGATTCCGGGATACCGGCGCGTGTCGCCCCCGTCGATCTGCCGGTAGGGCTCGAATATCGTATTTCTATGCTCGGGCGGTATCCCTATGCCCGTGTCTGATACGCTGATCTCGATCATTTTTTCGGAATCTGCGCCATCACCCGCATCGGACCGGTCGGTCATGCACGCCGATATCGCCACGGTTCCCCCGGCAGTGAACTTGACCGCGTTGCCGACAAGGTTGTACAGCACCTGGCGTATGCGGTCTTCATCAGCATGCGCCGGCGGCAGGCCCGGTTTGATTTCATTCACGATTTTCAGCTGCTTGCCTGCTGCAAGCGGGAGCGAGAGCTTCACGACCGCCTCGGCCAGCGGATGCAGGTCGACCGGCCTCGGGTTGAGGTTGAGTCCTTCGTCCTGAATTTTCGCCATGTCGAGCAGGTCATTGACCATACCGGCAAGACGGTGGCCGCTGGAGGAAATAAGCGAAAGATTCTCCTGCGCCTTCGGACTGAGGATTCCGGCGGAGCCTTCGAGCATGGAATCTGAAAGCCCGATCATTCCGTTAAGCGGGGTGCGCAGCTCGTGGGAAGTGCTGGCGAGAAACTGGTCCTTGAGAACGTCCATTTTCTGCAGGGCAATGTTCTTCCCGGCGAGATCTTCGGACAGCTTCTCGACCGTACGCAGGGCCCGTGCGAACCTGCGGGAAATGACGATCGTAGTGGTGATGCAAAGGATGATGAGTCCGTACTGTGCGATATTGGCGGTGTTGATGATCCACAAGGCATACAGGACGTCGTTGATGGCTCCGATAAACATCGGGGTGAAACCTATAAAGAAAAGCAGAGCGTCGTTTCTCCTTTTAACTATGGCTTTTATGAGGACATAGAAAAAGTATGTGATAAACAAGACAATCGAAAGGAAAAAGAATCTCATCAGCAGTTCGGCAGTCTTGAACCTGACAAAGAAAAGCTGAAGCATTAATACGATGGTAATGCCTTGTGAAAGTCGGATGGACAATTTTGAGCATTCATCGGGAAACAGGTGCTTGATGGTCAATATGCATAATAGCATTGAAATGATGATGGTTAAGTAATTTATTAAATACGGATTTCCCGGGAAGGAGAAATTGCCTGACAATACCGGATAGTGGTGATTTATCGTGTTGATGGCCATGCTAAGGCATGCGAAACCGAAAAACAGCGCGGCCATCTCCTGCCGTCTGAAATAATACAGAACAATGTTGTAGATTGATGCGAACAGCAACATCCCGAAGACAATCATGGAGAGCGTGTACTGTCTCGATTTGTTTCGTTCGGTGATAACCCTGTCCTCCATCAGAATCGAACGGTCGATGCCTCCCGATTCATATTCGGTATTGAACATTTGAATTATTATTTCATTCACTCCCTCCTTCAGGGCAAGCGATGAATATCTCTTGTTGTGAATGAAAATATAATCCTCACGGGATTCAGGATTGTTTTCGAATTTTCCCCGTGTGTCGGTCAGCTTGCCGTTGATTAAAAGCCTGTATGCTGAATAAATGCGGCGGATGCACAGGCTCTTTTCTCTTTTGTCAGCCCCGCTTATTATTCTCAGACGGTAAGTTGCCCGGCCCTTGCCGGGAAGACTGACGCCGTCGATCCTGTGGCTGGTCCACAGCGACGGTACGCTGATATAATCGGGTTCTTTTTGATTCGCCGGTTCTGCGAAATCCGCAGGCCCCTTGATCTGGCCCCAGCTGAATTCCCATTCTCCGTCGAGAGACATCGGGCCGTCTTTTTCAAAATCCCATCCTCTGAGGTCGACAGTCCCTTTAACGGCAAGGGGCTTTTTCTTTCCGTGGAATACATGGTCGCATGCGGACAAGCAGGTGATTATGAGGCAGCATGCCAGATATGATGAGGCAATGATTCTTTTTGTCATGGGCCGGACTCGTATTGAACGAATGGTATCTGTATTTTTAACCCTGTCAATCCATTTAGGTAAATAGCATGAGGTGAATGGTGCCGGATGGAATCGGTTTTCCGGTTTAGTTAAAAGCATTTGACAAAATGCGATTTTGTCATAGTGTAATCGGCAAGAGGGAATTTCGACACCTTTGTGCTGGAGGAGTGCGATGAAAAAACTTGTTACCGGTGCAACCGGGTTCATGGGTTCGGCAATTGTCAGAGAACTGCTCAAGGACGGCGAGGAGGTGAAAGTTCTTGCAAGAAAGACCAGTGATACCCGAAACATAAACGGCCTTGACGTGGAGATCGCCTACGGCGACATCCGCGAAGGCGACTCCGTGAAAAAGGCACTCAAAGGCTGCGACACGCTTTATTATACAGCCGCGTTTTTCGCGCACTGGGTACCCGATAAAAAACTGCCTTACGAGGTGAATGTCGAGGGCACAAAGACGTCGATGAAAGCCGCACTCGACGCGGGAGTGCAGAAGGTGGTGTACACGAGCACAAATAATACGATGGGCGCGCACGGCCCGGTGCCTGCCGACGAGAGCGCGGAATTCAATCACTGGAAATCCGGGGACCACTACTCGATTTCGAAGTACCTGGCCGAGGTCGAGGCGAGAAAGTTTGTCCCGATGGGTTTGCCTGTCGTGATAGTGAACCCTACGCTGGTTATCGGCGTGCGCGACATCAAGCCGACCCCCTCGGGACAGATGATCATCGACATTGCCACGGGCCAGATGCCCGGATATATCGAAGGCGGGACGAACATCATAGACGTTGAGGATGTCGCGCGGGGCCATATTCTCGCGGCGAAGAAAGGAAGGGTGGGTGAACGGTATCTTTTCGGAAACCAGAACATGACGGTTTCAGGATACTTCAACCTGATAGCCGAGATAGCGGGGGTAAAACCGCCGCGCATCAAGATACCGTATCATTTAGCCGTTGCCACGGGGTACCTGTTCGAGCTGGGCGCCTTTATCACCAAAAGGCCGCCCGTGGTCACCGCGTCAGAGGTGCGTATCGGCAAACTGCAGGAGTGGTACGACTGCTCAAAGGCGGTGAATGAACTGGGACTGCCCCAGACTCCGATCAGGCAATCGATCGGGAAGGCTCTTGACTGGTTCATCGGGAACGGGTATATCAAAAAGAAATGAAATTGAGCCATGGAGGGGGATTCCGCCATGCCGAAGCATAAAAAGGCGGGGTCGTGCAACCCCGCCTTTTTATCATGCAGGTGACGAGGGACTCGAACCCCCAGCCTGCGGTTTTGGAGACCGCTGCTCTACCAATTGAGCTAGTCACCTGTATATGAATCGTGTGTGTATTAAAAAAAGAATCCCCGCTACGTCAAGTATTTTTATTGTCAAAAAGCCTATATTGGGCTTTTTCAGCGTTTCACGGCGGTTCTTTGAGGATTTGTTTCGGCCGGCACCAGGTCGATGACCGTAATCTCCGGCGGCGCCAGGAAACGTATGGGAGGGCCCCAGGTCCCGGTACCCCTGCTCACGTAAAGGTCCGTTCCCTCGTCGATATGATACATGCCGCAGATGAACGGAAACGCGATTCTGACCAGCGCGGTGAAAGGGAATATCTGGCCGCCATGGGTGTGGCCCGAAAGCTGAAGGTCGAACAGTCGGGTATTTTCACGGGCGACCTTCGGCTGGTGCTTCAATAAAATCACATAGGGGCCGCGCTGAGCTGATGAGAGCATCTCGGCTTCGGTCCTGTCGGGCCTGATCCCTGAATGCTCTCCCGCAGGGTCGTCCACGCCCGCGATGACGATGCCGCTCCCGGTCATGGCCCATTCGTTGCGCAGCAGGGTGAATCCCGCCCTTTTCGTGAAATTTTCGCTGTATTCCATGCCTGAATAGAACTCGTGGTTGCCGGTTACCGCGAACTTGCCGCCGGGCGCGGAGAGTCCCTTCATCACAGCGGTCACTTCATCGCTGTTCCTGATGGCGCGGTCGAGCAGGTCGCCGGTCGACACAATGAGATCAGGCCGCTCTTTCGAAACGAGCGAGCATATTTTTTCGGCGGTCCGCGTGCTGATTATCGGGCTGAAATGCACGTCGCTGATCTGGACGAGCCGCACCCTGGCCGATCCGGGATCGAGTTTCAGGGTCGGTATGGTTATCCGTTCGACCCCGATATCGCCGGCCTCGTGAAATCCGTAAATCATCACCGAAACGCTTATTGCAAGGGTGGCTGCGAACACCGTTCGGGCCGTGGCTTTCGAGGGGGCGATGCCCGCTTTTTCGGCGGCGAAGAGAGCTATGTCGGCGGTACCGTGGATTACCAGGAACAGGAACAGAAAAGCCATCCAGCTGTAGCCTGTAAACCCGGTGAGGGCCGCCCAGTATGGGAGCTCGTTCATGGTGAAGACGATCGTCGCCACCGGGGTGAGGATGATCGTGACCAGCGCCAGGCGAAAGAGGATCCCGGGCAGGGAGCGGAGCGCCATCACGTTGCTGTGTTTTCTGATGAAGTAGAAGTTCATCAGGCTGTAGAACGTGATCGCGAAACAGATGAAAACCATGAAGCGGACAGTGTTGTTCATGTCCCTGCCTCAGTAATATTCGTTCATCCCGCAGTCTTCGAAGAGATACTTCTGGTTGTCCTCGGTGCATCCGTCGAGCTCCGAGGGATAGTCTCCGTCGAAACACGCTGTGCAGAATTTTTTACCCGGCCTGTTGATCGATTTTAGCATGGTCTCGATCGTCATGTACGAGATCGAATCCACGCGCAGGTACTTTTTGATCTCCTCTATCGTGTGGGTCGAGGCTATCAGCTCCTTGTGGGTGGGGATGTCGATCCCGTAAAAGCACGGGAACCTGGTGGGGGGGGATGCGATGCGCACGTGAACCTCTGTCGCGCCCGCGTTTCTGAACATCTTGATGATCTTGCGCATGGTCGTGCCGCGCATGATGGAATCGTCGACAAGCACCACGCGCTTGCCTGTGACGCTTGACTTGACCACGTTGAATTTTATCTTGACCCCGAAGTCCCTGATTTTCTGCTGTGGCTCGATGAACGTGCGGCCGATATAGTGGCTCCTGATCATCGCCATCTCGTAGGGGATGCCGGCCTCGCGCGCGTACCCTATCGCCGCCGATACCGAGGAGTCGGGTATCGGGACAACGATGTCCGCCTCGACCGGCTCGGTGCGCGCCAGCATGCGGCCCATCTCGATGCGCATGTCGTGCACCGATTCGCCGAAGATCATGCTGTCGGGCCGGGAAAAATATATGTACTCGAAAACGCACAGCGATTCCCGTTTTTTTTCGAAGGGATAATACGATTTGATCCCGAAGGCGGATATGGCGATCATCTCTCCCGGCTCCACCTCGCGGATGTACCGGGCGTCGATGATGTCGAATGCGCATGTTTCGGACGCGACGACATACGAGTCACCCAGCTTGCCGAGGACCAGCGGCCTGAATCCATGGGGGTCGCGCACCGCATATATCACGTCCCTGTTCATGATCAGCAGCGAGTAGGCTCCCTTGACCCTGGCAAGCGCGTAGATCAGGGCCTCGCTGAAGTCCCTCATCCCCGACCGCGCCATGAGGTGCACGATTACCTCGGAATCGATCGTCGTCTGGAATATGTGCCCCCGGTCTTCGAGGTCTGACCTGATCGCTCCGGCGTTGGTGAGGTTGCCGTTGTGGGCCAGGACGATCGGCCCCAGGATGGAGGTGGCCCTGAAAGGCTGGGCGTTGCGAAGATATGACGAGCCGGTGGTCGAGTAGCGGTTATGGCCGATCGCCATGTGGCCGCCCAGATTGTTAATATGCTCTTCGGTGAATATATCCAGCACTTTCCCCATTCCGGCGTAGCGGTAGATGTGTTCCCCGTCCGATGAGGCTATTCCTGCAGATTCCTGGCCCCGGTGCTGGAGCGTATACAGGCCCAGATAGGTCAGGTTGGCGGCTCTGGGATTCCCGTAGATGCCGAAGATGCCGCACTCTTCACGAGGTTTTCCGTCGTTATAATGCTCTGAAATATCGGTATTGTCCATCTGGATATCCGGAATGGATTGATTATCGCACCCAAACATGCTTAGAGACCGGTTTTACTATTGTAAAGCATTTTCTCCGGCATGGCAATTAATTTTACATGATTGAAACGATCTGGTTCAATATTTTTTTTCTGGAGGGCTTTTCGACTGATTTTTATCTTGAAGAACCTGGATGCTCGTATATAGTATGAGCGAAGTTCGGTTTTTAATCGCTTTTCCGGTCTTCCATATGATCAATATAAAAAGAAATAATCATATCGTTTTTTTGGGAGTTATTGTTCTTGCCGTATCGCTTGTCAGAGGCCTTTCCGCTGCGCCGGTGATAATTGACACCGATCTGGAAAACCGGAACATCGAGGCGAAAATCAGCTATTACATCGACCGCTCGCGTAATTTGACCATCGAAGAAGTGAGTTCTCCGGTTTTCCAATCCCGATTCACCGGAAAAGGCCATGAAGGTCTCACCTTCGGATACAGCAGAGACGTCATATGGATCAGGCTTGAAACAGAAAATCGTACGAAGAATGATGTGCCCTGGCTGCTTGAATACGGGTATCCTCATATTGATAATATCAGCATTTATATTCCATCCGGAAGCGGATATGGCGTCATACATACCGGAGACAGGACGAATTTCAACACCCGTCCCATGGAATACAGGAATTTTCTCTTCCCGCTTGTTGAAAGGCCGGGAAAGCGCACCTATTATTTGTCTCTTTCTTCAACCGGTTCTATACCCGTGAGGCTCAACGCCAGGAACCCGTTTGCTTTCAATGATAGCATTACGCGGGAATTGATGATCATGTTTATTCTGTACGGGATTTTTATCGGGCTCGCCTTTTACAATACGTTTATTTTTTTCTCGGTCAGGGACAAAGCGTATGTATATCTGGGCCTGCTTCTGGTTGTCTACATCCTGACATCAATGGTCCAGTACGGTTTCGCCTTCCAGCTGCTGTGGCCCGACGCCCCGGTGTTCGCCAATTACATGAATCCATTCAGCATTTTTATAAGCTGCTATTTCAGCCTGCTTTTCACGAGAAATTTTCTCAATACAATGGAATATATTCCGATCATGGACCGGGTACTTATCGGTTTTATGGCCGCCAGCCTGATGTCCCTTGTTTTTGTATTCTTTTTCGACTACCACTTCATGACCCAGCTCTCTATGTGGCTGATGGCCCTTGTCATGTTGTTGTATCTGATCGTGTCCGTCATGATGCTTTTCAAGGGTTCGCGAACCGCGCGGTACTATTTCTCGTCATGGATCATCATGATAATCGGCGTCATCTTTAAAATCCTCAGCATCTTCGGAGTCATACCATATTCGGAAATGATCACGTGGGGCTATCATGCGGGCTCAGGTTTCATGGTCATCCTTCTGTCTCTCGGCATAGCGGACAGGATGAACATCATCAGAAACGAGAGGGAGAACGCGCTCAAGTCGCTCAAAGAAGCCGATGAAAAGTACAAGACTCTGGTCGAAAACGCGCATGAAGGGATCATCATGGTCATCGACGAGATAGTCGTGTATGTGAATAAAAGCATGATGAAGATGACCGGATTCGGCGAGAATGATTTCGTATCGCATCATCTTTCCGGGTTCTTTCCTGAATCCCCCAGCGGGCGTGAGAGGGTGCTGTCGCGATACCGTGAGCGGATGGCCGGGAACGATGTGGAGCCGCAGTATGAGGCCGAGATGCTGACTTCAAGGGGGGAATCGATCGGCGTGATAATATCGGCAGCCCCGATAACGGTACAGGGACGCAGGGGAGTGGTTGCAACGATAACCGACATATCCGAAATTAAAAGGGCCCATGAGGTCATCAAACAGCAGTTTCATGAAATTCAGACCCAGTACGACGAGGTTGAGGCGGTGAACCAGGAGTTGAAGATCGCTCACGCCGAAATGGCGCAAATCAACGAGACGCTCGCTCGCGAAACCGAAAAGCTGTCGATCACACTCAAGTCCATCGGGGAAGGAGTCATTACCGTCGATAATTCCGGCCGTATCGATATCATGAACAGGGCTGCAGAGAGGATCACCGGTTACGCCTATCTCGACGCCGCCGACAGGCATGTATCCGAAATACTTCATGTCGAGAACCCCGACCTGGACGAGCTGCTGAAAGGATTCAACAGCGGGATGTTCCAGAAAGCGAGCAATTTCGGCCTGGGGAAGGACATCGTTTTAATCGATAAAAAAGGTTCGAGGAAATCCATCCTTCCGATATTTTCCGAGATAAGCAACAGCAAGGACGAGGTGATAGGGGCGATTTTCGTGCTGAACGACATTACCCAGCGCAAGAAAATGGAGGAGGAGATATTCAAGACCTCGAAGATCGAATCCCTCGGAGTGTTCGCCGGAGGGATTGCGCATGACTTCAACAACATCCTCACCGCGATCGTGGGCAACATCTCCCTTGTCATGCTCGACATGGACAAGCGCGAAAAGCATTACAAATACCTGTCGGACGCAGAAAAGATGACCGGAAGGGCGGCGGACCTCACGAGACAGCTCCTGACCTTCTCCAGGGGCGGCGCTCCGGTGAAGAGGACCGCCTCGGTGCGCGACCTCCTCAGGGACACGGTGGATTTCGTACTGAGCGGCTCCAGCGTCAAGGCGGATTTCGATATTCCCGACGAACTGTGGAACAGCGATTTCGACGAGGGCCAGATCAGCCAGGTTATCCAGAACCTCGTCATCAACGCAGTGCAGGCGATGCCCGGCGGCGGGATCGTTCATGTATCGGCCGTAAACGTAGAGAATGACGACGGCGGCTTATCTCCCCTGAATGCGTCAAGGTATGTTAAAATCACGATCAGGGACGAAGGACCGGGGATTCCCCCTGAAAACCTGTCGAAAATATTTGACCCGTTTTTCACCACCAAGCCGGGTGGAAACGGACTCGGGCTTTCGATCTGCTATTCCGTCGTCAGAAAGCACGACGGCCACATAAGCGTTTTGTCCGAAGGCGGAGGAGGCGCGGCGTTCGAGGTGCTGCTTCCCGCGTCGAGCGGCGCTGTCAGGCCGCAGGAGAAGCCCGTGGTCGAAACCGCTTTTACCGGAAAAGTGCTTTTCATGGATGACGAGAAGATCATCCAGGACGTGGGCGAGAGGATGCTGAAACGGCTCGGCATGGACGTCGAGATCGCCGGCGACGGGGTCCGGGCGCTGGATCTTTACGAGAGAGCGAAGAAGAAAGGGGCCCCGTTCGACCTGATAATCATGGACCTGACCATACCGGGAGGGATGGGCGGCCGGGACGCGATCTCGCGTATCAGGGAGATCGACGGCGAGATAAAAGTGGTCGCATCGAGCGGATATTCCAACGATCCGGTGATGTCCAATTACCGGGACTACGGATTCGACGCGGTCATCAAGAAACCCTATACCCTCGACCAGATGGCCGAGCTGGTCCAGGGTCTGCTGCCCCGCGGTCAGATGGATTCGTCCAGATCCTCGATGTAGTTGATGTTCCTGAACGTTTTTTCCGGATCACAGAACCTGCGGATTTCGTCTCCGGTAATTTTTCTGACCGATACGCTGTCGAAAAAATGGATAATCCTTCTGTCGTCGTGATCTATGAGTTTCTTTATGTGCTGCGCGCATGACGGCGAATAAATCGCGTGGAGCGGTTCGTAATTCCCGTCGATAAAGGGCACTATCACGTCGTGGCTGTCGCTTGCCGAAATCATGTGCCTCATGAGCCCGCTGTCGAGAAACGGCATGTCGCACGCAACGGCGAATATCTTTTTTCTGCAGCGAACCAGGGCGCTGTATATTCCGGCGATGGGGCCCTTGCCGGGAACGATGTCGGGGATCGATTCAAGGCCGAGAAATGAATATTTGGATGCGTCGTCGCCGGAGATGAAGATGTCGGCCATTTCGTTTTTCATGGCCGCGTAAACGTGCTCTATCATCGGCTTTCCGCGGTACACGTAAAGTCCCTTGTCCTCGCCGAAACGCCTGCTCTTGCCGCCGGCTATTATGCATCCGCATATGTCGTTGTTGACTGTTGTCATAAAGTGCAATTGTCACCGGAAATGCCCGGCGCGCAATACATTTTTTTGTTGATTATTCGGTGAGATGTACAACTTGTTGAACAAATGAGTTGCTCCCCTCCCTGAAAGGGAGGGGCCGGGGGAGGGGGATTGAAAAAACCGCGCATCATCAACATCGTCGGACGATCCGGATCCGGCAAGACCACCCTGGTCGAAAAACTTATCGCGCACTACCGTGATCTCGGCATCCGGGTGTCGGCGGTCAAAAGCATGCGGCATGATTTTGATATCGATTATCCCGGCAAGGACAGCAGCCGTTACCGCGAGGCCGGCGCATTCACCAGCGCGATCACAAATGGGAAAAAATGCGCGGTTGTCATGGATCTCGAGCCCGGGGTGACTCCCCTGGACATCGCCATGGACCAGTGCGCCGGTTCAGACATCGTGATCATCGAGGGCTACCGCGAGGGGGATTCCCTGAAGCTCGAGGTGATCGGCGATTCGACCGAAGAACCGCTGTACCGATCGGGCGTGACCAACATCGTAATCATCGCGTCTGACGGGAACATCGACGCCGGGCTACCGGTGTACCGTAGAAATGATGTGGCAGGCATTGCCGCGGCCCTGGACAGGATCATGTGACCGGGGATTCAATCAGCAGAATTCTATTACGGCCGGCATATAGTCCTCGGGAGGGTCGAAATCCATCAGCTTGAGCAGCGTTGCCGCTACATTGCCGAGGCCGGCCGATTCAGCTTGCTTCGAGAGCCTGTATTCCCCCTTGAACTCAGGATCGTAGATGATGAACGGGACGGGGTTCAGGGAATGGGAAGTTTTCTTCTTCGGCTCGCCGGTCTTCTTGTCTACCTGTATGTTTCCCTTTTTGTCCTTCTCGTACATCTCGTCCAGGTTGCCGTGGTCCGCGGTTATCACCGCTACCCCCCCCGTTTCCTTCACGGTTTTAAGAAGCCTGCCCATGCACAGATCAACGGTCTCTGCCGCGATGATGGATGCGGGCAGGTCTCCCGTGTGGCCCACCATGTCTCCGTTGGGATAGTTGAGCCTGAGAAATCCGAAGCCGCTGCCTTTCAGCGCCCTTATCATCGAGTCGGTGATCTCGGCAGCCTTCATCCATGGTTTGAGGTTGAACTCGATCCGGTCCGAGGGGATTTCCTCATAGGTTTCCTTTTCGTCGTCGAACTTTCCGCTCCTGTTGCCGTTCCAGAAATAGGTCACGTGCCCGAACTTCTGCGTTTCGGACAAAGCGTACTGCCTGCATCCGGACCTGGCAAGGTACTCGCTGATCGTACGGTCTATTGCCGGGGGGGATACGAGATAGTTCGCCGGGATTTTCAGGTCGCCGTCGTACTGCATCATGCCTGCATACAGAACGTCGGGCCTCTTCACCCGGTCGAAATGCTCGAATGAATCGCTTTCGAACGCCTTTGAAATCTCGATGGCGCGGTCGCCGCGGAAATTGAAGTAGATCACCGAGTCGCCGTCGCGTATCGGACCGACAGGTCCGTTGTCGTCTACGATCGTGAACGCGGGCAGATACTGGTCGGATATGCCCGCCTCTTCGGCCCTGAAGGTCTCGATGGCTTCCATAGCCGAGCGAAACGGCCTTGCGGTTCCGAGCACGTGCGCTTCCCATCCCCGTTTTACGATGCTCCAGTCGGCCTCGTAGCGGTCCATGGTCGTTATCATCCTGCCGCCGCCGGAAGCGATGCGGTAATCGAGTCCCCTGTCCCGGTGGCGGTTCAGGCAGGTCTCGAGCTTTTCGATGTAGATCGGTGATGACGTCTCCGGAACGTCCCTTCCGTCGAGAAGAGGGTGAACCCTGAGCTTTTTCACGCCGGATTCGCCGCTCCGGTCGATCATTTTCACCAGGTGATCTATGTGCGAATGCACGTTGCCGTCTGAAAGGAGGCCGATGAAGTGAAGGGCCGCATCGCCGGCCGCAGGCCCATGCAACAGCTTTTTCCAGAGATCGGTCCTGAATATGTCTCCGCTTTCGATTGCGGCGCTCACGAGTTTCGCTCCCTGAGCGAAAACCCTTCCCGCTCCCAGCGCGTTGTGTCCGACCTCGGAGTTGCCCATATCGTCGTCGCTGGGGAGCCCGACCGCGGTGCCGTGGGCCTTGAGTACGCAGTGCATTGACGTCTTCATGAGATTGTCGTAAACGGGAGTGTTCGCCAGGTGGAATGCGTCGCCGCCGTCGCCCGATCCTATGCCCATTCCGTCCATGATGATCAGCACGACCGGTCCCGGGCGAGATATTTTTCCTTGTTTGGCCAGTGGTTCCATGGGTCACCTATCCGAGGAGGTATGATTCGAGTCCTGCGAGCTCCAGCACCCTCATCACCCCTTCATTGGGATTGATGAGCTTCAGGTTTCTACCTTCGTCGCTCAGCTTGTTTTTAATGCGTATGATCGCGGCTATGGACATGGAGTCGATCTTGGTGATATGCATCAAGTCGATGACAATGTCCCGGTGGTCGTCCCTGATGAAATCGTTCAATTTCTGTTCGAATTTGAGGACTTTGACCGCGACCAGCTCGTCCTGGATGATGAAGGTTCTGTCTTCGGAAGTATCAACGATATCCATATTCATCTTCGTCCTCGCGATGGTCGGTTCTATTTTTATGAGCCGCAGCCCGGAGATTGACGCATGGTGATGCAATCATGCATGCCGATACTCGTGATTTTGTCAATTTCTATTCATAGTTTTCGGAAAGGCTTCCTGCCGCGCAAGAATTAAATTTTTTTCAGGGTTTTTTCAAGCGATTGTCTGGCTTCGATCGTCGCACCGGACAGGGGGAAGGACCGTTTTTTCAGCCCCAGCTTCGTGTCGTTCATGATGCTTTCCCTGAGCGAAGCCGCCTTGCGGTCGAGCTCGATCATGAGTTCCATCGCAGAATCAGGAGAATATTCGTTTTTCTTGACATTGCGGATTAAATGAACAGATTTAAGCCATAGCTTTTTAGCGAGCGGCGCCGCAAATGAAAGGCATGCGACAAGCGCGACCGGCGCCAGAAGTATCGCGTTGCTTTTTATCATTCCGGGCAGGAATCCTGCGGCTGCGTTTCCCAGGGCCTTTTCCCATGCGAACCAGAATGAGTCCGCGGCCGCCAGGGAGATGATGAATGAGAGCTTGCTCCTGGGAACGCCCAGGGCTGAAAGGCCGGTCGAGATGAGTATCACTGCGAGGAACAGGACGACAGTGGCCATGCCGGTTGCGGTCAGAATCGCCTTGAGGGTCGCCATGAATTCGGCCGCAGCAGTGAAGAACCGGTTGATCTGATCGACCGAGCTGCTCAGCGCGTTGAAGGAATCGGTTATACCGCAGTATGCTGCAC
>Ga0116154_10001588_pt1 | contig 18727 bp, 14 predicted proteins | sample AD_UKC030_MetaG_FD_89898 | JGI IMG/M metagenome (GOLD analysis project Ga0116154, IMG submission 89898) | Active sludge microbial communities of municipal wastewater-treating anaerobic digesters from USA - AD_UKC030_MetaG | ecosystem: Engineered > Bioreactor > Anaerobic > Digestate | place: USA...
CCCTTCGCGCTGACCCCGGAGGTAGACCTGGAGTTCACCGAGACCGGCCATATCCTTGGCGCTTCGGCAGTTAACCTTACATTCTACAGGGAAGGCAAGACCACCCAGCTCTGCTTTACCGGCGACATCGGGAGGTACGACGATGCCATCCTGCGCGACCCTGCGCCCTTTCCCCAGGCCGATTATATCATAACCGAGTCCACTTACGGCGACCGCCTGCACAAGGCCCGCACCGATGCCGAGGAAGAGCTGCTGGAAGTGGTGAAGCACACCTGCGTCGACAAGAAGGGCAAGCTGATCATTCCTTCCTTCAGTGTTGGCCGGACCCAACAGATCGTCTACGCTTTGGATCAGCTTGAGAGCGCAGGCCGGTTGCCCCGTATCGATGTGTATGTGGACAGTCCCCTATCGGTGAATGCAACGGAGATCATGCGGCTGCACCCCGAATGCTTCAACGACGAGATCCTGGAGTATATGCAGCACGACCCTGACCCCTTCGGCTTTGGCAAGTTGCACTATATCAGGGATGTATCCAAGAGCAAGGCGCTGAATGCCCGCAAGGAGCCCTGCATCATCATTTCGGCTTCAGGTATGATGGAAGCCGGACGTGTGAAGCACCACATTGCCAACAACATCGAAAACGAGCGGAATACCATACTCGCGGTAGGGTATTGCGCCCCCAGGACGTTGGGTGCCCGCTTGTTGAATAAACCTTCCGAGATTTCCATCTTCGGGGAGGTCCATCCCGTGAACGCCGAGATCCTCAAGCTGGACAGCCTGAGCGCCCACGGCGACTATAAAGAGATGCTGCGTTACCTGGAATGCCAGGACAAGGCGAAAGTGAAGAAGGTGTTCCTGGTCCACGGCGAAGAGGAGGTCCAGGAAACCTATCGTAATTTCCTGATGGATAACGGGTTCAATAATATTGAGATCCCCTCGCGGGGGGAATACTTCGAGATCTGATGTACCGGGAGATCATCAACCTCATCCGCAAGGACGTGCTGCTGGAGCTACGGCAGCGCTATGCCCTGAATGGCATACTGCTTTATGTGCTTTCCACCGTATTCGTGGCCTACCTGAGCTTCGGGCGCATCGTGGAGCCCGCTACCTGGAACGCCCTGTTCTGGATCATCATGCTGTTTGCGGCGGTGAATGCCGTTTCCAAAAGCTTCGTACAGGAAAGCGCCGGGCGGCAGCTATATTACTTCAACCTGGCGGCGCCCCTGAGCATTATCATTTCCAAGACCATCTACAATGTGATGCTGATGGTAATGCTTTCAATGCTCAATCTACTGATTTTCAGCTTACTTATGGATCAGTTCATCCAGAATTGGGCGGTATTCACGCTAACACTGATCCTTGGGGGTGTAGGGCTGGCCAGTTTGCTGACCATGATCGCGGCCATTGCTTCGCGTACCAACAATAATTTTTCGCTGATGGCCGTGCTGAGCTTCCCCATCGTCCTTCCCCTGCTGCTCACCCTGATGAAGGCCAGCCAGCAGGCCCTGGGGGCGACCACCCTGGCAGACAGCGCCGGCCTGCTCCTGGTTATCCTGCTGCTCAGCCTCCTTCCCGCCATCCTCAGTGTGCTGCTCTTCCCCTACCTCTGGCAGGACTGATTCCGGCGTATCGATTATACTTATCTTTACCCTCGGTTTCATCCTATCCAATAATGAAGATATATCGTCGCTTCATTATCAGATAGCGTGGATAAAGTAGAACGTATGAGCCTGAAAAATACCTGGTGGAAGATACTGGCGGTCCTGCTCCTGGCCTATGCCGTGGTGCGCGGGCTGACTATAGGAATACCTGAGCTCCCTATCATTTATGAGTCCATCCGCAACCTGTTTTACCATGTGGGGATGTGGTTCGCCATGATGGTGCTGTTCACCGTGTCCTTTGTATACAGTCTGAGGCACCTGCGCGGGTTCCGCCGGGCCGATGACATCGTGGCGAGCGAGGCGGCCGCCGTGGCCCTGATGTTCGGCCTGCTGGGACTGGTCACGGGCATGATCTGGGCCAATTACACCTGGGGCAAGCCCTGGGTGAGCGATCCCCAGCTCAACGGGGCCGCGGTGAGCGTGTTGGCCTACCTGGCGTACTTCGTGCTCCGCGGTTCCCTGGACGAGATGCACAAGCGGGGCAGGATCAGCGCAGTGTACAATATCTTCGCCTTTGTCATGCTCATCGTATTCATCGGCATCCTGCCGCGGCTTGCCGCCAGCTCCCTGCATCCCTCCAGCACCAACGACCCGGGGATGACCGTGGCCCAGATGGACGACCGCCTGCGCAGCGTGTTTTACCCCGCCGCACTGGGCTGGATACTGCTCGGGGTCTGGATCCTGTCGATCCGCGTCCGGCTGCGCCGGGTGAAAGACCTTTTGGAAGAGAACATCGAAAAATAACATCCCATGATCGAGAATAAGCTGTTTGTTGTGATTGCCGTGCTGCTCGTCATTCTGGCCGGCATTGTCCTGTTCCTGATGAACCTCGACCGCAGGACCAGGCGACTGGAAAAGGAAGTGAATGAACGCTTCGGGCACAGCGGCCCGGGCAAAAAATGATCCATTATGAAGACCATACATATCATCGGAATACTGTTTGTGATCGCCATCATCGCGGTGGTGATCACCACCTTCAGCGACGCCAGCACCTATGTGGACTTTGCCACGGCCGAAAAGCATGAGGGCAAGGAGTTTCACGTGATCGGCACCCTGAACCTCGAAAAGGATATCACCTACGATGCCAGCGTGGACGCCAACCGCTTCTCTTTCTACATGATCGACGATCAGGGCGTGGAGAAGAAGGTCACCTATCACGACGCCAAGCCCCAGGATTTCGAGAAATCCGAAAAAGTGGTGGTGATCGGCAAGATGGAGGAGAACGGGGAGTTCACCGCGTCGAGCCTCTTGCTGAAATGCCCTTCGAAGTACAACGAAGACGAAGTCCCTCAGGAGTATAAGGATACGGAGTATACGAAGGCGGGGTGAAAAGGGATATCTGATATCTGATGTTTGATGTTTGATGTTTGATGTTTGATATACAATTGGTTAGGGACTGGGGCGTGGATAGGGACGGACAGGGGTGGCCCGGAGTGCGGGTGCTAGAGTGAGTGCGGGTGTGAGTGCGAGATACTGGCGGGAAGCGGCAGCAGATTACTTTTTCCCCCTCCCATTTGAAACTTCAGGCACTTTAGGCACTCCAAACAAATCCTACCTGCGCATACTACAACCAGATGCCGGATCTCCTCCGTCCCCATTCTCCCACTGTTAAATATTCGTTAATCTTCTAAAGGACGAAGATTGCTTCTTCCCCAAATTATAATTTTGTTTATATTGATTTTAAATAGCAAGCTTATTAATTCATTCATAGATACATAGACATAGCCGATGAGCTTAAGGAACTTCCGTGGTCATGTGTTTCCGGTTAAGGGTGCTTCCTCCATTGCAGCATACCTGCACCCTGGTTCCAAATCCCATCTCCTGCTCTCCCTTGTCCTACTGAGCTTGGCATTTTCTTCCTGCACCAAGGATTCCGAGAACCAGGATGAGCCGCCAGGGTTTGTCGATTACTTCACTGCCGACACCAACAATCCTGACGACCCCAAGCCTCAGTTGAGGATCAAGGACCTGGCGGAGGGGCTGGATCTCTACATGTATGGCCTGTTCGATGAGCAGGGAAAGCCATATCGTTCACAGATCCTTGCCGTGGATGATAAAGAGGAGCAGGTTACAGGTGTCTACCTGCTCGACGACCAATTCCAGCCCGCATTTTTCTGGAGGTTCAATCATCAAACCCAGGAAGCCGACACCAGTCTGATAGAGTTTGAACTGGAAAATGAAAACAGGATATCAGTCAGGATATACACTATCGACTGGAGTACCAACAACGTCGTACTGAGGCGTGCTGTTTCATTTGTAAGAGTGCAGGGCGGCATCGATTCCTATGTCTATTATGTTGATATATCAGGCGAAAGCCCGAAATACAGATTGAATCGTTTTGATGAATTGCTGAACACCCAGGAGAGCAATTACGCAGGTTCAGGTAATGAGTATTCCAGCATTTTGCCAGGCATAGAAGCAAGTCTGATTCAACCGGTTTGGGAGATGCTGGAAGATATTGGTTCACTGGAACAAAATGCGCTGGATAGCGCCTTTGCCTCTAAGATCAGCAGTACAAAATGGGGATATACCTTAGTCGCGGTGGCTGCGGTAGCCATTGTACTCGTTTTTAAGAAGCCATTGGTTGCGTTTCTCAAGCGAAAGATTGATTCCTGGTTCTCTGAGCCTGATAATTCAAACACAAAGAGTCCATTTACCAGCTGGCTTGGCAATAACCTTGGTATTGCTTCTGCAACAGCTGCGGAGCTCAGCATCATCGACCTGATAATAGAACGCTTCCAGGGAGTATGGTCTGGCTGGAAGCAAGGCGGTATATGGCCGGCAGGCACCGGGCCCAGCTATCTCATGGATGTAACCTTCGATTTCACCCTATCAAAGCAGGATGAGAATACCGCCACGTTTACAGTGATAGAAGAATGGCCAGAATTACCCAACATCCCGATATCCGGTTCGGGTAGTATTTCAAGAGGTGGTTTAGTCAGCTGTTCCATGATTATTGTGCACAACGCCGGAAATCCGACCTACTCCTTCATAACAACACCTAAATTCTCATCCTCGTCAGGTGCATTAACGATTGATGCAAAACTGTTCACACCCTGGGGGGGCGGTGGAGTTTCAGACGTATACTATAATCTGGAGAACTAAAACTATCATTTTCTGCATTCTGCGCTCAGTATGCTGACCTCTGCCCTACTTCAATTCTGATCACCTCCTCCGTCCGGTCACTCAGCCGGTACCGGTGATCCAGGCGGTAACCGACCACCCAGACAATGTGTCCTGCCGATTCCAGTAGCCACAGCTTGTCGCGTACGAAGGGATTTATCTTCTGATCGATGAGGAAATCGCTTACGGTCTTGCTGCCAGGCAGTCCCAGGGGGTGAAAGCGGTCGCCTTCCCGCCGGCGGCGCAGCCGCAACGGCCACTGCAGGCGGGCGGCATCGAGGAGCGCCACGTCAGGCCCCTGGTCCAGGAGGCCAATTTCCTCCCTTGACACGTATTCCATGCGCAGAGGAATGGGCAAGGACGATACATCATCCACATCTACAATAATGTATACCTCCTCATTTACAGGCTGAACCGGTCGCACCCGTACTCCGCCCCGGCTCACCGAGAGCTCGTGGGTAGGGCTGTGGAAGCGCTTGCCCTCGTTCCCGTGGAGGGCCTGGGCTACCGGAAGCATCATACTGAATGGAAATCCCAAGGGCCCCAGCACAGAAGCGAGGAAAGCAGGAAGGGCTTCGGACGGCATCCCCAGGGGCACTGCAAGCCGGAACTCCTTATCCCCCTCGCCCTCCGGACGGCCAATGAAGGTATTCAGCAAGGCTTCTTCGCTGGCGAGGCGGGCAATGTTCTCCAGCATCTTGTCGCGGGAACCCGGCCGCAGGTCTTCCAGCAAGGGCAGCAGATCGTGGCGTATCCTGTTCCTGAGGTACTTATCGCTGGAATTGCTGCTGTCTTCCCTCCAACGGATCCCTTCCTTCCGTGCCCAGGCTTCGATGGCGCGACGACCGGTAAAAAGCATAGGCCGGAGGATATTTCCACTACGGGCGGCATAGCCGGTGAGGCCTTTCAGTCCGGTACCGCGGAGGAGATTGATGAAGAAGGTTTCCAGCTCGTCGTCGCGGTGATGGGCCACAGCCACCAGTCCACTCTCCGCAGCGCAAACCTCCGTGAACCATTGGTAACGCAGCTCACGGGCGGCTTCCTGAATACTGATCCCCTTTTCCAGGGTATAGGCCCGGGTGTCCACGCGTTTCACCCTGACTTCACGTCCCATGGAAACTCCCAATGCTCTCACAAAAACCTCATCCTCATCGGATTCCCTGCCCCTGAGCGAGAAGTTCATGTGCAGCAGGGAGAAGTCCAACCCGGCCCGGTGAAAAAGCCAGGCCATGGCCACCGAATCCAGTCCCCCGCTCACCGCCAGCCAGAGCGGGGCTTCCCCTTGGTAAGCGCAGGCGTGGCGGAGGTGATGCTGAAAGGCGGAGAGCATGCCCCAAAGGTAACACAATGCCCATAGCCGCTGTCAGGCTGAATGATGCCGCGAGGGCGGGCTTGTCCGTGCACCCCGATTTTTCGTATCTTCATGCACTTCCGACCGTTCCAACCCATGAGCCGCATCTTCCTGATTACTTTGCTGACCTTATGGCTTATGCCCCTGCTGTACGCCCAGCCCGGCCGCTGCCTGAGGTTCACCGGCCCGGGGCAAGGGGTGTCCGTACCGCACAGTGCATCCCTGGAACTGAGCGTCTTCGGCCAGATGACCATGGAAGCCTGGGTGAAGCCCTCGGTCCATGCGCCGGGCGAACGCATCGTCCTGCAGAAGTCGGACTCCAGCTGGGGGCTGTACCTGCTGGATGGCCTCCCCGCCTTCCGGGTGGCCGACACGGGCATGCATCAGGCCCTGTCGCCCCATCCCCTGGACACCGGACATTGGCATCATCTGGCCGGCACCTTCGACGGGAATACCTTATGCCTCTGGGTTGACGGCATCCCTGTCGCTACCAGCAGTGCTGAATACATCCGCAATGCCGTCAACCTCCCCCTCGAACTGGGCGGTGTGTCAACGGATCCCCAGGCAGGTTTTCAGGGCTTCCTGGACGAGGTGAGGGTATGGCGGAGGGCGCTGGGTGCGGAAGAACTGAGGCGCAACATCCACCGGCCCCTGCCCCTGAACCCTGTTCCCCCCGGACTTTCGGCCTGTTACTCATTGGATGCTGACAGCGGCAGCCTGCTTGCCGATGGTTCGGGACAGCATAATGACGGGCTGCTCTGGGGTCTGGATACCAGCGGGGGACCCGGCAGTGCCTGGAGTCCATCCACTGCCCCCCTGCCATTTCACACCCTCAGGGCCGGGGACCTGGCCCAGGACTCGGTATGGCCAGGGGAGCAGGGCCGCCCCCTGCATCCCTGGTCGAGGGTTCGCCTCGACCATCGCATGGACCTCTACGGCGCCGACAGCCTGCTGTCGGTACTTGTGAGCCTGGACGCCGAGATCGAGATCCACCCCCAGGCCGGGCTCACCGTCAGCGAAGCGATGCAGAGCCTGCCCGGGCAGGACGGCATCATCCTGCGATCCGGCCCCTCCGGGACCGGATCGCTCATAGAGTACAGCAGTGCTGTGCCGGCCACCATCCTCAAATACCTTACCGCCGACACCTGGCACCATTTCTCCACACCGGTAAGCACGGCCCTCAGCGGGGTGTTCACCGGACTCTGGCTCCTGCCCTACAACGAGCCCGGAGGAGGTTGGGGCAATTACATCACCTCTTCGGGCAACCTGCTCCAACCCACCCGGGGCTATGCCACCTGGTCCTCTTCCGCCACCACCGGCAACCATACCCTCTTCATCTTCGGGTTGATGAACGCAGGGCAGGTAAACACTGCCCTCCTGACCCGTTCCGCCGCCGATCCCCGCTACCGGGGGTTCAATTTTATCGGCAATCCTTACCCTTCGGGCATCGACTGGGAGGCCAGGGAAGGATGGACGCGGCAGGGCATCGGCAGCGCCCTGTATGTTTACGATCCACAGCAGCAGAACTACCGGACCTTTGTGAACGGCAGCGGGGTGAACGGGGGCAGCGCCTTCATCCCGCCCATGCAGGGGTTCTTCGTCAGGGTCGATCCAGGGGTATCCCAGGGCCAGGTGACCTTCCGCGATGCCGTGCGCGTGCACGCCCCGGCGGGGAATGTTTCCAACCCAGGCTTTCCGGGCTTCTGCCTCAGGGTGAGCCACGATTCCAGCGGGTTCTACGATGAGGCCCGAATGAACTTCGACGGTGAATGGAACCCCGGCTACGATCCCCTGCGCGATGCCAGCAAGCTCTTCTCCGGCAGCGCCAATGTCCCCCAGCTTTGGACCCTGGCCCCCGACAGCCTGGAAACCCCCATGGCCGTGAATGACCTGGGGAGCTTCCTGGACTCCCTGGCGGTCCCTCTGGCGCTGGATGCCGCAGCGCCCGGGGGCCACAGCCTTCAATTGCAGGCGTGCACGGGATTGGGGAACAGCGCCAGGATATGGCTGGAAGACCTTTTTACCCATTCCTTCACCGACCTGCGTTCTACTCCGTCATACGCATTCAGCAGCGCCGCCGGTGACAGCACTGTGCGCTTCCTGCTCCACCTGGATCCCACAGGGTTCAGCGGCAGGGTGGCCTACCACCATCCCCTGCTGCCCCCCCTGCCTTCGGCCAGGGTGAGGGTGGTGGGGCCCGGGGGCGACACCCTGGTGCTGAACACCGTGGCGGACGGCAGCTTCATTCATCCCTGGCCGGATACGGGACTTCATGTACTCCAGGCCATGCATGAACTCACGGGTGCAGAAGGCGCAGTGAACGCGACCGATGCCCTGCTGATCGCCCGCAGCTTCAGCGGGCTGCATTTGCTGGACAGCCTGCAGCTGCAGGCCGCCGATGTGAACGCTGACGGCAGCGTGAATGCCACCGATGCCCTGATGGTAGCCCGGCGCTTTGCCCAGCTCATCCCCTCTTTTCCCGCCGGGGAATGGGTGTTCGGGGCCCTGCCAGTGGTTGTTGGCCAGCAGGACGTGACCCAGCTGCTGCTGCAGGGGCTGATGACGGGCGATGTCAACGGCTCCCTTTTCCCCTGATCCCGGAAGGCATGGCGTGTAACCGTATCCGATGAACGAGGTATAAGCTGGCATGGAACGATCCCCACGCACCGGGGGCCTGGGGCCCTATCCCGTTCTGCTGCTGAACAGCGTGGCCAGTTACCTTATTGGTCTGTTGCTCATCCAGGGCCTGCACAGCGGCGTCACTGTACTGGTGGCCTCCGCCTATCACATTCCCATCACCTTCGACCTGCAGGGCTTACGCTTTCCCATCAGCAACTACTCTACCCTCTGGACTGCTGATGCCATCCGGATGATCTTCGTGTCAGGGCCCGCGGCCTGCCTGCTGGCCGGTTTCGCCTTCGCCGGATGGTCACTCAGCCTGAGTGGCCGTGAGGTGGTCCGCCGCGACCTCTTCTTCTGGATCGCCTTTCATGGGATCAACCTTGCTTTGGGAAGTATCCTGGCCGGGGTGCTCACCTCCTCGGGCTTCGCCTGGTTTGCCAAATGGGTGTACATGAACGAGACCGCCCGTTTCTTCATCGCATTGCTGGCGCTCTTCGCGCTGGGGCTGGCGGGCATACTCTTTACCCCGATCGGTCTGCGCAGTGCCCCATCCCTTTGGTATATCCGGGGGAGTGATCGTCCCCTGTTTTACTTCAGCCGCTTCCTGGTACCCTGGCTTATGGGCAGCCTGATCATGCTGGCCCTGCGGCTTCCGGTCCTGCCCCTGCACGATCTGATCCTGCTGGGCACGCCCCTCCTGCTGATCGCCTCCCTGGTCACGCACAGCCGTTCCCTGCACGAACAGGACCTGGAGGCTGTCTTTCTGGATGCCCAGGGAACCATAGACCCAGAGGATCCGCGGGCCAAACTTTATGCCCCTCCCCTGAGCCCGCGAATCCGCTGGTGCATGGTGCTTCTCGCCCTGTGGCTGATCGCAGCGTACAGGAGCTGGCTCAGCGCACAGATCGTCATCGGATGATTATGAGGGACCTCCGACATAACCGCCTCAGCATGCTGGCCGAAGTGCTCAAGGGCGCGGCCCTCTCCCTTATGCTGCTCGTATGGACCTTCCCGGCCAACGACTATGCCTTTTCCACCGGCATCGATCCCCCGCTCTCCTGGGTATTCAACTATCTCATTGCGATCGATCCCGGCCTGGGGGAACACATCATCTTTCCCCATGGCCCTTTGGCCTTCCTGACTTATCCCCTGTATTTCAACATCCTGGCGACCCTGACGGTGAACGCCATGCTCAAAGTCAGCCTGTTGCTGGGCCTGTTCCGCCTGTTGCCGGGGCCCGGCCGCGACTTGCGTTGGCTGGGGGCCTTCGCCCTGAGCTTCGCAGTCTCCTTCACTGCGGGCTTTCATCACCTGCTGATGAGCGTACTGCTGCTCTGCTATCTCGTTTATTACCACACAGGCCGGGAGGGGTTTAAGTACGGCGGGTTCGTGCTCACGGCCCTGGCCCTCTTCGTGAAATCGTATACTGCGGTGATGGGTGGCGTCATCACGGGCGGCTTCCTTCTTTACCAGTACCTGCGCTTCCGGAGCTGGCGCACTACGCTCCGCGACCTGGGGCTCATGGGCCTGGCGGTGCTGATCCTCTGGGTTGGGCTCTACGGAAGTCCGTGGGGCCTTCCCCGCTACCTCCTGGGGATATGGCACCTGGCCCAGGACAACTCCTCCGCTGCCTCCCTTTACCCTCAGAACGACTGGTGGGTGCTGGGCGCGTTCTTCCTGCTTATAACGGCTTTAGTCATCATAGACACCGGCCCCAGGGCCATTTTCTACTGGGCTTTGGCAGGCTTCCCCCTCTTTGCGTTCTGGAAGCACGGTATGGCCAGGGAAGACGTCTATCATGTCAGGAGTTTCTTTATTTCACTCTCCCTTGTCCTGCTGCTGTGGCTTCTTTTCCTGCCCGGGCGCAGGGTATGGAAGTCCTTGCTGGCAGTGGGCGCACTGCTGGTGTTCAGCCTGAACATGCCCAACGCCCTGCACTTCGAGCCGGCACGATATGAGCTGAACGGCCCCTGGAACCTTCAGGCCTGGCTGAGCGATCCCGGGGGCATCCGCCGGCAGGCCAGGGAGGCCAGCGAGGCAGCCATTGCCGGGCAGCGGCTGGGCCACGATATGCGCCAGGCCATCGGGAAATCCACTGTGGATGTGTATCCCTGGGACTATTCCATCATAGCCGCCAACGGACTGAACTGGAAACCGAGGGTCGTGATCCAGAGCTATGCCGCCTATACACCGTGGCTCGACGAGCAGAATGCGGAACATTTCCGGTCGGAGGAAGCCCCGCGTTTCATCCTGTGGGAGTTGCAGAAGTCCACACCAGACCTCAACGGAGGGATGTTCAACAGCATCGACCAGCGCTATCTGCTGAACGACGAGCCCAGAACGCTGGAAACGGTGATGACGCATTACCGCTTCCTGATGCAGGACGATCGTTTCCTGCTGCTGGAGCACCGTGGTGCGCCCATTACCCTTCAACACCGGGAGCTGGGGTTGCTCAAGGCTGCCTGGGGACAATGGATCCCTTTGCCGGAAACCGGAGCGGATCAGCTCAGGGCCAGGGTCCATATCCCAAAAACCCTGATGCGCAGGCTAAAAAGTTTCCTGTACAAGGATGAGCAGTTCTGGATCTACCTGGGGCTGGATGACGGCAGTGTGCACAAGTACCGCATCGTTCCCGGGAATGCTGCCGATGGGCTTTGGATTACTCCCTACCTGTGCCGGACCGGAGCGCAACGGCAGGTTGAGCGCATCCTGTTCAGGGCCTCGGGACAGCATCTGATGACGGACAGCATAGGAATTCGATGGGAAACCCTGGGTTGGCCTGAGGGTTCCGGCGGTATGCGTTCCTTCTTCGGCCCTTTGGATGAGAATACCGATAGCTTATTGCTTCAAAGCCAGCTGAACCCCGGTGAACCCCTGGCTCCACCCTGGACAGGAGGTGAACCGTATTTTTCTGCTGATGCCGGGATGGATGGCCGCACAGGGATCCGCCTCCCCGGCGGTGCGTTCTCCCCAGCCTTCAGTTTGCCCCTCGACCCCCTGGATGCCGATGAACTCAGGATACAGGCCGAAGGCTGGGTGAAGGCCCCGGATTACCGCGGACGCGGCAAGGTTATGCTGGTGATCTCGGTGGATGGCCCGGAAGGCAATGTCCGTTGGAAGGGAACTTCCATTGATGATCAACTGATCGATCGCCGCCACTGGAATCACATGATCAGCATAGTCGACTTCCGTAAAGGAATTCCCGGTGCAAAGCTCAGCGTGTTCTTCTGGAATACGGGAGAAGAGGAGGTGATGATCGATGGGCTTAGCGTGCGTATCTGGTCTCGAAAATAGCCGTTGGGGGCTCGCGATGTTACGCCAGCTTGCCCCCTAACACTTCAACCTGTATTTTTTTGCGCAGGCAAAGCCTCCCATTTATCCTGTCCGCAGGCAAAGCCTACGGACAACTTCCATCACTTCTACTCACTTCAATAAAAAACCCGGACCTCACGGCCCGGGCTGGGATATAGAAGATTGGTTTTGGGTCTTTATTCCACTGACCAGGTATTGCCGCTGCGCAGGAGGTCGTCCATATTTTTGATGGGAGATGTTTCCCTGGCGTGGGCGATCTGGTTTTCAAGCAATACCTCGTAAGTGACTTGTTTTACCCTGCGGATCACTCCGAGGGCCATAGGGAAGGCCGGAGGGGTCATCCCGGCGATCATCATCTGGATACCGGTATCGGAATGGTCGGGATCGTGCACCAGCAGGTCCTTTTCCGTTATGCCGTTTTCCCCCAGCCGGACTACCTCGAGGGCGAGGCCGTTGAGGCGGATGCCCTTGTCGTTGTCTTTGCCGAAGATCATCGGCTTGCCTTCTTCCAGGATGATGGTGTTGTCGTCCTTGGTGGCCTTGTTGGTGATCAGGTCGTGCACCTTATTATTGAAGATCACGCAGTTCTGCAGCACTTCCACCAGGGAGGTCCCTTTATGCCTGGCGGCATCCATGAAGATGTCGGTCATCATTTTGGGGTTGGTATCCAATACCCGGGCAAAGAAAGTGCCCTGGGCCCCGATGACGAGTTCGCCGGGATTGAAGGGGTGCTCGATGGTCCCCTGGGGCGAGGTTTTGGTAACCGAACCCATGGGGGTGGTGGGCGAATACTGCCCCTTGGTGAGGCCGTAGATCTTGTTGTTGAACAGCAGGATATTGATGTCGAGGTTCCTGCGGAGCACATGGATGAAGTGGTTCCCCCCGATGGCCATACAGTCCCCGTCGCCGGTGATCATCCAGACGCTGAGCTCCGGGTTGGAGATCTTCACCCCGCTGGCGATGGCGGCGGCGCGGCCGTGGATGCCGTGGATGCCGTAGGTGTTCATATAATACGGGAAGCGGGAGGAGCATCCGATGCCGGAAACCACCACAAAGTTTTCCTTGGGGATCCCGAGTTCCGGGAATACCTTCTCCACAGAATGCAGAATGGCATGGTCACCGCAACCGGGGCACCACTTTACCATCTGATCGCTGACGAAATCATCCTTGGTCAGCTGAACGGGTTGGGTTTTGATCTGTCCTTCCATGGCTTTCAATCCTCCAAAAGGGCGTTGCATGCGTCCACAAGTTCCTTGACCATGAATGGCAGTCCCTGGATCTTGTTGAGCTGATGATACTTATACTGAGGGAAGTTGATCTTGAGGTATTTCACGAGTTGGCCAAGGTTCAGTTCGCAGACAATGATCTTTTTGTAGCGGCCCAGGATCTCTTCCACATTGAGCGGCAGGGGGTAAATATGCCGCAGGTGCATCATACTCACCTTTTTGCCTTCGGCCTGCATCTGCTGCACGGCTTCGAGGATTACCCCACGGGTGCCGCCCCAGCTCACCACGAGCAGGTCGTTTTCTTCGGGTCCGACCACCTCCTGTTTAGGGATGAAGTTGGCCACCCGGTTCACCTTCTCCTCGCGCAGTTCGCACATGCGCTGATGGTTGAGGGGGTCGTGGGATACATGGCCAGTAATGTCCCATTTCTCCAATCCGCCTACCCTGTGCCTGAGGCCTTCGGTGCCTGGAACGGCCCACTGCCTGCGTAGCTTTTCCTCATCGCGGAGGTAAGGTTTGTAGTCAGGATCGTTCGCCTGGGCAATGGGAGGATGGATTGCAGGCATATCTTTCATGGAGGGGATGCGGAACATTTCCGACCCGTTGGCGAGGTAACCGTCGGTAAGCAGGATGACGGGGGTCATGTGCTCGAGCGACAGTTTGGTAGCTTCGAATGCGGCGTAGAAGCAATCGCCTGAGCTTTGTGCGGCGATGATGATGACCGGGGCTTCCCCATTGCGGCCGTAGAGGGCCTGGAGCAGGTCCGACTGCTCTGATTTGGTGGGAAGTCCCGTGGATGGGCCTCCGCGCTGCACGTCGACGATCACCAGGGGCAGTTCGGTCATCACGGCCAGGCCGATGGCTTCGCTTTTGAGCGAGAGGCCCGGGCCCGAGGTGGTGGTGACCGCGATGGAGCCGGTATACGAAGCCCCGATGGCCGAAGTGATCCCGGCGATTTCGTCCTCTGCCTGAAACACCTTGACTCCGAACTGTTTATGATACGAAAGTTCCTGCAGGATTTCCGTAGCCGGGGTAATGGGGTAGGATCCCAGGAAGATCTGGCGTCCGGCCTTTTCCGCAGCGGCCATGAAACCCCAGGCCGTAGCCTGGTTGCCCGTGAGGTTGCGGTAGGTTCCGGTGTTCAGCGGGGCCGGGGCCACATTGAAGGTATTGGAGATTACCTCAATGGTGTCGGCGTAATCGTACCCTGCGGTCAGTACCCTGCGGTTGGCCTCCACGATGAGGGGGTTGGACCTGAACTTCTTCTCGAAGAAGCTCATCGTGGTTTCCATATTGATATTGAAGAGGTAGTAGAGCATGCCCAGGGCGAACATGTTCCTGGACTTGCCAGCGACTTTATGGTCCACTCCCAGGTCCTTCACGCTCTCCCTCACCAGGTTGGTGATGGGGGCCCTGATCACGCGGTAGCCATCGAGTTCTCCGCTCTCCAGCGGGTCCTTCGCATATCCGGCCCGTTCAAAACCCTTGTCGTTGAAGGCATCGGTATCCACGATGATGATCCCGCCCTTCTTGGTCCATTTCAGGTTGGACTTCAGGGAAGCCGGGTTCATGGCCACCAGCACATCTGCAAGATCCCCTGAGGTATGGATCGGTTTGGAGCCGATGTGTACCTGATATCCTGAAACCCCGGCCACGGTCCCCTGAGGGGCGCGGATCTCCGCGGGATAGTCGGGGAAGGTAGCGAAAACATTACCCTCCTGTGCGGCGGCATCGGAGAACAGCGAGCCCGTGAGCTGCATGCCATCCCCGGAGTCTCCCGCGAATCGAATGACAACATCTTCAAGTTCAATAACTTGACCTGGTCTTTGACCCATCTCTTCCGGATTTGAATTTCGGCAAAGGTAAGGGTAATATAGCTTGCGCTGTCCGATCCGGCACTCAGGGGGTAATTTGGAAAGCATCTAAATTTTTCGATCTGACCAGACCTTGATAACCAGGAAATTACCTCACCACAGTCGCAACTGGCTGCTTATATGCACTATACGGTCATGCATTGCGGAAATCGCAGTCTTTACCCAGGAACCAGCTGAATAGGGCACACAGTTCGTCTGGGGCGTCGGAATGCACCCAGTGCGTGGCTCCGGGTATAGTCTCGATGCTGGAATTGGGGAAGAGGCTGCGGATGACCGGTCGATCGGCCTCGGTGATGTAGTCCGATTCTCCCCCGGCCACGAAAAGCGTAGGGCCGGGAAAGGGGTGGGCACTGCTGACGGCATCGAAGATGGAGGACAGGTTCTCGCTGATGGCGTCCAGGTTGGGCCTCCAGGCCAGGGTGCTGCGCTCAGGGCGGTAGAGGTTTTTCAGGATGAACTGGCGGATCCCGGGTTGAACGATGGTGTGCGCCAATTCCTCCTCCACTGCGTTGCGGCTGTCCACCCGGCTGAAGTCCACTGCCTGCATGGCGGCGATCATCCGCTGATGGATCAGGCGGGGCGAGTATTTGCGGGGGCTCATATCCACAACGATCAGCCGGTCGACCTCCTCCGGATGCTCCAGGGCGTATTTCATCACCACCTTGCCGCCCATGGAGTGTCCGACCAGCACCGGCCTTTCCATTTCGTGACGCTGGATGAACTCCTGAAGGTCAGCAGAGAGCACCTCATAATCGAACGCACTGCTGTGGGGCGATTGCCCATGATTGCGCTGATCCGGGATAAAGACGCTGAAGCGTTCGGCCAGTTTTCTCCCGAAAGTGACCCAGTTGTCGCTCAACCCGAACACCCCATGCAGGATGATCAGGGGCTGGCCTTCGCCGAAATGCCTGTAGAACAGTTCCATACTTTAATCGAATGTGATCTTGACCCCGGGCAGTGCCTGGATGATCTGTTCGCGGGTGGCTTCATCAAAAGTGTTGCCGCCCAGGTAAAGTTCCTGCAGCCAGGTCATTGAAAGGATATGGGACGGCAATTCACTCAGCCCGTGGTTCCTGAGGTCCAACACCTTGAGCTTTGACAGCCGGACCATCTCTTCCGGAAGAGGGGTGCCCTTTACATTGGCCAGGTGGAGCCTCTCCAGATTGACCAGGCCCCCGATCTCGGGCCCAAGGCGAAGGGTGGTGTTGTTTCCCAACTGGAGCACCCTGAGCTCAGTGAGAAGGGCGAATTCCGGCGGGAGACTGCGGATCTGGTTGCAGAAAAGATCGAGGTCCTTCAGCCTGCGCAGCTTACCAATCTCCGGGGGGACCTGGGTTATCCGGTCTTTGCTCAGGTTAAGCTCTTCGAGGCTTTCCAGGCCGAATACTCCCTCAGGGATGCGGTGGAAAACGTCCCTGTATAGGTCCAGCTTCTTCAGCTTCTTCAGCTGGCCTATTTCGAGGGGAAGGTCTTTGAGCGGCTCATTGAAGTTGAGGTCCAGCTCTTCAAGCTCCTTCAGCCTGCCGATCTCCGGGGGAACGGAGGCCAGCTTGTTGCGGTGGAGGTCGAGGCGGCGCAGTTTTTTCAGCTCCCCGATGGCGGCGGGCAGCTGCACGAGTCTGTTGCCATAAAGGTCAAGGACTTCCAGTTCCCGCATCCTGCCGATCCCTTCCGGCAGTTCACTGAGTTGGTTGTTGCGTAGCACCAGCACTTTCAGCTGCTTCATCCGCATCAGGGCGACTGGGAGATGACGGATACGGTTATCGCTGAGGTTCAGCTCCTCCAGTCCCTCGAATTCGGTGATCCAACCGGGGATGGTGTCGAGCTGGTTATAATAAAGCCAGAGCACCCGGAGGCCGGGAAGGCTGCGCAGGGCTTCGGGCCAGGTGCTGAGCTGGTTATGGGATAAATGAAGGGTGTGGACCCCAATCAGGGGGCTGAGGTCCTGGGTGATTTCCAGGCCGTTGACATTGGACAGCATCAGGGTGTGCACCCCGGCGGGGCTGCGCAGGGCCATATCCACGGAATAGGCGATCCCGGGGTCGCGTGCCGGCTGCCCCATGAGCACGCCGGGCAGCAGCATTAGAAGTAAGTACCAGGTTCTCATAGGGTTCCTTTCCTGATCTCGTCCAGATAGGCCGCTATGGTGTTCTTGAGGCCCAGGTAGAGGGCATCGCTGATCAGGGCATGGCCGATGGATACTTCGAGCAGTCCCGGTACCTTACGCACGAACCAGGCGAGGTTGTCCAGGCTGAGGTCATGACCGGCATTGAGGCCCAGTCCGACACGCCTGGCGGTGAGGGCTGCCTCGGCAAATGGCGTCACCGCAGCCTCCGGATCTGCGGGGTAGAGCGCCGCATAGGGCTCAGTATAGAGTTCCACGCGGTCGGTTCCACAGTCCGCGGCCGCCTCAATCATCGCAGTTTCGGTGCCGATGAAAACAGAGGTACGGATGCCTGCTTCCCTGAAACGGCCAATCACCTCGCGCAGAAAACTGGCCCGGGCGATGGTATCCCAACCGGCGTTGGAGGTGAGGGCACCGGGGGGGTCAGGCACCAGGGTCACCTGCTCCGGCTTCACTTTCAGGACCAGGTCGATGAAAAATTCTGACGGGTAGCCTTCGATATTGAATTCGGTATGCACCACCGGCCGAAGGTCCAGCACATCGCGGTAGCGGATATGGCGTTCATCGGGACGCGGGTGCACTGTAATGCCCTGGGCCCCGTATTCCTGGCAGCGTATGGCTGCCTGGACCACATCGGGCACATTGCCCCCCCTGGCATTGCGCAGGGTGGCCACTTTGTTGATGTTGACGCTGAGCCTGGTCATACTCTCCGTTTTCATGGCGCAAAGGTACGCCATTTTGGCGGGCCTTTCCGGCAGGAGGGCGCGCCCCGGATTTGTGTTACCTTTGTTGAAAAGCCTTGGTCCCATGTATGCACGCGACCTGGTCAGCGACCTCATTCCCGTCCTCCGCACCTCCAACACCGGTATCGAGGCCATACAGCTGATGGATGAGGCGCGGGTCGGTCATTTGCCCATTGTAAATAATGAGTCTTTCCTGGGGCTCATCTCAGAAGATGACATTTACGACCTCGACCAGCCCGAACAACCCATTGGCAACCACCGTCTGAGCCTTCCCCGGCCTTTTGTGCTTGAACACCAGCATGTCTATGAAGTCATCAGGGTAATGTGGGAGGAGAAGCTGAGCGTGCTCCCGGTACTCGACCAGCACCAGAACTACCAGGGTTGTATCCTGGTACAGGACCTGCTGGGCCATTTCGCCGGGCTCAGTGCGGCCAATCAGCCAGGGGGCATCATCGTATTGGAGGTAAACCAGACCGACCTGGTGCTTTCGGAAATAGCCAGGATAGTGGAATCGAACGATGCCAAGGTGCTCAGCCTTTATGTCGGGAGTCCCGTGGATTCCACCCGGCTCGACGTGACCCTGAAGCTCAACCGCATGGACATCGGGCCGGTGCTCCAGACCTTCAGCCGTTTCAATTATGTGGTAAAGGCCACCTTCACCGAGGGGGAGTATACCGATGACCTCAGGGA
>Ga0116154_10001594_pt1 | contig 18686 bp, 15 predicted proteins | sample AD_UKC030_MetaG_FD_89898 | JGI IMG/M metagenome (GOLD analysis project Ga0116154, IMG submission 89898) | Active sludge microbial communities of municipal wastewater-treating anaerobic digesters from USA - AD_UKC030_MetaG | ecosystem: Engineered > Bioreactor > Anaerobic > Digestate | place: USA...
CTTCAGTGCCTGGAGCCGGCCGATGAAGACGGCGACGATCGCCGCTATCAGACCGGCGACCATGGCGATCAGATTGGCCAGCGTGCCGCCGATGCCCGCTTTGGGAAGCAGCGCCGATCCCGCGATGGAAATCAGGACCAGCAGCGCGATGGGGCCGAGCGCGGCCAGAATCCCGGTGGTGTCGAAGCCGCCGTTTTCCCCTCCGCCGTCAACCGTTTTTTTCACCGCCCGCAGAATGAACAGGTAGCCGCCCGCCACCGCCGCGAGGGTGAACGGGACCTGGATCAGGAAGTACGTCACCGCCGGCAGCCCCGAATACTGCATGGCGAGGATCACTCCGGGATAGAGCGGCCACCAGTACTCCCAGATGTGGCGAAACCAGTAGTTGATCGCGACCTTGAGCCTCGGCTCGATCTCCTTTTCCGGGTCCACGGCGTCGACGAAGGGCGCCGAGAAAAGCGCCCCCGCCGGCATGGGGAGCAGCCCCACCAGGGCGGGCAGGCCGCCAAGGAGGATGTGCCGGCTGCGCAGCCACGCCTTCAGCGCGGCGATCGTCCGGTCCATCCGGCCGGTTTTGTTCAGGGCGTCGCTGAAAAACAGGAGCATGAGGATGATGACGGGCAGGAGGAAGTTCTGGGGCAGGGTGAAACTGTGAAGCTGGAAGCTCAGGCCCTGCCGCCCCGTTCCGGTCCACAGGGTGAGCAGCGCCGAAAACAGGAGGATCGCCACCCCCAGCGGCGTCCTCAGGCGGTAGAGGAGGAGAATTCCCGCGAAGGAGCTTTCCACCTTGACGTAGGCGGGAAGGTTCAGAAGCCACTCCATCACAGGCGTCTTTGCAGGACGAAATCCGCGACCGTGTGCAGCGCCTCCCGGGCTTCGGAATTCTCGAATGCGTCGAGCAGCGCCTTGCCCTCGTCGATGTAGGCGGCCGCCTTGGCGAGCGCCTCGTCGATTCCGCCGTAGCGGTGGATGAGCGCCACGATGTCCTGCACCGCGTTTCCGTCCGACTCCCGGCTTTCAACGATTTTCCGGATGCTTTCCCGCTCCTCCGGCGCGCACTTCCCGAGGGCGTAGATCAGCGGCAGCGTCATTTTGCCCTCTTCCAGGTCCTTGCCGATGGCCTTGCCGAATTCCTCCGCCCGGGCGGTGTAATCCAGCGTGTCGTCGGTGATCTGGAAGGCCGAGCCCAGCCGCAGACCGAACTTCGCCAGCGCGTAGGTCTTCTTGAGCGGGGCCTTTCCCAGGATCGCGCCGGAGGCGCAGGCCGCCGACATGAGAATGGACGTCTTCTTCTCGATGATGGCCAGGTATTCCGCTTCGGTGATGTTCAGGTCCCCGCATTTGACCAGTTGAAAGACCTCGCCTTCGGACATGATGTTGGTGGTGCCGGACATGAGCTTGATGATGTCGAGGTTGTCCTCGTCGGACATGAGCTTGAAGGACTTGGAGTACAGGAAATCGCCCACCAGCACGCTGGCCGCGTTGCCCCAGATGTTGTTTGCCGAGGTCCTGCCCCGGCGGGTTTCGGCCTTGTCGATCACGTCGTCGTGCAGGAGCGTCGCCGTGTGGATGAACTCGATGACGGCCGACAGGGTGTAGCACTTGTCCCCCCGGTAGCCGCACAGCTCGGAGCAGATCAGGAGCAGTAGCGGTCGGAACCTTTTCCCGCCCCCGCCGATGAGGTGTTTGCCGATCTCCGGAATGAGGTCGATCTCGGAGCGGAGGTGGAGATCCATGCGCTCTTCCACGCGCTGAAGATCTTCGGCATAGCGCCGGAACACGTCCTGCATCTGCATGAGAAGCACCTTTCTGACTGGATGGCGGCGACTATAAAGGATCGGCCGGGGATTGTCAAACGATATGCCGTTCCGCTCACCGAAGGCGCGGGTCGAGGGAATCGCGAATGCCCTCGCCCAGCAGATTGTAGCCGAGGACGGTGATCAGGATGGCCAGTCCGGGATAGAGGGAGAGCCACCAGGCGATGTCGATGTTGTCCTTGCCCGCCGTCAGGATGTTCCCCCAGCTCGGCGTCGGCGGCTGGACGCCGATCCCGAGGAAGCTCAGCGCGGATTCGGTCAGGATCGCCCCGGCGACGCCCAGCGTCGTGGCCACCAGGACGGAGGCCATGGCGTTGGGCAGGATGTGGGCGAAGATGATCCGAAGGTCGCCGGCGCCGATGACGCGGGCCGCCGCGACGAAGTCCCGCTCCTTCAGCGAGATGAAGTCGGCGCGGACCAGGCGCGTGATGCCCATCCAGCCCGTCAGGCCGATGACGATCATGATGTTCCAGATGGACGGTTCGAGGATGGCGATGACGGCGAGGATGAGAAAGAAGGTGGGGAAGCAGAGCATGATGTCCACGAACCGCATGATGACGGCGTCGACCCAGCGGCCGTAGTATCCGGACAGGGCCCCCAGGATCGTCCCGATCAGCATGGCGATTCCCGTGGCCACGAATCCCACCTTCAGCGAAATCCGGGATCCCCAGATCATCCGCGAGAGGACATCCCGGCCCAACTGGTCCGTGCCGAAGGGATGGGCCGCCGACGGCGGCGCCAGCACCAGCTTCAGGTCGATGGCGCTCGGGTCGTAGGGGGCGATCCAGGGCGCGAGCAGGGAAACGGCGAACAGCGCCAGAACGACGATGCTGCCGGCCACGGCGATCTTGTTTTTCAGGAATCGCTCCCGGAAGTCCGCAAACATGGCTACGACACCCGGATCCGCGGATCGGCGACGGCGTAGGAGACGTCGGCGATCAGGTTGCCCAGCAGGGTCAGGACCGCGCCGATGAAGAGGATGCCCATCACGACGGGATAGTCCCGGGCCATGACGGACATGTAGAAAAGCTGGCCCATGCCCGGGATCGCGAAAATCGTTTCAAAGATCACGCTTCCCCCGATGAGCCCGGGGATGGAAAGGCCCAGGATGGTGATGACGGGCAGCAGGGCGTTTCTCAGGGCGTGCTTGTAAATGACCGTCCGTTCGCTCAGGCCCTTGGCGCGGGCCGTCATGATGTAATCCTGGCGGATGACCTCCAGCATGTTGGACCGCATGTAGCGGGAGAGACCGGCCAGCCCGCCGAACGCCGACAGGAGGACCGGCAGGATCAGGTGCCGAAGGAAGTCCCAGAAGGCCGCGCCCGGCGGGAGGTACTCGTAATTCAGGGAGCGGATGCCCGAGATGGGCAGCCAGTTCAGGTTGACGCCGAAGAAGATCATGAGCAGCAGGGCCAGCCAGAACGTGGGAACGGCGAAGCCCACGAAGACGAAGACGCCGGTCGCCTTGTCGAAGAGCGAGTCCTGGTGAACCGCGGACAGGACGCCGATGGGAATCGCGATGGCGAGAATGAGGATCATGGACAGGACGTTGAGGAGGATGGTGATGGGAAGCCGCTCCAGGATCTTGTCCGCCACCGGCCGGCTGTCCGGGGAGAAGGATTTGCCCAAGTCCAAGACGGCCAGCTTCTTGACCCAGGACCAGTACTGCACGTGAAGGGGCTTGTCCAGCTCGTAGAGGGCGCGCAGGCGCTCCTTGGCTTCCGCCGATGCCCGCGGGTTCATCTGGGTCTGCAGGTCCGTCGGAGAACCGGGCGCCAGGTGCATGACGGAAAAGCAGATGACGGTGATCCCGATCAGGAGCGGGACCATGAAGAGAAGCCGTTTGAGGGTGTACTGAAGCATCTCTCCGCCCGCCTCAGAAATCCGCCAGAAGCCCCGTGGCCTGGAGGTTTTCCACGTTCCGCCACAGGTCCTTTTCCGAGTGGGCCTCGACGGTAACGATCGGACGCAGTCCCCGGTCCCGAAGGTATTTGAGGAAGACCGGGAAGGGGAAGTTCCCCTCGCCGACGGGCAGGTGCTCGTCACTTGCACCGTGGTTGTCGTGGATGTGTAGCTGGCCGATGAAGGGGCCCATCCGCTCCAGCCACTCCTCCAGCGGGGCCCGCGAAAAGGCGTTGAAATGGCCGGTGTCGAAGCAGAAGCGGATGTGGGGCGAGTCCAGGGCCGTCAGCAGCCGGTGCAACTGCCGCGGCTCCTTCTCGTAGATGTTTTCCAGGGCGATTCGGGCGCCCATGTCCGCGGCGACGCCGGCGAAGCGCTTCCAGGTGTCCACGCTGTTCTGAAGCCACTCCTCCTCCGTCGAAACGTAGTAGCGCTCGTCGAAGGACGGATGGCAGACGATCGAGCGGGGGCGGAAATATGGGGCGAGGTCGAACATCTGCTTCAGACGGTCGATCGTCACCTTCCGGATCATCGGGTCGAGCGCGCCCGGCCGAAGGTCCATGAAAGGGCCGTGGATCGTGACCGAAAGCCCGGCGTCCCGCAGCGCCTTTGCCACCTCCGCGAAGTCGGACGCCTGAAAGCGGTCCAGGGCCTTGAAGGTGATGCCGATTTCCGGATTGATCCTCTCCCTCAGGACCAGGGGCAGGTACTTGTCCCGGAGCAGGGGGAAGGGGATGTGGAACTGCACTTTTTTCAGGATTTCCTGCATGTCGCTGCGCACCCGGTTGAAGTGGAATGTGTCTATCACAGGGGGGTGCTTTTCACAACCGGCAAATGCGCCGCCGGCGGCTTCCGGAGGGGACTCGTCCCGCCGCTTTCCTCATTATCCTTTGCATTCTTCTCCCATCCCGGTGTAAGAATCAAATATATCCGCTTCGATTTTACCTTTACCGCCAGCCATCGTGAGATTTCGGCATGAAAAACAGTTTTGCGGAATATCTGAGAGAGATCAAGAAAAGCCTTGACCGAGGCGACGCAACAGAACACACCCACCGCCCCGCGTTAGAGACGCTTCTGGAAGCCTGCGGAGAAAATATCGACGCCACGAACGAACCCCGCCGGATAGCCTGCGGCGCGCCCGATTTCAACATCACCCGGAAGGGAGTTCCGATCGGTCATATTGAGACAAAGGACATCGGCGTAAGTCTTGACGAGATGGAACGCGGCAAGGGACCCAATGGAGACCAGTTCAAACGGTATTCTACGTTGCCGAACTGGATTCTCACCGATTACCTTGAGTTTCGCTGGTATGCAGCGGGACAGAAACGTTTGACCGTCAGAATTGCAGATATCGATGGCAAGGAACGCATCAGGGCCTTGCCGGACGGCAGCGAGAAACTCGAACAACTTCTGACCGCCTTCTACAACGAACCTGCTTTGACCGTAGGTACGGCCAGGGAGCTTGCTCGATACATGGCCGGCACGACGCGGATCATCCGCGATTTGATCATTGCCTCTTTCAAGAACGAAGCCGAAGAGACCGAACGTCAGCTCATCGAAGAGGCCCGGGAACCCTATGGCGCGGTCATGCCGTCGCGTGCCCCGTGGTTGCACAACTGGCTGTCGGCTTTCCGGGAGACGTTGATCCCCGACCTCAAAGAAACCGAGTTTGCCGACATGTTTGCGCAGACGCTGGCCTACGGCCTCTTTGCCGCTCGCATTCACGCCCCCGCGAAGCGGGAGTTCACCCGCGAAATGGCGGCTTTCAGACTGCCCAAAACGAATCCCTTCCTTCGTAAACTCTTTGCCGAAATCGCCGGTGTGGACATGCCGGATCCCATTGCCTGGGCCGTCGAGGACCTGGTAAATCTGCTCCGTCATGCGGACATGTCGGAGATCTTGCGGGACTTCGGCAAGGGAAAAGGAAAGGAAGATCCGGTCGTTCACTTTTATGAAACTTTCCTTTCCGTCTACGACCCCAAGGTGCGCGACCAGCGCGGTGTTCGTTACACCCCGGAACCGGTGGTCCAGTATATTGTGCGGTCGGTGGACTGGCTGCTGCAGAGCCGGTTCAACCGTCCCAATGGGCTGGCCGACGATCATACGTTCATCCTCGATCCCGCCGTCGGGACCGCCACATTCCTTTACTTTGTTCTGGCCCATATTTTCGCCAGGTTTTCCCGTCAGCGCGGCCAGTGGGACGGCTATGTGGAGAAACACCTGCTGAACCGGCTGTTCGGCTTTGAAATCCTCATGGCGCCTTATGCCATTGCCCATCTTAAACTGGGCATGCAATTGGAGGAGACCGGCTACAGTTTCGGCTCCGACCAGCGGCTCGGCATCTTCCTCACGAACACCCTGGAGGAGTCCGCCAGGCGCAGCGACCGTCTTTTCGCAAACTGGATTTCCGAGGAGGCCAATGCCGCCGCCAAGGTCAAGGCTCAGTTGCCCATCATGGTTGTCCTGGGCAATCCGCCCTACGCCAACTTCGGACGGATGAACCGCAACAAGTGGATTCTCGGCCTGCTCAACGACTATAAAAAGGACCTGAACGAGAAGAAGCTGAACCTCGACGACGACTTCATCAAGTTCATCCGGTTTGCCCAGTGGCGTATCGAGAAGACCGGCCACGGCATTGTCGGCTTCATCACCAACAACAGCTACATCGACGGCATCACTCACCGCCGCATGCGCGAAACCCTGATGGCGGCCTTCGACGAGATCTACATCCTCGACCTGCACGGCAGTTCCAAGAAGAAGGAGAGAACGCCGGACGGCGGTAAGGATGAAAACGTTTTCGACATCACGGTGGGAGTGTCCATCCTGCTTGCCGTGAGGCTCCCGGAGAGCGGACTGCCTCTGGGCGAACGGAAGCCTGCCCGCGTCTTCCATGCCGAATTGTGGGGAGGGCGACAGAAAAAGTATGACTGGCTCTCACAAAACGATGCCAGCCAAACTCATTGGGATGAACTCACACCATCGGAGCCGCACTTTTTCTTAGTGCCTAAAGATTTCGATGCGGTAAGTGAATATAACCATGGATGGAAGCTGGTGGATGTATTCACGCTCTTCCAAAATGGAGTCAAGACGGATCGAGACAATCTGTTTATTGACTTTGAAAGAAATGGGCTTTCGGAACGAATGCTTAAATTCTACTCAGATGAGGGACTTACAGAAAAGTTTCGAATGACTTTCCGTGTTGAAGATTCATCCAGCTATGATCTTCTTTCACGTCGATTTAAAACACGCTTTAATGATCAGAACATATACCAGTTCCTCTACCGTCCCTTTGATATTAGATGGTTATACTATTCGCGAGGTATAACTAGCCGACCAGCTTACGAAGTTATGCAACACATGCTGGTCAATCGAAATATTGGGCTTATCACGACCCGTAAGACACAAGAAAAGTTTGGGACTTTATGTAGTCGTCTGCTTACAGGACACAAGTCTGTTGCCGCCTATGACATTAACACCATTTTTCCATTGTACCTTTATCATGCAACCGACCAACTTAATGCCTCGGCTAGCCGCTGCCCAAACCTCAGCCTCGAATTCTTGAAGGCGCTGGCGGAGAAACTGGAGCTTCCACAGGTCTCGCCGCACGGATTGCCATGGGGTTTGACTCCGGAGGACATCTTTCATTATTCCTATGCCGTTCTTCATTCGCCGGCATACCGCAAACGGTACGCCGAGTTCCTGAAGATCGACTTCCCGCGCCTGCCGCTCACAGACAACCGGGATCTCTTCTTCCGTCTGGCCGCCCTGGGCAGGGAAGTGGCCGCGCTTCACCTGATGGAATCGCCGAAGCTGAACGACCTGATTACCGAGTATCCGGTAAAGGGAACAGATGTCGTCGAGAAGGTACAGTACAACGACCAGGACGGGCGCGTCTGGATCAACCATACTCAGTATTTCGGAGGCGTGCCGACAGAAGTCTGGTGCTTCCACATCGGCGGCTATCAGGTCTGCGAAAAATGGCTGAAGGACCGCAAGGGCCGCAAACTGACCTATGAAGACACCCGGCACTATCAGCAAATCATCGTTGCGCTGCATGAGACGATCCCGTTGATGACGGAAATCGACACAGTGATCCGGCAGCATGGCGATTGGCCGGCTGCTTTCTCCGTGAAAGGCGCATAGAACCGGCGGACGACGGAGAGGGCCGCTGTTTCGGTTGTTCAGGCTGGAATGAGGCACACATGACCGGAACACCGGCGAGATGATCGACCCACAGGACAACGAGATCTTGAGGGTTCATAACTTATTGTATTGACATGACTTAAATTTTGTTTATAATGAAACAGTCTTTCATTGTAAACAAATCATGTTGTGTATATTCGATTGTAAACAAGATGAAACCCTTTGAACCTCAACTACTTCCAATCAAGGAAATCCATTGGGATTCCCTGATTTCTCTGGTAGGCAGCGCAAATCGAGCAATCTCATACTATGACGGTGTTCTTTATGGCGTTGCAAACCCTGATATTCTCCTTTCTCCTCTCACGACTCAAGAGGCCGTTTTATCTTCGAAGATAGAAGGGATGCTGGCAACATTGGGCGAGGTTCTGAAATTCGAGGCCGGGGAAACTCCCAAAGAAGAAGCCCGTGTCTATGACATCGAGGAAATTCTTAACTACAGGCGAGCCATGTTGCAGGCTGAAGATGAGTTAAGAAGCCGTCCTTTCTCGTTGAACCTGTTAAAAAACCTACATGCCGCTCTTCTGGATGGCGTAAGGGGTAGGTTCAAAGCGAGGGGTCAGTTTCGCACGACTCAGAATTGGATCGGAAGCCCAGGATCGCCCATTGAAATGGCTCAATTTATTCCCCCCGCTCCCGCTGATTTGATGCATTACATGGATAACTGGGAGAAATATTTTCACTTCGATCGTCCGGATCCAATGGTTCAACTGGCCATTCTCCATGCTCAGTTCGAGATCATCCATCCATTTCTTGACGGAAATGGACGCCTGGGCCGTATGATCGTACCGCTATTCCTCTTTGAGCGGAAGCTGATTTCCAGCCCTGTCTTCTATATATCTGAATATCTTGAAAACCATCGAGAGGAATATGTGGCAGGACTTCGAGAATTGAATAGAAAAACCCCTGAGGCATGGTCGTGCTGGATCGCTTTCTTTCTTGTGGCAATGGATAAACAGGCCCGCGAAAATGCACGAAAAGCAAAAGCGATGATCGATCTGTACGGCAGTCTGAAAAACAGAATATTGGATATCACGCATTCTCGATTTGCCGTTCCTCTTCTCGATGGATTATTCGATCAGCCAATTTTCACGACAGCCATCTTTGTCAATCGACCTGGAATGCCTGGAAGACCAATGGTTCTGAACATGCTGGGCAAGTTGAAAAAAGCGGGGATTCTCAAAGTGGTTCGTGAAGGAAAAGGGAGAACGGCGCAGATTTTGGCTCTGGCTGAGTTGATTAACGTTTGTGAGGGGAAAGAGATATTCTGATGTTTCGGTGCAATGATGGGATTACGACCGGCAGATGAACGATGACGCCTGTTGAACTGAGGAGCCTGAAAGTCGGCCCGTACCCATTTTCCGTTGACACGATCGAATAAATAGATTATTGAAAACAACAGGTTAAAAACATTTGTCCGCGCCGGGCGGGAAGCGTGGAGAAGCGGCGGCGCAGGACCGGTGAAAAGGAGGGGGTATTGAATCCGGAAGAGGGGAACAGGCAGGAGCGGGTGCTGCTCTGTGTGAATGCCCTGCTGAAAAAGAAGGCCAGGCATCTGACCATTCTGAATGTCCGGGCTGTGTCCTCCTTTGCCGATTACTTCGTGATCTGCAGCGGCACTTCCGACCGCCAGGTCCAGGCGCTCGCCGAGGCCATTCGGGACGACATGAAAAAATCCGGCATCCTGCCCCTTGGAATCGAGGGGGAAAAGATCGGCAAATGGATCCTGATGGATTATGCCGATGTGATCGTCCACATCTTCTACGAGCCGACCCGGGAGTTCTACGATCTCGAGCGGCTCTGGCCTGACGCCCCCCGAATGGATGTTTCCGATGACAGCGCCGAACTGGCGGCGCTCGATCCGGGAATGTGACCTTGAAGGAAATCCTGAAAAGCCTTGCCGACGTGGTTTTCCCGCCCCGCTGCATGGCCTGCGGCAGCGTGTTCGACGAGCCGGAGGGCCGGCCGTTCTGTCCGGCCTGCGAATCGCGGATTCGATACATCACGTCGCCGCTCTGCCCCCGCTGCGGCATTCCGCTGTCCGGTGAGGAAGGCACGGATCATTTCTGCGGCGAATGCCTGCGCGATCCGCCCCCCTTCTCAGCCGCCCGGGCTGTCGCCCGCTACGAGGGCGTCCTGCTGGATGCCATCCATGCCTTCAAGTACCGCGGGCGGATCACCGACGGGGCGATTCTGGGTCGAATGATGGCCCGTTGCGGATACCCCGGGTTCGACATCTCCGCGTTCACGCTGATCGTACCGGTGCCGCTCCACCGGAGGCGGCTGAGGGAGCGGGGCTTCAACCAGGCGGTGATCCTGGCGGGGGAAATCGCCGGACGGTTTGGGCTGCCCCTCGATGTCCGGTCGCTGCGAAGGCGCATTTACACCGAACCTCAGGTCGGGCTGGGAAAGGGCCACAGAACGGCCAACGTGCGGGGGGCCTTCGGCGTGGTCGACGGCGGACGGATTGAAGGTCAGCGAATCGTGCTCGTCGACGATGTGTACACGACCGGCAGCACGGTTCGGGAATGCGCGGAAATCCTCATGAAAAGCAAGGCGGCCGAGGTTGCCGTCCTGACGCTGGCCAGGGCCGTCTGAGAAAGGGTGCGTGTGTATGGGGAAGATCCTCTCCCGGGAACAGTTGAAAAAAGAGATTGAACGGCTGCGGCAGGGCGGGAAGAAGATCGCCTTCACCAACGGCTGTTTCGACATTCTTCATGTTGGGCACACCCGTTACCTGCGGGATGCCCGAAAGACGGGCGATGTCCTGATCCTGGCGCTGAACAGCGACGCCTCCGTGCGGGCCATCAAGGGTGAAAAGCGACCCCTCGTGCCCGAAGCGGAGCGGGCGGATGTGGTGGCCTCCCTGGAAGCGGTGGATTACGTGACGATCTTCGACGAGCTGACGCCGCTCGAACTGATTGAGTTCCTTCAGCCGGACGTGATCGTCAAGGGCGGCGACTGGTCGGAGGAAAACGTGGTGGGGCGTCAGTCCGTGCGGAAGTGGGGCGGAAAAGTGGTCATCATCCCGGAAACGAAAGGCGCCTCCACAACCAATATTGTTGAAAAGATTATCAAAACTTACGGCCGGCCGTAGGGCGCATTTTTTGCTTTACAAATATGCTTTCATTGTGTATGGAGGGTACCCCAAAATGGAAGGGGCTGCGAGAGATGCCCCTTGAGGTGTTCAACATGCCCATGAAACCCGAGAAACTGGAACTGTTCAGAGTGATGCTGAACCAGAAGATCACCGATCTGCTGGAGGATGCCGGCAAGACGGTCTCCGAGATGACCAGCGGCGTCAAGGAGAACTTCCCCGATCCCAATGACCGGGCCTCCCTCGAAGCGGACAGGAACTTCGAACTTCGCATTCGGGACCGAGAGCGCAAGCTGATCGCCAAGATGCAGGAGGCCATTCGGCGGATCGACGACGGCACGTTCGGCATCTGCGACAATTGCGGGGGGCCGATCTCGGAAAAGCGGCTGATGGCCCGGCCCGTCACCACCCAGTGCATCGACTGCAAGACCAAGCAGGAGAAGCTGGAAAAGCTGATCGGGGATTGACCGGCCGGTCGCACCCGGAAATCCTTTCGTCGGATTTCACTGCAATCCCCGCCCCGGCGCGGAATTTTTCCGCCGGGGTTTTTTGTGATCCTTCCGCAGCAACCCTCTCGAATAAACATTGACAATTCATGCCGGCGGTTCTTTAATCGGGCTTCGAATGCGTATTTCCCGATGAGGAATCCCCTGTGATGTTTGTCCGCGTGGCCGTTGCCATCCCTTCCGAAAAAACATTTTCCTATGCGGTCCCCGAAGCGCTGGAGAAGAGCGTCGCCGTTGGGAAGCGGGTCCTGGTTCCCTTCGGCCGGAAACGGCTGACCGGCTATGTCCTGGCCGTGGAGGACGCGCCGTCCGTCGAAAACGTTCGGGACCTGCTCGACGTCCTGGACGACGAACCGCTCTTTGGTGAGGAAGACCTGCGCTTTTACCGCTGGGCCTCGGATTATTACCTGTATCCCCTCGGCAAGGCGCTCTCGGAAATCCTTCCGGAAGGCATCGACGTTCGAAGCCGGCTCTGGATTACACCGGTCGCGGACGGCGATCCGGAAGGCGGCCGGGATCTGCCCGATCGCCAGCGCCGGCTGTTGGGCATCCTCAAGGATTTTCCGGGCGGCCTGTCCGCGGGCTCCCTGAAAAAACTGGCGGGCCGGGAGGAGATTTACCGCGAGATCCGGGCGCTGGAGTCCCGGGGGCTGGTCGCCATGGAAGACCGGATCGGCAAGCCGAAAATCTCGCCGAAGCGGGAAAAGATCGTCTCACTGGCTCCCGGGCCGCCCTTTGCGGGTAAGCTGACGGAGCGGCAGCGCCTGCTCGTCGAATCCGTCGGCGCGTCCGGCCCCGTCCCGCTGCCCGTCCTCGGGCGGACATTCAAAAGCGCCTCCGCCCTGGTCGGAAGCCTCGTGAAGAAAGGAGTGCTCCTCCTGGAGGAGCGGGAAGGTTACCGCAGCCCCGGCGTGGACCCGCCGGTCGGCGCCCGGAACGGGTCGATCCGGCTCAACGAAGATCAGCGGGCGGCGCTCGAGGAGATCCGAAAGGGAATCGCCGGCGGCCGGTTCGCCCCCTATCTGCTTCACGGGGTGACGGGGAGCGGAAAGACGGAGGTGTACCTTCAGGCCATTCGTGAGGCCGTGAAGGGCGGCGGCGTCATTTTTCTGGTGCCGGAAATCGCCCTGACCCCTCAGCTCCTCAGCCGGTGCCGGGAAAGCTTTCCGGATCGGGAGATCGCCGTCCTGCACAGCGGCATATCGAGCCGCGCCCGCTTCGACCAGTGGCGAAAAATTCGCAGGGGAGAGATCCGGATCGTGGCCGGCGCCCGCTCCGCCCTGTTCGCGCCCGTTCAGGACCTGCGGCTGATCGTCGTGGACGAGGAGCACGACGGATCCTACAAGCAGGACGACCGCATGCGGTACAACGCCCGGGACCTGGCCCTCGTCAAGGCGAAGCTTCACGGGGCTGCCGTTGTGCTCGGGTCGGCCACGCCGTCCCTGCAGAGCTACCTGAACAGCGCCGGAAGGCGATACCGCCGCTTGTGCCTTCCCCGTCGCGTGGAGGACAGGCCCCTGCCCGCGGTCGAGATCGTCGACATGAGGGCGGAAAGCGATGAGGGAGGAAGCGTGCCGATCCTTTCCCGCATGCTCAGGCAGGCCGTCACGGACACGCTCCGCGCAGGGAAGCAGGCGCTCCTCTTCCTCAACCGCCGGGGCTTCCACACGTTCCTGTCGTGCCTGGACTGCGGCCATGTCCTCCGCTGCCTGAACTGCGCCGTCTCCCTGACGCACCATGCCCGCGAGGGCGTCCTGGTCTGTCATTACTGCGACATGCGCGTTCCGGTCCCGCTTCAGTGCCCGGCCTGCGGGGGCGGCCGCATCCACAGCTACGGGGTCGGAACCGAGAAGCTTGAGGAAACCGTCAAGCGAATGTTTCCCCGGGCCCGGGTAGCCCGCATGGACAGCGACACCACCGCCGCGAAGGGGGCCCACGGGCGCATCCTGCGGGCCTTCGACCGGCGCGAGATCGACATCCTTGTCGGCACACAGATGATCACCAAGGGGCATGACTTCCCCGATATCACCCTGGTCGGCGTCATCTCGGCCGACACGGCTCTGAACATCCCCGATTTCCGGGCGGCGGAGAAGACCTTCCAGATCCTGACGCAGGTCTCCGGCCGGGGCGGCCGGGGCGGAGACCCGGGAATGGTCATCATCCAGACCCTAAACCCCGACCACTACGCTCTGCTGCGGGCCCGGGAGCACGATTACGAGGGTTTTTTTCAGGATGAGATTCCATTGCGCCGGTCCCTTTCCTACCCGCCCGTTGCGCGGATTGTCAACCTTCACGTTTCCAGCCTCGACCGGGACCGGGGCCGGGAGAGTGTCGGCGAAATGAAAAAAATGGCGGAAGCGCTGGCCGGGGCCGGGAGCGGTCCGGGAAAGATCGAGGTGATCGGACCCGCGGAATCTCCCGTTGCCAGGATCCGGGGGCGGTACCGGTGGCAGCTTCTCTTGAAGGGGGGGGACAGCCGCACGCTTCACGAGGCGGCCCGGGCGATCCTCGCGCGGCGCTGGCCGGGCGGCCTGGATGTCAAGGCGGATGTGGATCCGCTCAATTTCATGTGAGCGGGCGCTGACGCAGTTCCTTCCCGGCCGGAAGTGGACGGTAGGGTACAGTTTTTCTGTACAGATATGTTCGGTAATGGACTTGTCCGGTTGCGGTTCGAGCGTGCTTTGGTGTAGGATGCGCCTGTACAAACCGAAACTGCCAAGAGGTGCAAGATGACCCAGCCCCGCATCGTCTTCCTGGGGACACCTGAGTTTGCCGTCCCTTCTCTGGAGATTCTCGTCCGCAACCGGTATCCGGTCGTCGGCGTGGTGACCCAGCCGGACCGGCCCCGGGGAAGAGGCAAGCAGACGGCGCCCCCGCCGGTGAAGGCCTTTGCGGAAGCGCAGGGGCTGGCACTGCTTCAGCCGGAGCGCGTGAAGGACCCGGCTTTTCTGGAGGCTTTTCGGAATCTGGCGCCGGACCTGGTTGCCGTGGCGGCCTTCGGACAGCTCCTTCCGAAGGAGATGCTCGGCCTCCCGCCGCTGGGCTGCATCAATGTCCATCCTTCACTGCTCCCGAAATACCGCGGAGCGGCGCCGCTCAACTGGACCATCATTCAAGGCGAGACCCGGACCGGCGTGACGATCATGCGGATGGACGAGGGCATGGATTCCGGAGACATCCTGATGCAGGAGGAGACACCCGTCGGACCCGGCGAGACCTTCGGCGAACTTCACGACCGCCTGGCGCAGATGGGGGCGGAACTGCTCCTGAAGACCGTTCGAATGGTCGAGGAGGGCACGGTCCGGCGGACCCCTCAGGACCATGGCGCGGCCACGTTTGCGCCGAGGCTGAAAAAGGAGGACGGCCGGATCGACTGGAGCCGGGGCGCCGCGGAGATCGTCCGGCGCGTCCGGGGGCTGTCGCCGTCCCCCTGCGCCTACACCCTTCTGCAGGGGAAAACCCTGAGAATATTCTCGGCCGCGGGCCGGGCAGTGCCGTCCGATCGTGTCCCGGGCACGGTGGGTGCGGCGACGGCGGAGGGCCTGCCTGTCGCGGCTGGGGACGGCGTCGTCCTCCTGCGGGAGGTCCAGATGGAAGGCCGGAAGCGGATGCCCGTGGGCGATTTCCTGAGGGGATGCCGCCTTCAACCCGGGGACCGGTTGGGATAGGCGCAGCGAAGCGGCATCGGCTTCCACCGGCAACATGCAGGGTCATCTTTCAGGGTTCTGAAAAAGAAAGGAGAGCATATGGCAAAAAGACGCATCGTCGATCTGAGCATCGGCATCGAGGCGGGGCTTCCCAGCGATCCCCCCATGATGATCCCCCGGGTGGATTACATCGACCACGCAATGGGGACGGCTTCCATGCTGGAATTCTTTCCGGGGCTGAAAACCGAACAGCTTCCCGGAGGCGTCGGCTGGGCCGTCGAGTTCCTGACTCTGTGCACCCACAGCGGCACCCATCTCGACGCGCCCTACCACTATCACCCGACGATGGACCGGGGCATGCGGGCGGCGACGATCGACGAGATTCCCCTCGAATGGTGCATGGGGAACGGGGTCCTGCTCGATTTCCGCCACAAGGCGGACGGGGAGCGGATCACCGCGAAGGACGTTCAGGGGGAGCTGGACCGGATCCGCTACGAGATCCAGCCGCTGGACATTGTCCTGGTCCAGACCGGCGCCGACGCCTTCTGGGGGAAGCCGGAATATCTGGTCAAGGGGGCCGGAATGGACCGGGAAAGCACCCTGTTTCTGACGGAGAAAGGCGTGCGGGTCGTCGGAATCGATGCCTGGAGCTGGGACCGGCCGCTGCCCTACCTGGCCCGCGAGTTCCGGGAAAAGGGGGATCCCAAGGTCGTCTGGGAGGCCCATTTTGCGGGCATCGAGACCGGCTACTGCCACATGGAGAAAATGGCCAACCTGTCCGCGATCGGCCGGCCGCACGGCTTCACGGTCTGCTGCTTTCCCGTCAAGATCCGAAAAGCCTCGGCGGGCTGGGTCCGGCCGGTGGCCATCGTGGAGGAATGAAAGAGACGCCCCGCAGCCTGGCCGTGGCGATCCTGAACCGGGTCGACCGGGCCGGGCTTTTTGCCGAGCCCCTGCTGGACCGATGCCTTTCCCGGAACATCCTCGTGAACGACCGGGACCGGCGGCTGCTCACCGAAATCGTCTACGGCACCCTGAGGATGCGGGGCCGGATCGACGGGATCATCGCGCGCCTCTACCGGGGGGACATGGGCGCGATGGAAACGGGCGTGAAGAACATCCTCCGGACGGCCCTCTACCAGCTTCTCTACATGGATCGGATCCCCGGGTTCGCCGTCGTGGACGAGGCCGTCAAGATCGCGAAGCGCTCCCACCCGGCGGGCTCGGGGCTGATCAACGCCGTTCTCCGTAACGCCATCCGCCGGAAGGGGGCCGCATCCGATCCCGGTCTGTCGGAAGATCCGGAAGCCCACATCTCGCAGGTTCATTCCCACCCCTCCTGGCTCGTGAAGCGCTGGATCGGGCTGTTCGGCGTCGAGGGGGCGCTGGCCCTCTGCAGGGCGAACAACGGGATTCCGCCCCTGACTGTCCGCGTCAACCGGCTCAAGGCGTCCCGGGCGAAAGTTCTGGAGGATCTGGTGCGGGACGGTTTCGATGCGCAGGAAACCGCCTTTTCGGCGGAGGGTATCGTCCTTTCCGGCCACGGGGCGGCATTGCGGGAAACGGAGAGCTGGCGGGAAGGGCGCATCCAGATCCAGGACGAGGCCTCCCAGCTCATTTCCGTCCTGGTCGACCCGCAGCCGGGGGAGCGCATCCTGGACGCCTGCGCCGGCGTCGGGGTGAAGGCATCCCACCTGGCCGAGCGGATGGGAAACCGGGGATCGATTGCAGCCCTTGACATCAGCGGCGAGAAGCTGAAGGCCCTGAACGGCAACATGAAGCGGCTCGGCGTCGGCATCGTGAAGACTGCCGTCCGGGACCTGACGGAGAAGCGGGACGATCCGAAGGAGGGCGGCTTCGACCGGGTTCTGCTCGACGTTCCCTGTTCCGGCCTGGGCACGCTGCGGCGGAACCCCGAGATCAAGTGGCGAGTCGCGCCGGCGGAGGTGGAGCGGAATGCGTCGCTGCAGGGAAGGCTTCTCGAAAGGGCGGCCGATCTGCTCAAGCCGGGCGGGATTCTCGTCTACAGCACCTGCACGATCCTGCCGGAGGAAAACGAGGATGCAGTTGCGGCATTTCTTTCCCGTCGTGGGGATTTTCAGTCGGCGGGCCTGCCGGATTCCATCCCGTCGGGGATGAGAAGCGTGGAGGGCTTTTTCAAGACCCGGCCCGACCTGCACGGGACGGACGGGTTCTTCGGGGCGATCCTGCTCCGCCGGACCTGAGCGGAGCGCTTCGCGAAATCCCTGAAAAGACGATAACGGGCGGCCAGGCCCTGCGCCGATTGCCCGGGAGGGCCGCGGTAGTCCATCTGCTCAGCGGGCAGCGGGCAGGACTTCGGGGTTGACCAGGTTCGGCGGCCGCTGACCATCGAGGCCGGCGATCAGGTTCCGGGCCGCCATGGCGGCCATGGCGGTGCGGGTCTCCAGCGTCGCGCTTCCCACGTGGGGCAGGAGGACGACGTTGGGCAGGTCCGCGAGGCCGGGCGTCAGGGCCGGCTCGTTCTCGTAGACATCCAGGCCGGCCCCGGCGATCATGCCCCGTTGCAGGGTCGCCAGCAGCGCCACCTCGTCCACCACCGGCCCGCGGGCCGTGTTGATGAGGTAGGCGGTCGGCTTCATTCGGGACAGCTCCGCGGCGCCGATCAGGTGACGGGTTTCCCCCGACAGGGGCACGTGGAGCGATACGAAGTCGGCCTGTGCGAGCAGCGTGTTCAAATCGGCGTATTCGGCCGGCGATTCCCTTTCTTCGGCGGGTGTCAGGCGGCTGCGATTGTGGTAGAGGACCCGCATGCCGAACCCCGCGGCCCGCCGCGCCACGGCCCGGCCGATGCGGCCGAAGCCGACGATGCCGAGGGTCTTTCCGGACACCTCCCGGCCCAGAAACAGAAAAGGCGCCCAGAGCTTGAATTTCCCCTCCCGCACCCTTCTGTCGCCCTCCACGACCCGCCGGGCGACGGCGAGGATGAGCGTGAAGGCGAGGTCGGCCGTCGCGTCCGTCAGTACGCCCGGTGTGTTGGAAACGGGGATGCCTCGGCGCGTGGCCGCGGCGATGTCGATGTGATTGTAGCCGACGCCCATATTGGCGATCATCTTCAGGCGGGGTGCCCGGCCGAGAAGCTCCTCGTCGACGGCGTCGGTGATCATGCACAAAAGGCCGTCTCTGTCCCCGATCCGCGAGAGGAGCTGCTGCCGCTCCATGGGCCGGTCTTCGGCATGCGCCTCGACCTCGTACTTTTTCCTGAGCGGGTCCATGACCTCAGCGGGAAGATTCCCGGTGACGAGTATTTTCTGAGACATTCGTTTGCCTTTCCCTGATCGGTTTCAATGACGGCCCGCGCACGATCCGGCTCTGCGGCGTGAACGCGGGCCGTGAAGCGGCCCCGGCGGGCAGAGCTACATGTACTGCCGGTGCTGAATGGATTCGATGATGCCCTCGGCCCCGCCGGATATCTCCGCGGCGTTGGCCTCATCGGTGTCCAGATGCATATCCAGCCGGTAGTTCGGGTCCACGCGGA
>Ga0116154_10001598_pt1 | contig 18661 bp, 18 predicted proteins | sample AD_UKC030_MetaG_FD_89898 | JGI IMG/M metagenome (GOLD analysis project Ga0116154, IMG submission 89898) | Active sludge microbial communities of municipal wastewater-treating anaerobic digesters from USA - AD_UKC030_MetaG | ecosystem: Engineered > Bioreactor > Anaerobic > Digestate | place: USA...
ACTACAATTTTGAAAGGCCTCACAGGGGATATCGGAATTTGGGGAAAAGACCCTTTGACACGATCAAATCCTTTATTAAAAAATCAGAGAAAAATGTTAGACATCAAGGTTAGTCATACATATTAGGTTGTAATACACATGATACCAATTTTAGGAGATGTTTTAGTATTTACTGGTGGTTTTTACACCATGGACTGGGTTAGTGTTATTGTTTGGGCTGAGAAATTAGGTTTTAGGGTTAGCGGTGTTGTAAACGCCAATACCGCATTTTTATTGATTGGAAGCAATCCTTATTTACCAAAAATCCTTCAGGCAAAAAAGTTGAATCGCTTCCTTGAAAAGCCAATAGTGTTTATTGGCGAACTTGAATTTTCAGAAATGATAGATGAATACCGGGAATTACGAGAACCAGGTGAGAATTAATATTGGTTTAAACCAAAAATTCAGTTAATAATGATCCTTTTTCAACAATACAATAAAATACAGTGACTAATGATTGAAATATTAAGACAAATTTTCTGTGAAACGTATGACAAATTGAAAATAAATTCATTTGAATTTATTAGACCTCAAGGGAAACTACATGAGTTGTTTGTTAATGAATTAACCTTAGCTTTTACTGCTGTATCATCAATTTATGTTATTTATCAAATAATTAAGAACTTAATTGAATCCTGTTATTCGAGAAAAGCAATGAATCTTATGAATAAAGATTTATCATATGCTTTATTTTCAAAAAGTGATGTTGTAAAAGCTACTCGATATTATATAGCAACAAAATATCAAAATATCTCTCCATCTAATGATGAAGAGCCTGGTAGAAAACATATTGCATCCGCGAAAAACGAATTAATACCCCTCTTTATTAAAGAAATATTCTCGAAATATGGAAACGAAAACAAATACTACCTCATATTAGCGGATTCTGGTATGGGGAAAACAACATTCATGATTAATCTTTATCTTGCTTATTTAATGAGAAAAAGAAAACTTTATCATCATCAAAGACTTAAAATAAAACTATTTTCACTAGGAGACCCTAAAACTATTGAAAGATTGGAGAATATCGATAATAAGGCTGAAACAATTCTTTTATTAGATGCCTTTGATGAAGATACAAAAGCAATTATTGATTATAAGAATAGAATGAGTGAAATTTTAAGTAAAGTGGATGATTTTCATGACATCATCATTACGTGTCGAACTCATTTCTTTCCATCTGAAATTGATGAGCCATATAATACTGGATATATATCATTTGGTGACGCAAATACAAAACGAAATTTCCAAAAGATATATTTATCTGTTTTTAGTAACAGTGATATTAAAAAATATCTACGAAAAAGAATTCCGCTGTATAAATTTAGAAGATTTAGAAGAGCGTTGAAAATAGTGAGAAAAAGCCCAAGTCTTGTTGTAAGGCCAATGCTTCTTAGTTATATTGAGGATTTGATAAATTCAGATATTGATTTTAAATACAAATATGAAGTTTATCAAGTGTTAATCGAAAAATGGGTTAAGAGAGAAGCTTCTAAGCCTGGTATCGATCAAAAGTATGGGCAACAGCGATATGAAACGATATTGCTAAATTTCTCACAAAATTTAGCAGTAGATATGTACCTAAATAGGGAGTTAAGAGGGGGTTATTATGCATCAAAGGTTAACGCTTTTTTGGGAAGCCATTCTGATACAATAGAAGAAATAGATCTTGAGAAACTTACAGATAATGAGCGTCGAAGTCGCTCACTTCTTAACCGAGATGCAGTTGGTAATTATAAGTTTTCCCATAAATCAATAATGGAATACTTTCTGGCGAAGAAATTAGTTGTTGACGAAGTATTCTCGCGCCGATTTGAATTTAAAGGTAATGAAACGGCATTAATATTTTATAATGAAATGTTAATCAATGAGAAAATTAAACCCATCTATACTTATTGCAATGAATACATTATCGCCAAATGCTTGAATTTCCCAAGTTATTCAAATATTGGATTTTTAAAAGAGATTAAGATTTTCAAAAAGGCACATAATATTCGTAAAAAGTACTCCAATTATTTGAATATTATTAATTTTCTAGAAATAAAAATAATGGATGGAATTGATCAATTGAATATATTATACCAGATATTCCTATTTAATTTGATTGTACGTAGACACCTTGCAAGGTTTTATCAAGCTAATATTAGACCCGATGACTTAATGTACTTTTTAGATAACGATGCATTTGATAATCTTTATAGTTTTTTAAAGGAAACTAAAAGCTTATTTTCCCGAAATAATATTCCTGATAGAGTCGTTGAAGCATTTGATATTTTAATAATTGAAAGTAATATTAGATCAACGAAAGAGATTGATAATAATTATGATTTTTCTAAATTTTTAGATCAAGTTAATTTAGATTTATATTCTATTTTAGAAATTCAAGTTTGTTATACAGCATCTAAAAGTAACTACAAATGGTTCATTTCTAACCTAGTTCAATTACTTGAAATTAGAAATCTTTGTGTTAATATAAGGGATGTAGCTGAAATAGAATATTTGATAAGTCTTTTCTATGATTTTTTTACAGAAGGATTTAGTGATGCTAACTTTACAATAAGGCGTGAAGAATCAATTAGCGCGAAAAATATCGACTATTTTTCACGTGGATATTTACTACTGAAAAATAAGACTTTAAGATTCTTTAGGATTAAGATCTAGTTTGTGACTATTCCATAATAAATTATACCACCGATTCCGGAGCAAAGTATACCAGAGTGGATAAATCGGACCATGTTGACCCCCTTACCCATGCCGGTGAGGTTGTGTTCTTCTTCCGAATCTTCGGATTCTCTCAGGTTCCAAAGCTTTCTTCTGTTGGGCTAAAGCCCTTTCCCGGAGCGCCCTTCTGATCCCCGGCCTGAAGGCCGGGGTAATGGATTTTGTTTTTAATAACTCATATTGGGCTTGTATCAGTTACCCCGGGCTTCAGCCCGGGGGTGGCCGCGCTCCTGTTGTAATGGGCTTTAGCCCAACCCGATATCTGCCGCACATACAGTGCTACGATTCCGGCATGGTGCTTTTCGCCGTGGGACGCTGTCCCCGGTTAGAACCTGTCTGCCCTCCGGGCATTTGGGTATTCAACCCGCTACCAAGGTTGCGCTCCTCCGGAGCTTTTCCATTTGTCGGGATGCCCGTTGTTGCTACAAAGAGTACGCTCCCTTCGGCAATCCTTCGACTCCGCTCAGGAACCACGCTCAGGGCATCGCCTCCGGAGCTTTTCCATTTGTCGGAATGCCCGTTGCTATTAAGATTGTGCTTCTCCGAAGCGATAAAAATCCTGCAACATGGATCCGGAATCCTTGATCCTTGATCCTTGATCTTTGAACCTTGATCCTTGATCCTTGATCGTTTTCCCGATCGGGTGCGAGCCTTCAAGCGCCGTAGGCGCAATATACACTACCCGTGGACAACGTCCACGGTCTGATAACCCACCTGCACTTCTCAGCCCTGTAGGGGCGACAGAAATTCCGCGAATCCATCAACCACAAACCTTTTCAAACTTACCACCATTGTAGCCCGGACGTGCCTCACAATAAAATTTACAGCCCTCGTAACAATCCATCTCAAACCTGCGTACATTTGATCCTCAGAAGCCCCGTAGGGAGGTTTTTAGAAAAACTGACGTTGTGTGTAATTTTAGGAAAAGCTATCGCAAATATGGAAATACAAAATCAAATATGGGCAGGTTTCTTTAGTTATTTTTCTGAAGACCAGAATGGAGAATTCATTGAAGATAGAATCCCGTTTGAAATGAAATTGAAATATGATAAGGGGGCTTTCGAAGGAACAACTGTTGATGAAGAAAGCAAGGGGCTATTTGAAGAACCAATAACCGTGAAAGGATTTACAGACGGAAAAATTATTAACTTTATTGTTCAATACCCTCATGACTATTATTTTGATGAAAATTTAAACAAGCTAGTCGTTGATTACAATAAAGATTATCCAGGTTGTGAATACACAGGTGAATATGATGAAATGGAATCTAAATATACTGGAGAGTGGAGGCTTGAACTGAAAGAAAAGAAAACAGGATTATTTCAAAATGTTTATTTAGTTAAAAGCCTATTGGGTTATTGGGAAATGAAAAGAATAAAATAAAATTAAAACAACATATAATAAATAGGACTCTGAGCGGTCTGCAAGACCCAGCGATGAGTCCACACTTTGGATTCGCTCAGGATCTAAAGCTTTCTTCTGTTGGGCTAAAGCCCTTTCCCGGAGCGACCTTCTGATCCCCGACCTGAAAGACGGGGCAATGGATCCGCATCTGCCGCACCTACGGTGCTACGATTCCGGCATGGCGTTTTTCGCCGTGGGACGCTGTCCCCGGTTAGAACCTGTCTGCCCTCCGGGCATTGAGGTATTCAACCCGCTACCAAGGTTGCGCTCCCTTCGGCAAGGCTCAGGGCATCGCCTCCGGAGCTTTTCCATTTGTCGGGATGCCCGTTGCTACAAAGAGTACGCTCCCTTCGGCAAGGCTCAGGGCATCGCCTACGGAGCGATAAAAATCCTGGAACATGGATCCGGAATCCTTGATCCTTGATCCTTGATCTTTGAACCTTGATCCTTGATCCTTGATCGTTTTCCCGATCGGGTGCGAGCCTTCAAGCGCCGTAGGCGCAATAGACACTACCCGTGGACAACGTCCACGGTCTGATAACCCACCTGCACTTCTCAGCCCTGTAAGGGCGACAGATAACTCCGCGAATCCATCAACCACAAACCTTTTCACACTTACCGCCGTTGTAGACCGGAGGTGCCTCTCAATAAAATTTACAGCCCACGCGTAACAACCCATATCAAACTTGTGTACATTTGATCCTCTGAAGGCTCGAAGGGAGGTTTTTGGGCAAACTGTCGTTAGCGGCCAGTGTAAGAAAAGAAAAAAGATTGCGCAAGTTATGAAATTAGAAGATTTTGGATATAATGACAAACTCAAGAAATTAAGAGTTGAGAATAACCTTTCAGACTTTGAGATTGGAAGAGTCATTGCAGAACATAAGGAAAGATATATTGTAAAAACCGAAAACGGTGAATATGAAGCCGAAATAACAGGAAATTTACGGTTTTCTGCAAAAAGCCGTATAGATTTCCCAGCGGTTGGCGATTGGGTTGCATTGACAACGTATGATGCTGAACTTTCGGTAATCCATAAAACACTTCCGAGACTATCAATGATTACAAGACAAGCAGTTGGTCAATTTGGAGAGATACAAATAATAGCAACAAATATTGATTATGCATTTCTTATTCAAGCCGTTGACAGAGACTTTAATATCAACAGACTTGAAAGATACCTCACAATTTGTTATTCGTCTAAAGTAAAACCAATAATTGTATTAACGAAAACTGATTTATTAAATGAACAAAAGATTTCTGAAATTATTGACAGTATTAAACAACGATTAAAAGACATTGTAGTTTTTGCAATTAGTAATGAAACTCGGGATGGATACGAAGCACTAAAAAAGGCTATTGAAAAAGGTAAAACCTACTGTATGCTTGGTTCTTCAGGAGTGGGAAAGTCAACATTATTGAACAATCTCTCTGGAAAAACCTTAATGAGAACGGATTCTATTAGCTTAAGTACAAATAAAGGAAAGCATATAACAAGTCATAGGGAATTAATAGTCCTTGAAAGCGGTGGTATTCTTGTTGATAATCCGGGAATGAGAGAAGTAGGGATTGCTGATACTTCAGGTGGATTAGAAACTACTTTTGACAGAATTATCCGCCTTTCGCTAAATTGCAAATTTAAAGATTGTACACATACAAATGAAATCGGTTGTTCGGTAATTAGAGCAGTTGAACAAGGAGAAATTGACAAAAAATCCTATGAAAACTATCTGAAAATGGAGCGGGAAAAAGCACATTTTGAATCAACCATTGAAGAGAGGCGAAAAAAAGAGAAGGAGTTTGGAAAAGTGATTAAGAACTACAAAAAGGATATGAAGAAAAACAAGTTCTAAACCCGAAATTAGATACACGACTAAATTGAGAAAGATAGATATAACAACAAACGCCGAACCGCTAATAGCTAAGGCTTCCCCGATAAATCGGGGCTTGCAGTGTGGCTGAGAAACGAAGTGGGTAAATCGGACCATACTGTCCCCTTACCCATGCCGGTGGGGTGGTGTTCTTCTCCCGAATCTTCGGTTCGCTCTGGATCCATAGCTTCTATTATTGGGCTAAAGCCCTTTCCCGGAGCGCCCTTCTGATCCCCGGCCTGAAGGCCGGAGCAACGGATTCCTGTTTGTCAAAATTCCAAATTTGATTTTGTCAGTTACCCCGGGTTTCAGCCCGGGGGTGGCCGCGCACCTGTTGTAATGGGCTTTAGCCCAACTCGATATCTGCCGCACCTACAGTGCTAGGATTCCGGCATGGCGTTTTTCGCCGTGGGACGCTGTCCCCGGTTAGAACCTGTCTGCCCTCCGGGCATTGAGGTATTCAACCCACTCCGTGGGTTGCGAGACGCAGGGGGCATCGTGTTCCCCGGATGCGATCCGGGGCTATTGGTATTCAACCCACTGCGTGGGTTGCGGGACGTGGGGGGCATCGTGTTCCCCGGATGCAATCCGGGGCCATTGCTGTTCAACCCACTGCGTGGGTTTTTCGTCATTGTGGAAACAGAAAACCCCGCTTGCGGGGTTAAACAAAAATAGCCCCAGGTTGTACCCGGGGTAAGGAGGTGGGGGTAATAACGCGGCAACCCCAGTTTTTACAGCACACATGCTGAAACTAAATTAATTTCTTTACCTTTGGTGTCAGAGTGGCTGATACAGTGCGATTAAGTAATTTGTCAATGTATTTGGCATCGGCAATAAATAAGGAATAGCAATAAAATATGGTATTAAAATACAAAACAGGTAATCTTCCGCCTAATTTCATTTATTTGGGAATTATGTTGTTAGGTGTAGGTGTATGGAGAATTGCAGTTTCAGACTGGAAAGGAATATTGTTTTTTGTAGTATCACTAGTCTGTCTTTTCATGAAATCCGGAATAATCATAGATATTGACAACAGAAGATTAAAAAAATATGTGGGCTTTCTAATGATTAAAAAGGGTGAATGGGAAGATATCCGGTCTTTTATAAATCTTCAAATAACCAGAACAAAGGAAACTCAAAGCATGAATGTTCTCTCTGTAAGCAGAAATGAAACCAAGGATGTGTACAAACTTTTTATGGTTTTACCAGACAAAAGGATTGAACTTATGTCAGGAGAAAAAGATTGTATTTTTAAAAGAGCGAATGAAATATCATCCTCACTGCAAACATCGATTATTTACGAATCCAATATTTGTGAATAAATCGGATCATGCTGACCCCCTTAAACATGGCGGTGGGGTGGTGTTCTTCTTCCGAATCTTCGGTTCGCCCAGGATCCAAAGCTTTCTTCTGTTGGGCTAAAGCCCTTTCCCTGAGCGCCCTTCTGATCCCTGGCCTGAAGGTAGGGGCCATGGATTTTGTTTTAAAAACTCATTTTGGGCTTTTCTCAGTTACCCAGGGCTTCAGCCCGGGGGTGGCCGCGTACCTTGATATATAGGGCTTTAGCCCAATTGGATTAAGGTACGCTGCTACGCAGCTGTTGGTTAGCTGGTGCGCCACCGTTGCTACAAAGAGTACGCTCCTACGGAGCTTTTATGTTTGTCGGGATGCCCGTTGCTACAAAGAGTACGCTCCTACGGAGCGATAAAAATCCTGGAACATGGATCCTGAAACCTGGATCCTGGAACCTTGATCCTTGATCCTTGAACCTTGAACCTTGATCCTTGAACGTTTAACACAAATTTTTGCAATCCGGAGTAATGCCTGTTCAACCTAACGCAAACCTGCGTATTTTTGATCCTCAGAAGGCCAGAGGGAAGAATTTTTGACAAACTGACGTCAGGGCCAAGTATACCAGCGAACGAAAGTTTCAAATGACAGGTTACAGATTTACAGGGATATTAGGGGAATTGATTGAAAAAGCTGTGGTAGGAAATGATTTGGATATTGATTATATCATGCATCATTTAACCAACAGGCCTTCTTTGGCAATGACGCGATTTGTTGACTTTGCACTGAGTCATGTAGAAAATCCTGAGGGAATTAAACGCTTGGAACATTATTTATTTAATGGCACCCTTATACAACGCAACTATTCTTCCCTGTTCTTTAACAGACGGCTGGACTACGATATTGTACTACAAGCATTCAGAGAAGGACGAATTGATGAAATTCAGGCATTTGCCAGGTAAGGAAAAGGAACGAACACCAGCAGCCCATGAAGGCTACCGATACCACGCTCCCTTCGGCTATCCTTCGACTCCGCTCAGGAACCACGCTCAGGGCATCGTCTGCAGCGCGACAAAAATCCTGAAACATAAACCGTTGAACCTTAAACATTGATCCTTAATTGTTTAACATCTATTTTTGCAATCCTAAGAAATGCCTGCTCAACCTAACGCAAACCTGCGTACATTTGATCCTCAGAAGGGCGGACGGGAGGTTTCTGGACAAACTGATTTTGTAAATGATGAATTCTAAGACATAATCTTATGGCAAAGGGTAGTTTAATTTTTAGTTTCATCATTTCAGGATTTTTTCTTTTATGCACAAGTTGCGAGAAAAAGGATCCCGAATCCTACCAGAGGCATGATACTGCAAACAAATTAAATATTCCACTTTCTGGAAGTTTGCAGAATCCGGCGTTTTCACCAGATGGTGACGCAATAGTTTTTACTAGATTTAGAAATGGATACAACCGGGAACCAGCAGATGTCTTTATTTATTTTTTAGATACAGGTGAAATTGATACGTTGGTAATGGATGGGAGTGCTAATGTTAACCTGCCTGGTTCATGCTGGAATACACAAAATGAAAGCATTATATTTTCATCTTCCAGAGATCCACATGATGAAATATATTTGATTGATGATAACGGAAGCCCTGGGGATGAAATAAAAATAACAGAAAGGTCAGATTATATGGCATATGAGCCTACGTTTTCGCCAGATGGACAATGGATTGTTTTTGAATCACATCCTGTCGATGTAGAAAAAAAAGGTGTAATAATGAAATATAAATTGGATAAAAGTTCAAACTATCAGGCACTTACTGATGAAGATGATGATTGCCGCCAACCAAACTGGTCTCCTTCAGGAGATTATATTTTATTTCAGAACTATAAGAATAAGCAATGGGATATTTGGATAATGAAAACTGATGGAAGTAATAAAAGAAAGGTTACATCCGGTAAAGGAGATAAAACAGATGCTTGCTTTTCAAATGATGGCAAGTTTATTATCTATAGCTGTGATTTTAATTTGGAGTTTGCCAATATTTACATAGTACCGATTGAAGGAGGAAATCCGATAAGATTAAGTAATTATGAGGGATACGATGGAGCTCCCTCTATTTCATCAGATGGGACCAAACTTGTATTTGAATCTTACGGAGGTGATCCCGATGATTCTGATGGAACAAGTTTATGGATGTTATTACTTACTAATTAACCCCGGATGCGATCCGGGGCTAATCCTGTTAAACCCACCTCGTGGGTTAGCAAGCCTGTTTCACTCTGCCTCCTCAACTTCCTCAAAAAGCCGTACATTTGATCCTCCGCAGGCCGGAAGGGGGGGGTTTAGACAAAATGCCGTTAGTGGCAAATGTAACAGGACACCGTAACAAATAACAGAACAGACAAATGGGGGAAACATATATTCAGGACAAAACTTTTGACCGAAATGATACGCTGACACAAGGCGAATACGAAAACTGCATTTTCCACGGTTGCAATTTTGCCAACAGCGACCTTTCAGAATTTAAGTTTATTGACTGCATATTTGACGGCTGTGATTTCAGTTTGGCAAAACTCAACAATACAGCGTTTCGGGAGGTAAAATTCAAAGAGTGTAAGATGTTGGGACTTCAGTTTGACAGTTGCAACAAGTTTGGACTTTCCTTTTCGTTTGACGGTTGCCAACTCAATCATTCTTCATTTTATAAGACGAAAATCAAAAAAACGTTATTCAAAGATTCGCAGTTGCAGGAAACTGACTTTACAGAAACCGACCTGACAAGTGCGGTGTTTGACAACTGCAATTTGTTACAAGCCATTTTTGACCACACGACACTCGAAAAAGCCGATTTCCGGACATCTTACAAATATTCCATTGACCCGGAAATTAACCGAATTAAGAAAGCAAAGTTTTCTATAATGGGTGTTTCCGGACTTTTGGACAAATATGATATAGATATAGAATAACGTCACCAGGTATTAAAACATCAGACCAAACGAAATTAGTCGGTAAGCGGCTAACCATGAGTTTTGCGAACTTCAAAATGGACGAACTGTGGAGAAGCTATACGCCAGGACGAAAAGAACTAATCAACAACCTGACGAGAAAGATAATTTCCATACCGTTAATGCCGATGAACATAGGTTACTGATAAACAGGACTCTGAGCGGTGTACAGGCTTTTTACAGCGGAAACCCATGTACTGCAAACCTTCTCCGTGTTCCTCAGTGCCTCCATGTCTCCGTGGTGCAATACACCTCTTCCATCCCTGCTGGAAATCAATGGGTATAATCTCACAAGGGCCTTTGCCAGGCCTTTTCAGTAGGCCAGCAGCTGCCGGGCAGCTTCTGCAATTCTGGAAGTATCAGGAAGAATGGCCTTCTCCAGGATCGGATTGAACCCCACCGGTGTAAAGGTTGACCCTACCCGCATGACCGGGGCATCCAGATACCTGAAACCCTTTTCGCCGATCAGCGCGGCAACCTCTCCCCCGAAGCCCCCGAAAACCTTATCCTCGGTTACCACCAGTGCCCTGCCGGTCTTCTTCACCGTGGCCAGAATGGCATCTTCATCAAGAGGTGAAATGGAACGCAGGTCCAGCAGCTCGATGCTTTTACCTTCGGCTGCATCAATCTCCGCAGCAGTCTTTAGGGCCAGATGTGTTGTGTTTCCATAGGTGATGATACTCAGATCGTTACCCTCCTTTCTTACCCTTGCTTTTCCGAAGGGAACCAAAAAATTATCGGGTACCGGGGTGGCAGCCTCGGGGTTGTTGTACAGCGCTTTGGGTTCCAGGAACAGGGTAGGCCCTTTCGAACGCATCGCCATGCGCAGAAGTCCGGCCGCATCGTCGGCAAACGAGGGGTACACAATGCGGATCCCGGGGAAGGTGGCCAGCGCTCCTTCGATGGTCTGGGAGTGGTAAAGACCGCCGCCGATGTATCCGCCGGAGGCCAGCCGGATGGTTACGTTGGGCGAAAATTTCCCGTTGGTGCGCCAGTACTCGTGCGTCATCTCCACAAACTGCTCCATGGCCGGCCAGAAGTAATCGGCAAACTCTGCCCCCTCCACCACAATACGGATCTTCTCATCCAGTCGGCTCATGCCGTTGGCGGTACCCAGGATGAAGTCTTCGGCAATCGGTCCGTTGAAAACCCGCTCCTTCCCGAATTCCTGCTGCATCCCTTTGGTTACATTGAAGATACCCCCTTTTTCCTTGTGGGCCACATCCTGCCCCCAGATATAGGTATCGGGATTCCGCCTGAATTCATCCTTCAGGGTCTCATTCAGCGCCTCAATCAGCTTCTTTGCAGGTCCGTCGTGATGATGCACCCCTTCGGGCCATTCACCGGCATCGTGGTCCTCCGGCAGCACATAACGGTGAACCGTTACCGGATCGGGATCGGGGGCGGCCATCGCCTTTTTGTGGGCTGCACTCACTTCAGCCTTTACATCCGCCTCAATTTGCCGGAGGTCATCTTCTGTAAACCGTTTGCTGTGCAGCAGCTGTTTCCTGAACCTTTGCAGAGGATCGGCAGCAGCGGTGCAGTGCAGCTCGTTGTCGTCGCGGTACAGTTCGTGCCGGTCGGAGTTGCTGTGGGAACCGATTCGCACGCACCGGGCATGCACGATCACAGGCTCACCCACCTCCAGCACATGGCTTCGGGCTGCTGCCAGGGTATTCATCGAATCGAAAACGTTTTTGCCATCGCAGTGCAGGATCTTCAGGTTTTTCATCCCCCTGAAGTTGTCCGCCGCATGGTGATTGGCCGTCTGATCCTTTTTGGGTACCGAAATGCCAAAACCATTATCCTGAAACACAAATATTACAGGCAGCTTCTCTCTCGAAGCTCCGTTAATTGCTTCATACACATACCCTTCCGATACAGACGACTCACCCTGGGAGCTAATGGCAACTCCCTGAATACCATAGCGTTGCATCCCTCTTGCCACGCCAACTGCATGCAGGGTGTGGTTTCCGGTGGCCGATGATACATTGTGGATGTTCCATTCCGGTTTGGCAAAATGGTTCGACATGTGCCGTCCGCCCGATGCGGGATCAGTGGCCTTGCTGATGCCGTTCAGGATGATCTCTTCGGCGGTAAGACCGGCAGATAGTACCGTGAGCATATCGCGGTAGTACGGAAACAGGTGATCGGTTTCGCGGTTGAACATCTGCCCGATGGCCAGCTGGATGGCGTCGTGCCCGGCATAAGGCGCATGGTACGACCATCCGAGTGCCTGCCTCAGGTAATTGGGCGCTTTCTCGTCCAGTGCCCTGCCCAGCGTCATCAACCGGTACCAGTGAAGAAGGGTCTCTTTGCCGGTAGTCTGAATGGAATAGGATCCGGAAGTACTTTGCTCTTTTGTCATACAATTCAACTTCTCATTTCCGGTCGGTTACGACCTGCAGGTTATTTTCGTTTGGCCGGACAGGTGGATATTCCGAACAGGGTGTACAAGCCACAGAAACTGATGAAAGCGGTAAGAGCCAGTACGGCAGCACCCGCCAGCGCTACGATGCCCCAGATGCCTGTGAGGGTGTGGGTGAAAAATAATACCACAAGTACGGCAGCGATAAGCAGACGAATGATTTTATCGGTTAAGCCAACGTTCTTTTTCATGATGTTTTGTTTTTGTTGATGAATGAATCTGATCCATTAAACAAGGCATCCCTGCGAATGTTCAATCCCGATCTCCCCCCCCTTTTGTTAACCATATGCAAAATGCCCTCCTGCCATCCGAAATACCCTATTTTTGCTATCTATTAAACCCATCTGCATTATTATTGTCAAATAATATAAATACCAAAATACCCAATTCATCATCCATCAATCAGTCAACCTATCTAATCATTCACATTGACAATTTTCAATTAACAATTGATAACTCCTAACTCCTAACTCATGAAACCCTTCCTCTCCCTGAGTATCTTATTATTTGTCGCTATGCTGTCAACAGCTGAGGCCCAGACGGCTGTTAACTTCAAGGTTCCCGACTGCAACAATCAAACGGTGGGCTTGTTTGAGCAGCTCGATTCGGGTAAAGTGATCGTGCTGTGCTGGGTAATGCCCTGCGGAAGCTGTGTTTTACCAACCACCTCAGCCTATAATGTAGCCAGTAGTTTTCAGACCTCTCACCCCGGAAAGGTGGAGTTCTGGGTAGCCGACGACTATGCCAACACCAGTTGCGGCGACATCGGATTCTGGTGCTCTTCATACAGCATTGTTCCCCACAGATCCTTTTCGAACAATGCCATCAAGATGTCGCATTATGGAGCCGATGGCATGCCCAAGGTGGTGGTAATCGGGGGCCTGGCCAGAAAAGTCTATTTCAATCAGAACAATGGGGTCAACACCACCAATTTGCAAACCGCCATCAGTCTGGCACTTACCGAGACCTCAGTGGGTGATTTGCCAGAGGGGGACGCTGGTTTCAGTGTTTCTCCAAATCCTGCAGGAAGTTCTGCGGTTATCACCCTGGTGAATTCGGAGCAGGCGAACTGCAGGATTGCACTTTGCGATGGTCTGGGCAGGGAGTTGAAGCTTCTTTGCGATGGCATTCTACCCGCCGGTGAGAACAAATGGAAGGTAGACGTTACCGGTCTTGCCAGTGGTATCTATTTCGTCAGGATGAACTCTGAAGGCGGAAACAAAACCATAAAACTGATCGTCGGAAACTGATAAGCCTGATCAGCATGAAAACCCATTCCCCCATCTCAACCTCCTCAACCTCCTCAATCCCGAATCGCTTCGCTCTCGGAACTCTCTCCGCTTCCTCAACTATTCTCCTGATATTGCTGACCTTTGTCTCCAGGCTGGTTGTGGCTCAGTGTTGCGGTGTTGGAGGGGGGAGCCCCATTGCCTCTGATATCTCCCAGAGTGTTCTGCTGAAGGGGCAGATGGAGTTTAATGCCAATTTCCAGGGAATCAGTTCCGACCGGTTTAAAACCGGAAATCAGATCGACAAAAATTATCTGAAATTTTTCGGCAGCAGGTACAGCTATTTCCGCATGGCATACGGCATCACCAAAGAATTCACCTTTTCAGTCGAAAGCGGTTACTGGCTCCGTAAAATGCAGATCGGGCTGATGGACGATACCCTCCACTCATCCGGCATCGGTGATCTGATTCTTTTCCCGAAGGTGAACCTGTTCAAAAAGAACCAGACCGAAATCACCGCGGGGATCGGTGTTAAGCTCTCCCTGGGGCATTATCAGGATTCCACAGGTTTTCTGGAGCCCTTTTCGGGACAGACGATCTACCTGAAGAATCCCCCCGCTGTGCAGCCCTCTTCCGGCGCCAATGATGTGATATTCAATATTTTCTTTGCCCATTCAATCCCTGCCAGACGGGTGCGTTTATTTGCCAGTGGCATGTATATCCTCAAAGGGTGGAATCCGGCCGGCGAACGGTTCGGGGATTATTCGAGCCTCTGCCTGATTGCCGCTTACCGTATCCAGAAAAGTGTGAGTGCGATGCTTCAGGTGAAAGGGGAGTGGATTGGCACCATGAAGATCAATCCTGTGATCATGCAGTACGATTATCCGCTGTACGATCCCAAAGCCACCGGAAGCAAAAAGGTATTACTGGTGCCACAGGTCAACTACTCACCTGGCAAGGGTTTTAACCTGTTTGTTTCAAGTGAGATTCCACTGTATCAATACGTGAATAAAACCCAGATAGCCTCCAGGTTTCAGTTTACCTGTGGGATCTCTTACCGGTTTATGGCTGTTTCACCCGCCCCGGCACCATCCATCACACCCGGGAGCTGATACCCTATGAAAAAACCAATTCTGTTGCATGGATAAAAATAATACGTATCTTTGCAGCCGTTAAAACAACCGGCCCCGTAGCTCAACTGAATAGAGTATCTGACTACGGATCAGAAGGTTCCAGGTTTGAACCCTGGCGGGGTCACAACAGCATAGTGTTCTAACAGTTATTGAACTCAAATACAGAGGGATAGACCAAAATCAAAATTTGGTCTGTCCCTCTTTATTTTTTGTCGCTAATCCATTGAAAATTAATTATCTATAAAAATATTTATCCACCGGAAGGGGACTTCTATGGAAACTTCCCACTTCCCAAAATCTTCCCAGAATTATGAGCACGATAAAATTCAGACTGAAAACAGATTACGTTCGAAAAGATGGAACCTGCGCTCTTTATGCCCAGGTTCACGTTCATGGTGTTACCGTGAAACTGCCCACGGAAATTGAACTGGAACCATTATTCTGGGATAATAAGGAACAGCTTGTTAAAAGCATCCATCCCGATTATAAATCGCTGAATATGATGATTGGCCAGGCCAGGTCAGATATCTTTGAGATACAGAAACGATACATGCTGACCAAAAGGGAACTCACTCCGGAAATCCTCAAGGCTGAGCATAAAACCACCGGCGGTGGTGGTGATTTCATCCTGTGGATGAAAAAAGAGATTGAAAACCGGGGCGGTGAAATTTATAAAACCACGCAACGACAACACCGGGCTTTTGCCAGTAAGATGGAGCAATTTAAAAAAACGGCGATGTTCTCTGAGCTTACACCTGACTTCATCAACAATTTTCAGACATTCCTTCGGGTTAAGCGGAAGAACAATATCGTGACGGTAGCCAATTCGATGAAAATCATGAAAACCTATATCAACATTGCAATACGACGAGAGCTAATGGAGCGCAACCCCTTCGACAATGTGAAAGTCCGCAAAGGAAAACCAACCATTGTGTATCTGTCGGAAAAAGAGAGGGATGACCTGATGAAGATGTACAAAGGCCCGTATACCTCCGAAAAGTACAAAAGGGTGTTGTCACCTTTTCTTTTCGCATGCTTTACCGGATTGCGCATTTCGGATATCAAAAGGCTCAGGTGGGAGAACATCATCAACGATACCATATATATTACTCCGTTTAAAACCCGGAAAACCACCGGTGAAACCGTTATAATTCCTCTGGGCAAATCAGCCTTATGGATTTTGAGCCAGATTGAACGGAAGCCCCGTGACCTGTATGTCTTTGATATGATCAGTGAACAGCGTACAAACGACTACCTGAAAGAGATTGCAGACCTGGTGGGCATCCGCAAAAGCCTGCACTTTCACGTTGCCCGGCATACCTTTGCTACGTTGTTTTACGAGAAAACCAATGACCTGGCAACGCTGCAGAAGCTCCTGGGGCATGCTGCCATCACCCAGACAATGGTTTACGCTCATGTTAGTGATCAGCTTCGCAGGGATCAGATGAAGGTGTTTGACTTCTAGATCCTGTGCCCTACGATCTTCGAGGCAGTCATTCCGGTTGGGGCAAGGCTCACTTCGACGCTTTCGATCAGCAGGGGAATATTGCCTTCCAGGGCATAGGATTGGGTGAAGTCCAGTTGGGCTATCTCCACGATGTTCAGATAGGCATTGAATTCCAGCTTGTCGTGGCCGGAGAGCATCCAGTGGATGTACTCCCGGTAAAAGTTCTCCTTGATGCCAAAGGCTCCTTCACACTGCAAGGCTACGGTTGCCTCCGGGATCTTTACCGGAAGGTGAGGCTGCACCGGGACTGGCTTTTTGTCATACACATCCCAGGTTGCCAGGGGAGCTCCGCTCTGCATTCCCCGGTAAAAGAGGAACCGTGGGGTAAAGGAATCTTTCCCCTCCTTTTCCGGCGCAAAGGAGAAGTTCCCTACTCCCGGATGGGCAGCCAGAGGCCAGTGGGCAACATCCCAATACGGTGCTGCCGTGTAGAAATTGTCATAACCCAGATACATGGGCAGGGTAAATCCGGGGCACTCGATCTTCCAGGGATTCTGCCCCGGCTGGGTGGAGCCCTTGCGAAGGTTGTAGGAATAGAGTTCCCAGTTGACCAGCGGTGGAGCCTGGGACTTCATGGCGATGTAGTACTTGTCCTCGGTGATGACATACCGGGTGGAGAATATCGTGGTGGGGTTTGGCAGGTCTGCAATGTACATCACCGGAGAATCCATCGGGTGGTTTTCAATATCCTTGATGGCATCTTCTTCGGTAACCACATCGTCGCCATTGAAGTTGAATTCCACGCTGTCGTAACCCGGCACCGTTTCCAGGGTGATGGTTGAGGTGATCTTTTTCAGCAACCGACTGGATGGACGGGTAAGCAGATCCCTGATAAATACAAACCGGATTGTCTTGGTTAAATCATTGACATATAACTTGGTACCAAACATCACTTCAAGTACATTCAGGAAGTCCGTAATGGGGTAATCCTGCACATGGTTGGCATAATCAAACTGTGCAGGTGGATCGGCTACAAAGGCTGTAAAGTAGGTATAGGAATTATAAAGCGTTAGGATGGAAAGCTCCGGATGGGTCACAAACACATTCTCTTCGACCGAATACCCGAAGGTGGCAAACAGCCTCTCGAGGATATACGCCACATAAAGCTGCGGGATGATGGCTCCTTCAACCCCCTGCTCCTGGGTCTGGAGGTCATGGTAAAAGTGGTTGATCACCTTCTTGTCCTGGTAGATCCCTTCGATGCCGGTATCCTCTGCCAGCTTTTCGTTGATGATGGGATAGCAGGCAAACGGATACTGCGGGTACTTCGACCAGAGGCTTTGGGATGCAAAGTTGTACCGGTCATACATCTGGGGATACACCGGGCTTTTGCCCAGATCTATGTCTTTCAGGCTTTTCTCCCGGATGTCGGACCAGAAGTTTCCGTTGCCGGATTTGAAGTAACACTCAATGTTGCTTTTGTCGGAAGAGGTGATGGTAAGGGTTCCGGTAAGGATCTGGATCCCCTGGTGAAAGATGCGGATGGGATACGCTTGCTGCCGGCTGGCAAAATACCCTTCCACACGGTTGGGGAACCCAAAGGCAATGAGGTTGTTTTTGGAGGTGGGCAGTGTGAAGGGTGTTGAGTGGGAACCCATCTCCTGGAACAGGGGGTTCAGGATTTTAAGCGAGATATGGGTATCGGGGAACATATCCAGCCGCATCTCCCTGTGGAATTCATCCTGAGTTGTCAGCACCAGATCCAGCCCTCCGGTGATAACACCCTCCTTCTTCAGTTGCTGACCTTTGGCGTGGTGGCAGGAATCCCATGTGATTTCGGTGGAGTCAAAGGTGATTTCCAGGGAATCAAATGGAGCGAAGGCTTCTTGTTCTGCCATACCTTGCGGGGTTGATGATGAGGGTTTTCAGGCTATTTCCAATTGGCAGGAATACTGGCGTAGTTGTTCAAGGTGGTGGTGGCGTGGTTGGCGAAACACCGGTAGGTGGACACGCTTTTAAAGGTGCAGTTCCACAGTTCGGGAGCGGTTCCTTTGACCCCGATAAAAGCGCTGGGGCTGGTAAGCCGGAAACC
>Ga0116154_10001600_pt1 | contig 18640 bp, 11 predicted proteins | sample AD_UKC030_MetaG_FD_89898 | JGI IMG/M metagenome (GOLD analysis project Ga0116154, IMG submission 89898) | Active sludge microbial communities of municipal wastewater-treating anaerobic digesters from USA - AD_UKC030_MetaG | ecosystem: Engineered > Bioreactor > Anaerobic > Digestate | place: USA...
CGGGCACGCTCCTCCACCGAAGGGCGCTCCGCCGGCACGGGCTCGCCGCGGAGCGGTCGGCCGTCGTCGGCGACAAGTGGGACGACGTCGGCGCGGGGATCGCGCTCGGCGCGATCGCGGTTCACCTCCTCTCGGGGCACGGCCGGGAGCACCGGGCGCGCGTGCGCGAAAAGGGAGGCGGTCGGGTGATCCTGGCCGGGGGGCTCGCCGACGGCCTACGCAGGCTCCGCGCGGCGGCGGAAGGGAAGAACGGATGACGACGACGAAACGCCGACGCCCGCGCGAGACGGTGACGACCTTCCCGATCGCGACGCGGTCCTTCAAGGTGAAGGCCGACGACTTCGCGGCGAAGCCCTCGACGAGCGGTGCTTTCGCCGACTTCTGGAACGGCCTGCCGCGGATCCTCGCCGCCGAGTCGCTCCGGAAGGTCGTCTCCGCGATCCACGCGGCACGCCGGAAGGGGAAGCCGGTCGTCGTCGCGTTCGGCGCCCACGTCCTGAAGACGGGCCTCGGCCCCATCCTGATCGACCTCGTCGAGCGCGGCTTCGTCACGGCGCTCGCGACGAACGGCGCGAGCGGCATCCACGACTTCGAGGTCGCCTTCCACGGGAAGACCTCGGAGGACGTCGGGCCGGTCCTCGAGACCGGCGAGTTCGGGATGAGCCGCGAGACGGGCGTCGGGGTCTTCCGGGCCCTCCGCGCCGGCCGGAGGAACGGCGTCGGCTACGGCCGCGCCCTCGGCGAGGGGATCCTCCGGGCCCGCCTCCCGTTCCGCCACCTCTCCCTCTTCGCCGCGGCGGCGAAAGCGAACGTCCCGCTCACCGTCCACGTCGCGCTCGGGACCGACACCCTCGTCCAGCATCCCGGGATGGACGGCGCGCTCGTCGGCGAGATGTCGATCCGCGACTTCACGACGATCCGGCGCGTGATCGCCGGGCTCGGCGACGGCGGGGTCTGGATCAACGCCGGGTCGGCCGTCATCATGCCGGAAGTCTTCCTGAAGGCCCTCTCGATGGCGCGCAACCTCGGCCACGACGTGAGGAACTTCACGACCGTCGACCTCGACATGAACCGGCACTACCGCCCGCACGAGAACGTCCTGAAGCGTCCCGTCCTCTCCGGCGGGGCGTCGTACGCGATCACCGGGCACCACGAGATCGTCCTGCCGCTCCTCGCCCAGGCGCTCGTCCTGGGGCTGGAGGAGTAGAAGTGAGCCGGAGGACGCGATGACGCCACGCGAGCTGGCCGCTCTCGCCGCCGCGGCGCCGAGCGTGAAGGCGGTCGTCGTGGGCGACCTGATGCTCGACGAGACGTGGCTGGGCGACGTCTCGCGGGTCGCACCGGAGGCGCCGGTGCCGCTCCTCGCGCTCTCGTCGATGTGCCGGCGGGCCGGGGGAGCGGGGAACGTCGTCGAGAACCTCGCGGCCCTCGGCGCCCGGACGGTCGCGCTGGGGGCCGTCGGCCCGGAGGAGGAAGGGGCCTGGATCGCCCGTCACCTCGGCTCGCTTCCGGGCGGGGAGGGGCGCGTCGTCGTCGACCCGCTCCGCACGACGCCCGTCAAGCGGCGGATGGTCGCCGACGGCCGGCAGCTTCTTCGCGTCGACCAGGAGCTCCCCGCCGTCCTCTCGAAGGGGGCCGAGGAGGAGCTGATCGGCGCGGCCCTCGCCGCGCTCGAGTCGGCCGACGTCCTTCTCCTTTCCGACTACGCGAAGGGGACGCTCACGCCGCGCCTCATGGAAACGCTCCTCGCCGAGGCGCGCCGGCGGGGCGTCCCGGCCCTCGTCGACCCGAAGGGGAAGGACTACGGCCGCTACCGCGGCGCCACGTGCGTCACGCCGAACCGCAAGGAGCTCGAGACGGTGACGGGCGAGAGCGCGCGCGACGCCGCCGCCGTCGTGCGCCTCGCGACGCGGCTGCGCGACGACCTCGGCCTCGACGCGATCCTCGTCAAGCTCTCCGAGGAGGGGATGCTCCTCCTGCCGAAGGGGGGCGCGCCGCACCGGATCGCCGCGCGCGCCCGCGAGGTCTTCGACGTCACGGGCGCGGGGGACACCGTCCTCGCCACGCTCGGCGTCGCGCTCGGCGCGGGCCTCCCGCTCGCCGACGCGGCCGAGGTCGCGAACCGCGCGGCGGGCGTCGTCGTCGGGCGGACGGGGACCGCGTCCGTCCGCTGGGCCGACCTCCTCGACGGGCTGACCTCGGCGCCGGCCGACAAGCTCCTCGAGCGGGGCCACGTCGGCGCCGTCGCGCAGATGCTCCGGCGCGCGCACCGGCGCGTCGTCTTCACGAACGGCTGCTTCGACCTCCTCCACCCCGGCCACGTCACGCTCCTCGGAGCGGCGAAGCAGCTCGGCGACGTCCTCGTCGTAGGCCTCAACTCCGACGCTTCGGTGAAGAGGCTGAAAGGACCCGAGCGGCCGATCCTCTCCGAGACGGACCGCGCGCAGGTCCTCGGCGGCCTCGACGCCGTCGACTTCGTCGTCCTCTTCGAGGAGGACACGCCCGAGGCGCTCATCCGCGCGATCCGTCCCCAGGTCCTCGTGAAGGGGGGCGACTACACCGAGGAGTCGGTCGTCGGCGCGCCGTTCGTCCGCTCCTACGGCGGCGAGGTCGCGCTCGTCCCGCTCGTGCCCGGGCGCTCGACGACCTCAATGGTCGCGAAGATGTCGAAGACGAAGGAGGCGCCGTGATCGACGCGCATCTCTCGGCCCTCGCCGAGACGGCCCTCGCCGCGCGAGGAGCGATGAAGCCGGCGATCGAAGCGGCGGCGGCCGCGGTCGCGACGGCGGTCCGGGCGGGGAACAAGGCCCTCGCGTTCGGCAACGGCGGGAGCGCAACCCAGGCCCAGCACTTCGCCGCCGAGCTCGTCGTCCGCTACAAGGGCGACCGGCCGGGCCTGCCCGCCGTCGCCCTCGTCTGCGACGGGGCGATCCTGACCGCCTGTGCGAACGACTACTCCTACGACTACGTCTTCGCGCGGCAGGTCGAGGCGCTCGGCCGCCCGGGCGACGTGGCCCTCGCGCTCTCCACGTCGGGCACGAGCCCGAGCGTCGTCAAGGCGCTCGAGGCCGCCCGCGCGCGCGGCATGGTGACGATCCTCGTCACCGGGACGCGCGGCGCCGCCGAAGCGGCGAGGTGGGACCACGGCCTCGTCGTGCCGACGGCCGAGACCGCGCACGTCCAGGAGGTGACGCTCGCCGTCCTCCACCTCCTCTGCGCGCCGCTCGACGCCTGACGGGAAGCCGGTGCGGAGGCCGGGGCTCGCGGCGCAGCCTCGCCCGCCGCGCAGACTGTAAAGTGTAGACCAGACCCCCGAGGCGAGACCCCCGGGGCGTTACGCGGGGAGCTCGAACGTCAGGCCGGTCATGCAGGCGTGGTCGAGGGGGCAGCGCGTGAAGCGGCAGGGGGCGCAGGGGACGCGGTTGCGGACGATCCGCAGCCGGACGGGCTTCCCGTCGGGGCGCGGGCCGTCCCAGGGGCGGGTGGCGTCGGGGTCGGTCGGGCCGAAGACGACGGTCGTCGGCGTTCCGGCCGCGTTCGAGAGGTGCGCGAGGCCCGAGTCGTTCCCCACGAAGAGCTCCGCCTCCGCGACGACGCCGAGGACCTCGGCGAGGGACGTCCTCCCCGCAAGGTCGACGACCCGCGCCGGGGCGGCCAGCGCGGCGACGCGGGCGTTCATGCCGGCCTCGGCGGCGCTGCCGAGGAGGACGACGGGGAGGCCGCGCTCTTCGTGGAGGCGCGCGAAGAGGGCGGCGAACCGCTCCTCGGGCCAGCGCTTCGCTTCGTGGGCGAAGGAGGCGACGTGGGCCGCGGCGAAGGGGCCCGAGGCGAGCCCCGCCTCGGCGAGCTTGGCGCGGGCGCCGCGCCGGACGGCGTCGGGGACCGCGATCGTCGCGTCGGGGATCTCCGGACCCGGCACGCCCGTTGCCTCCACGAGGCGGAGGTGCCGATGCAGCTCGTGCTCGCCCGGACGGGGAGAGAACGGAACGGGGTGGGTGAGGAGGGGCGACCGGAGCTCGCCGCGGAATCCCCATCGCTCGGGAATGCCGGCCCGAGAGACGGTCCGGGCCGTCGCGAAGCTCCGCGGCAGGAGGATCGCCCGGTCGAAAGCCTTCTCCCGGAGCTCGTCGGCGAGGAGGCGCCGTCCCTCGCGTCCGGCGTGGCGCCCCCTCGGCTCCTCGACGAGGAGCTCGTCAACTTCCGGCAGGAGGCGGTAGAGGTCGGCCACCCAGGGTCGGGCGAGGACGGCGAGGTGGTCGCCGCGGTGGTGCGCGCGCAGGGCACGAAGGGCCGGGAGGGAGATGACGACGTCGCCGACCCAGTTCGTCGCGCGGAGGAGGAGCCTCACGCCGTCGAGGATAATCGAGGGATGCGCGCCGCCGTCTCCGTCGTCTTCATCGTGAAGGACGAGGCCGACCGGCTCGCCCCCTCCCTCGCCTCCGTCTCCTGGGCCGACGAGGTCCTCGTCGCCGACACCGGCTCGACCGACGGGACGCAGGAGCTGGCCCGCGAGGCCGGCGCACGCGTCGAGACGATTCCGTGGGAGGGCTACGTCGCCACGCGGAATCGGGCGATCTCCCTCGCGGCGAACGACTGGGTGCTCGTCCTGGACGCGGACGAGACCGTGACCGCGGAGCTCGCGGCGGAGATCCGCGAGGCCGTCGCCGGACCGGACGGCGCGGACGGATTCCGGATGTCACGCCTCTCGCACCTCGGCAGCCGGCCGATCCGCCACGGGGTCTGGTGGCCCGACCGGAAGCTGCGCCTCGGGCGGCGATCTCGCGGCTTTCGGGCTGAGGGCGGGCACGTCCACGAGTGGATCGAGGTCGACGGCAAGGTCCGCGACCTCTCCAGGCCCCTCCTCCACCACCCGTACCGCGACCTCGCCGACGCGGTCCGGAAGATCGTCCTCTACGCGCGCCTCTCGGCCCTCGAGCGCTTCGAGCGCGGCGGCCGAGGGAACGTCCTCCTCCTCGTCCTCCGGCCCCCGCTCGAGTTCCTCCGGTCGTACGTCCTCAAGCGCGGGTTCCTCGACGGACGCGCCGGAGTGGCCGTCGCGCTCCTCCACGCCTGGTACTACCTCCTCCGGGCCGGTTTCCTGCTGGAAGCGACGGAACGCGCGAAGCTCGAGAGAGCCTGACCTTCAGCGGACGACGACCGGCAGCGGCGCGAGGCCGGCCGGATCGTTCGTCGCGGCGTCGATCCGGGCGACCGACGCGACGACGGCACCGCTCTCGCACGAGACGAGGAGCGTCCCTCCCTCGACGGGGTCGTCGGTGAATCGCGCGGCGACGGAGTCGAGCTGGACGACGCGGCCCGCGGGGAGGTCGACGACGCGCTCGCCGAGAGGTCCCGACGGAACGAAGAGGCGGAGCCTCACGCGCGCGGCGGCAGCGGGCGCGACGAGGACGAGGTTCGAGCGGGCCGAGGACGATTCGTCGACCCCGGCGAAGGCGACGGGACGGCCGGGGACCACCTCGCCCCCCTCCGGGACGCAGGGGAGGTCCTGCGAAGAGGGGCCGGTCGGCGGTTCGCTCCGGGTGACGGCGAGAGGAAGGAACGGCAAGGTCGAGGAGAGGAGGAGCGCTCCGGCGCCGGGTGCCTTCGACGGGAAGAGCACGGCGAGGAGGTCCTCGACGACGTGCGGCGCGCCGCCGGGAACGGCGAGGCGGGCAGTTTCCGGCGGGCTGCCGTCGCGCGGGAGAAGCATCGCGTCGAGGGACGCTTCCTCGGCCGCGAGGAGGAAGAGGTCGCTCCGGAAGTACGCGCCGTTCCGCCCTCCGGCCGACGCGACGGCGGGGACGGTCCAGGACCTCGCCGCGCCGGCGAGGCGAAGCGCGGGGACGCGCCAGGGATCGTTCGTCCGGTCGTTCGAGACGGCGGTGCCGTAGACCTGGAGGCGTCCCGAGAGGACCGCGACCCGGACGTGGGCGCCGGGCGCCTCGCCGCGCAGGAGGTCGTCGAGCTGCACGCGCGCGAGAGCGGCGAGCGCGACGGGCCGGGGCCGGAGGGCGAGGCCCCGCCCGTCGAAGACGGTGACCTCGGCCGTCGACGCCCCGAACGGGGCGAAGAGCGAGACGTTCAGCCGCTCGGCCGCCGGATCGCGCGGGCCGAAGAGGAGCCCGGTCTCGCCGGCCGCGAGGACGCTCTCCCCGGCCGGAAGGACGGGGAAGGAGAGCCCGTACGTCCCTGTGTCCGCCCGGCTGAAGACGCGGGCGGAGGAGGCCAGCGCGGCGCTCTCGCCCGCGACGACGCGCAGCCGGAGCGGAGCGGCGAACGAGCCCGGCGCGGTGCGGAGCGCTTCGGCGGGAACGGCGCGGCTCGACTCGGGAGGAAGGAGGACGGGGACGGGGGCCGACGTTCCGTCGAGGAGGAGCGCCTCGAGCGAAAGCGGCGCGTCCGAGAGGTTCGCGAGCGCGAGGACGGTGTCGTAGCGGGCGCCGTTGGCGCCTTCCGTCCGGACGAGCGCCGGGACGAGCAGGTCCCCTTCCGCGATCGGTCCGGCCGGAGAGGGCGCGACGACGAGGAGGGAACCCGGCGTCGCGGACGCGAGGCCGGGGAAGACGACCCCCTCGGCCGTCCGCACGAGCGGAATCGGCAGGCCGTCGAGCGTCGCCGCGACGGCGGGAGGGAACGGTCCGGCGAGCGCGAGGTCGAACGCGCCCGCCGTCTCGACGCGGACAAGGAGAGCCCGCGAGGCGTCGAGGCCGGCGCCGGGGAGCTCGAGGCGGACGCGGGCGGGCCCTTCGACACGGAGGTCGACGCGATTCGCCGGGAAGTCGGAGCGCGCGTCGACGAGAACGCGGGTGCCGTCCGCCGGAGCCCTCCTCCCGAGGCGCGCCCAGTGGAACGTCCGCTCCCGCGCGCCGAAAGCGACGCCGACGACGCGCGCGGGGCGCGCGGGGCGCGTCTTCCCGAGCGCCGCTTCGAAGAGCGCGGTCGCGGTGAGGAGACGGGCCTGGTCGTGTCCGACGTCGTCGGGAAAGCCGGTCGAGAAGGCGTAGCCGGCGGGGTCGTCGGCGTGCAGCTCGGCGAGCGTCGGCGTCCGGCCGCGGGCGTCGGAGAAGCCCGGCGTGACGGTGACGTGGTGGGAGTTGCGGTAAGGGAAGTACGCTGCGGAGTCGGGCACGACGTCGTCGGCCTGTCCGTGGAGGATCGCCACGAAGAGGTTCCGCGCGTTCGGGAGGAGGAAGCGCGGCGAGAGCTCGTGCCAGCGCGCGAGGACCTCGCCGCCCGACGACGGCGGGCCGCCCGCGGCGGAGAAGTAGTCGGGGAATGCCGGCGACCAGAGCTGTCCCTGGAACGCGTCGGTCGGGCCGGCGGCGTCGACGAGGGCGGCGAAGCGGGACGGGTTGAGGAGACCAATCCCGAGCGCGCCGCGCCCGCCCTGCGAGAAGCCGGCGAGCGCGACGCGGTCGGCGTCGATCGGCGCGCGCGCGAGGGCGTCGTCGAGGCAGGCGAGGACGTCCGTCTCGTCGGGGACGCCGTCCGCACCGTCGACGTAGTGCGTCGAGGGGACCCCGGCCCCGCCGGGCGCGATCCGCCCTTCCCAGAAGACGAGGACGACGCCGCGTGCGTCTGCGGCGTCGAAGTATGGGGTCCTCTGGAACTGGCGGACGGTTCCGCCCCTTCCGTGGAGGAGGAGGATCGCGGGGAGGAGGCTCGTCCCGTCCCAGGTCCGGGGGACGCGGAGCGCGTAGCCGCGCTCGACGCCGTCGGCGGGCGAGCGGTACGAGGCCGGGACGACGAAGCCAGGGGCGACCGCGAGCGCCGACGAGGCGGCGCTCGGCGGGTCCGGGACGGAGGAGACCGCGCCGGCCGGGAGAGCGAGGAGCGCGAGGGCCGCGAGCACGGCGCGAAGCGCGCGTGCCGGGCAGGCGCCCCTCACGTCACTCTCCGAAGACGTGGACGACGATCCGCCGGCGGTGCGGCGTCGTCCGGTGCTCGGCGAGGAAGAGCCCCTGCCACGTCCCGAGGGCGAGGCGTCCGCCGGAGACGGGGATCGTCTCGCTCGAACGGGTCACGGCGCTTCGCAGGTGGGCGGCCATGTCGTCGTCCCCCTCCGCGTCGTGCGCGTAGCGCGGGTCGCCGTCGGGAGCGAGCCGGGAGAGCCAGGAGAGGAGGTCGGCGCGCGCCGTCGGATCGGCGTTCTCCTGCAGGAGGAGTCTCGCCGAGGTGTGCGGGCAGAAGACGACGCAGAGGCCGGTCGCGACGCCGGAGCGCGCGACGACGGCGGCGACGGCCTCGGTCACCTCGTGGAGGCCGCGCCCGGGCGTGGGGAGCTCGAGCCGCTCCTGCAGCTGCTTCACGCGAGCGACTCTACGCCAGCCCCGCCTCCACCTCGAGGCCGGCCGAAAGGTCGCGGACGAGGCCGCCGTGACGGCGGTCCAGCCGGAAGCCGGGAAGCGGGATGTTGCGGAACGCGAAGTGGGCGAGGAGCGAGCGGACGCCGAGCGAGGCGAGGCGCGCCGAGAGGTCGTCGAGGAGCGCGCTCGAGAGGCCGCGGCCCCGGACGCTCGGCGCGACGACGAGGCCGTCGAGCTGCGCCGCGTCGGGGGAGAGCTGCGACCACGAGACGCCGCCGACGATCCGCTCCGACGCGTCGAGGACGACGAGGTAGCGGCGGTCCGGGGAGAACGCGCGGGGGAGGCCGGCCCTCACGAAGAGACGGTAGAGACGGCCCACCTCGGCCGCGTCGACCGGCTCGCGGACGAGCCAGGCGCCGTCCATCCGGTCGACGAGCTCCGTGGCGACGACGACGTGCTTGACGGCGTCGCCGACGACGCTCACCTCCACGGGGCGGGTGGAGCGGCCGGCGGGAAAGACGAGCCGCGTGAACGCGTGCCTCTCGGCGTCCGTCGAGAGCGCCGCGTGGAGGCCCTGCAGCTCGACGAGGTGCGTCGGGCGCGACCCGGGCCGCGCGCGGAGCGCGGCGAGCAGCGCGTCGAACGCCCCGAGGACCGGCGGCGCGCTGCGGGCGAAGACGGTCTTCCGGAAGAGCCGGTAGCGCGCCTCCTCTCCGAGCGTGTCGACGCGGTAGAGGCGGAGGAGCGACTCGGCCGTCCGCTCGCGCTCGGCGAGCGAGACGCCGGGGCGCTCGGCCTCCCACGCCTCGTAGCGGGCGACGGCGGTCTCGAGGGCGAGCGGCGTCCGCTCTCCGGGGGCGGCCGCGAGCGCCGCGTCGACCGCGGCGAGGAGGCGGCCCCACGCCTCGGAGGACGGGGCGCCGGCCGCCTCCCTCAGCTCGGCGAGGAACGCGCGGGCGCCCTCCTCTCCGAGCGCCTCGAAGACGGCGTCGACGATCCAGGCGGGCGAGAGGACCGCGGCGAGGCGCGGCGACAGCGCGGCCGGCTCCCGGAACGCGTTGCGGAGCATCGGCGCGACGAGGTCGAGCGGCCCGGTGTAGGTACGGGCGCCGGAGATCGAGAGGAGGCGCGCCCCGTCGCGGTAGTCCTCCGCCGGGACGGCGACGTTCGAAGGTGTGACGAGGCCGGGGACGAGGAGCCGGCCGCTCCGCTCCCAGGCCGTGAAGAACGCGGCGAGCGCGCGGACGACGAGGCTCTTCACCGAGTGACCCTCGCCGGGGCGCGCGCGTCCGGGGACCGCGGCGTCGCGAAGACGCTCGGCGAGCGTGAGCTCGTCGACCCAGGCGAGAGACAGCGCGCCGAGGTCGGGACGGCAGGAGCCGACGCGGGGGACGACCGGCGGCCCCCACGGGTGGCCGGCGAGCGCGATCATCCGGAGCGTCGTCGCGCGAACCGCGGCCGAGTCGAGGTCGCCCCGGACCGTCAGGAGGAGGTCGTGGTGCTTCCCCGTGGCGGTCCGCACGGAGAGACGGTAGAGGCGGTGGCGCTGGAGCGCCTGGACCGGCGTCACCCAGATCCCTTCCTCGGGGATGTCGGCGAGCTCGGGCGGGTCGGTCTCGAAGGCGAGCTCGATCGACTCGCGGAGGAACGAGGTCCCGAGGAGGAGCCCCTCGAGAGTGCGGACCTCCTCCTCCGGCATCCCGTCGCGGAAGGAGAGCTTCTTCCGTCCCTCGGAGACGGGCGGAAGGAGCGCCGCGGCGGCGGCCGTCTCCTCGTGCCAGACGCCGAGGGAGTCGAAGAGCGCGTCGGCGCGGCGGGCGAGCTCGGGGTCGCGCTCCTGGATCGCCCAGGAAGCGAGCTCCGCGCGGACCGCCGCGTGGTCCTCCGGGTGGTGCCGCGCGAAATCGCCCAGGAGCTCGAGGACGTCCCCCAGCGTCGTGCGGGTCGTCTCGGGCAGCGGCCCCGTCATCGCCTCGCGGTAGGAGTGAAGGCGCCGGCGGAGGGCCGTGAGCCGCTCTTCGCCGAGGTCGGCCCGCGCGATCGCCGCGACGCTCTCCTCGGAGAGGAACGGGAGGCCCGAGCGGAGGAATGCGGGGAGGATCTCTCCGGAGTCGACGAGCGGGTCGTCGAGCAGGAGGACCCGGTACGCCTCGCAGCGGACCCGGACGTCGGGGTGCCGCGCGAGCGCCTGGAGCCTCCGGCGGAGGAGCTCGGCCGTTCGCCGGTCCCCCTGGCGGAGGAGCGCCTCGGCGCGCGCGACCGCCTCGAGCGCCGACTCGGGCGGGCCGAAGAGGAGCGCGACCGAGAGCTTGTGGAGCGCGGTGAGCTGGGGCGAGGGGAGCGGGGCCGGGAGCGGGACGTCGGTCCCATCCGGCACCTCCACCCGCGGCGGGAGAAGGACCTCCGGGCAGCTGCCGGTCAGCGGGGTGTCCCAGCCGTCCTTCACCGGCAGGAGCGCGGCGAGCTCGGGGTTCCCCAGCCAGAGGAGCGGCTGGCGGGCGAGGAGGCCGAGGTCGACCGACCGCCCGGCGCAGCGGTAAGAGAGGTTCCCGACCCGGACCTCGTCACCGTCGCCTCGGGCGGCGAGGGCGGCGGAGCGGCCGTGCCGGCGATCGACGAGGCGGCCCCCTTCGACGACGAGGTCGCCCTCGAGGAGGCCGAGGTCGCGGAGCAGCCAGCGCGGAGCTCGGACCTCGACCCCGTCGCCGGCGAGCCGCACGACGCGACTCCGGTAGAGCCCCTCGATCACCGGGGCGAACGACTTCTCGATCGCCTTCCTCCGGTACGAGCCCTTCGGCGTCAGCTCCCCTTCCTCGAGCGAGAAATCCCGCGCGAGGACGGCGAAGTCGACGACCCTCTCGTACGGCGCGAGGTCGGCGTTCGCGGCGGCGACGATCCGCCGCAGGTAGTCGCGGGCCGATTCCCCCTGCGGGTCGCCCGCGAGGACCGGGTCGTCCGCGTCGGGGACGACGAGGAGGACGTTGTCGTCCCGCCCGTCCCCGGCGAGGAAGACGCGGCGGACGCCCGGGACCCCCTCGAAGCGCGACTCGACGCGGCGCGGGGCGATCGTCCGGCCGCGACTGTTCTTGTAGATGTCCTTGACGCGGTCGACGATCTCGAGGTGCCCGCTCGGCCGGACGCGGAAGACGTCGCCCGTCGGGAGCCAGCGCTCCCCGCCCGGCGCCGTCTCCGGCTCGTCGAGGTAGCGCGCCACGTAGGCGCCTTCGATCTGGAGCTCGTCGTGTTCGGCCAGGCGGACGCGGATGCCCGGCAGCGGCAGCCCGACGCTTCCCTCCTCGTACTCGCCCGGAGGCGTCATCGTGATCCCGCCCGTGGCCTCCGTCATCCCGAACCCGGAGCAGAGCTCGACGCCGTGCGCCTGGAAGTAGCGGAAGACCTGCGGGGCGAGGTAGCCGGCGGCGGAGAGGCCCCACCGAAGGCGCCCTCCGACGACCGAACGAAGCGCGGCGCGCGCGGTCTCGGGGGAGGGTGCCTCGCCCGCCGCCTCGCGCGCGCGGGACTCCAGCTGCGCCCAGCGGATCGGGATCGAGATCAGTCCGGTCGGCTCGACCGTGCGGAGGCCGGCGGCGAGGCCGTCGAGCGACGGGTTCCCCGCGAAGACGTAGGTCCCGCCCCAGAAGAGCATCCCGAGGAGCTCCAGGTAGCGCCCGAACGTGTGGTAGAGCGGGAGGAAGCAGAGGAGGGTCTCCTCCTCGCCGACGAAGGGGAGCGCGGCGGCCCGCGCGAAGCGCTTCGTCACGAGGTTCGCCATCGAGAAGGCGACCCCCTTCTGGCCGCCCGTCGACCCGGACGTGAAGAGGACGGTGCACGTCTCGTGGAGCGCCCGCCGCGGGGCGCGCGCGAGGAGCGTCGGGACGGCGGCCTCGGCCTGCGCCGCGAGCGCCTCGCCGAGGACGACGTCCCCCTCCGAGGCGAGCTCGGCCGCCTCGTCGAGGAGGACGACCCGGAGCGGGCGAACGGTCCGGCGCGCCGCCTCTCGGACCCGCCGGAGGCTCTCCTCGGAGGCGACGACTGCGAGGTTCACGCCGAGCGCGTCGAACGCGGCGACCAGCTCGCCGGCGGTCAGGTGCGGCGAGAGGGGCGCAACGAGGAGGCCGTGCAGGAGACATCCGAGGTCGAGGCAGGCCGAGTCGACGCCGTTCTCGGCGACGACCGCGACGCGCGGCTCGGCCTCCAGCGCGAGGAGGGCCGCCGCGATGGCGTCGGCGCGGCGAGCCACGTGCGCGTAGCTCCAGCGCGGCGCTCCCGGCGCCGGCCCGTCGACGAGGAGGGCCCGCTCCGGATGCGCCGCGACGCGCTGCGCGAGCAGCCGCGCGAGGTCATAGCCGGACGCGTGGATGGCTCCGATCGCGGCGTCCGCCCAGCGGTGCCGAGCCTCGCGGTCGCCGAGGGCGAGGAGGTGCTCGCTCCGTCGCGTCGCGTCGAGCCAGCGGTGCCAGAGGGACGGGGGCGCGTTCCCCGCGGAGAGCGCGGTCCGGGCGGACTCGAGGAGCTCCGCGGCGCGCTCCGGGGAGGGCGTGCGCTCCCATCGGTCGAGCGATTCCGGAAGGGAGGGGCCTCGGCTCATGCGGTCGCCTCGCACGGGCGAGGATAGCCCGGCGCCGTGGACTCGGCCGCCGGCTCCTCATACCATCCGGGCGGGGGAGACGTGAGGGACGACGATCGACGCGACGCGCCCGACCTGCCGGAGCTCCTCGAGATCCTCGGGGAGGTCGCCGAACGCGTCGGCGCCCTCAGCATCGCGCGGAGGAGCCCGGCGTCCCGGCAGGAGATCGAGGAGCTGCGGGAGCGGCTCCTCTTCGCGAGGCACCTTCTCGAGGGGCTCTTCGCGCTCCGAGCCGAGCCGGTCCCGGACCCCGAGCCGGGGGTCGCGTTCGAGGCGCTCGGCCCGGGCCTTCGACGGACGCTGCCGCAGCGGCTCGCGGCGCAGCTCGAGGACGAGCGGAACGCGGTGACGGAGCGAAGCCTGCGGGAGCTCTCGTCGTTCGCGGCGTTCGGGCTCCACGCGCGCGTCGTCGAGCTGCTCCGGCTCGTCGACTGGGTGACGAGGCTCGCCGCGGAGGAGGCGCGCCGCGCGGCGCCGCCGACGGTGATCTCGCTGAGGCACGCCCCGCGCGCGACGGCGAAGGGGGGCGCCCGGCAGGCCCCGCGCGAAGCCGCTCCCGCCGGCCCGCCTCCCGAAGCCGCGCCGCCGGCGCCCCGGCCGGCCCCGCCTCCGGCGCCGCGGGAAGACCCGGGGCCCGACCTCTCCTCCTACGACCTGCGGATCGACGAGGCGGGCGAGCGGGTCGACGTCGCGGGCGTCTCGGCCTGGTTCGCGTCGGCCGCGGGTCCGCAGGCCGAGGGGCCGGGGCTCGCCGCGTCGTTCGCCGTCGCCTTCCCCGGCGGGATCGCGCTCGCGGTTGCGACCGGCGCGGAGTCGTCTCTCGGGGCCCGGCTTGCGGCGGTCGTCGCCGCCCGCACCTTCTGTCGCGCCGCGGCCGCCAGCCCCTCCGACCCGCTCGCGGCGGTGCGCACGGCGCAGGGACACCTCGAGATGCTCCTCGCCGCTCTGCTGACGGCGGGCGACTCCTCCGACGCCCTGACCCGGGTGCGCGGCTCGATGGCTCCCGGCAGCGCGCGGCGGGTCCTCGCCCACACGCGCGCTCCCGACCCGGCGCTCCGCCGCGTCCCGCCCGCGCTCGCCTGCGGCCTCGTCGGCGCCGTCGCGACCGCCGCGGGCGGCCGCGTCGAGGCGACGGTCGTCCGGCTCGGGCCGGGCACGGTCCAGGCTCGCAGAGGGGGGGCGCCCTCACCGGTCCCGTTCGCGCGGCAGCTCCCCGAGCCCTCCTTCCTCGCGCCGGGGACGCTCGGCGCCGGCGGGCTCACCCGCGCGGAGGCCGCGCCCGCCGTTTCGCTCGCGCGCGGCGACGCCCTCCTCCTCGCGACCCCGGCGGTCGGACGTGGCGCCCCGAGCGCCTGGACCTCGCTCGCGACGCTCTGGCCTCCGTTCCCGGACGGCCTCGGCGACGGCGCGTCCGCCCGCAGGCTCCTCGAGCGCGCCGAGCGCTGGGGCGTCGCGGAGCCGCCGAGCTTCGCCGGGCCGCTCGGGATCGGCGTCCTCCTCGCGCGCTGAGCCGGCCCCGGGACGCGCGGAGGGCTAGACTTCGCCGGTTGGAGGTCTCTCGATGCGCATCGTCCTCGCCGCGACCGTCCTCGCGGCTTCCTTCTCGCTCGGCGGAGCCGTGAGCGCCGCCGTCGCCCCTTCCGTCTCCCCCGACGCGCTGAAGTCCCTCGAGGCGGAGCTCGTCGAACGCCACGGCGAGGCCTCCCGGCCCCGCGTCGCGCGCGGGCTCGTGCAGGCGGCCGCGCTCTGGCGCGCCTCCGACGGCGACGCCGCCGCCTTCGCCGAGGTGGCGCGGACCCACTTCCTCTCCGACCCCGCGAAGCTCGACGCCCTCTTCTCGCGGATGGAGCGCGTCCTCGAGTCGGTCGGCGGGCACATGCTCGAGGTCGTCCGCGACCTTCGCGAGCACTCCGACCTCGACCGTGGGGAGATCCTCCCGTTCGACGACGTGATGGCGGCGTGGGACCCGTCGGCGCACGTCGCCGACGACCTCTTCTCGAACCGCCTCGCCTTCGCGGTCCTCCTCAACTTCCCGCTGACCACGCTCCCGGAGCGGCTCGAGAAGGGGCCGGCGTGGAGCCGGCGGGAGTGGGCCGAGGCGCGCCTCGCCGAGGGGTTCGGCAAGCGGGTGCCGGCCGAGGTGAACCAGGCCGTCGCGACCGCCTCGGCCGACGCCTCGCGGTACATCTCCGAGTACAACCTCCGGGTCCACCACCTCCTCGACGAGAAGGGACGCCGCCTCTTCCCGCAGGGCAAGCGCCTCCTCTCCCACTGGAACCTGCGGGACGAGATCAAGGCGCTCTACGGCGACGGGAAGGACGGCCTCGCGAAGCAGCGGGCGATCGCGAGGGCGATGGAGCGGATCGCCACGCAGACGATTCCGGCCGCGGCGATCGACTCCCCTCACGTCGACTGGAACCCCTTCACGAACGAGGTGAAGGCGACGACCTCCCTCGAGCCGGGCGCGCCGCCCCTCCCGGCGGGCTTCGCCCCGGCGGCCGCCCCCGAGCCCGACGCGCGCTACGCGAAGCTCCTCGCCACCTTCCGGGCCTCGCGTCTCGTCGACCCGTACTCGCCGGCCGCCCCGACGCTGATCGACCGCCGCTTCGCCGAGGACCGGCAGCTTCCCGAGGCGCGCGTGAAGGCGATGCTCGAGTCGGTCCTCTCCTCGCCCGCGTTCGCCGAGACCGGGAAGCTCGTCGCGAAGCGGCTCGGGCGGCCCCTCCAGCCGTTCGACGTCTGGTACCCCGGTTTCCGTGAGCGGGGCCCCTACACCGAGGCTCAGCTCGACGAGATCACGCGGAAGAAGTACCCGACGCCGGAGGCGTTCGAGAAGGACATCCCGCGGATCCTCGCCGCCCTCGGCTTCCCCGAGGAGCGGGCCCGGTGGATCGCGTCGAACGTCGTCGTCGATCCGGCGCGCGGCTCCGGCCACGCCTGGGGCGCGGGCCGCCGGGGCGACAAGGCCCACCTGCGGACCCGCGTGGGCCGGGACGGGATGGACTACAAGGGCTACAACATCGCCGTCCACGAGCTCGGCCACAACGTCGAGCAGACGATCTCCCTCCACCTCGTCGACCACACGCTCCTCTCCGGCGTCCCGAACACGGCGTTCACCGAGGCGATCGCCTTCGTCTTCCAGGAGCGCGACCTGCCGCTCCTCGGCCTCCCGAAGGGGGACGCGAAGGGCCGGGCCCTCGCGACGCTCAACACGTTCTGGGGAACGGCGGAGATCGCCGGGGTCGCCCTCGTCGACATGGCCGTCTGGCGGTGGATGTACGAGCACCCCGAGGCGACGCCGGCCCAGCTGAAGGAAGCGGCCCTCTCGATCGCGAAGGAGACCTGGAACCGCTTTTACGCTCCGGTCTTCGGCGTGAAGGACTCGCCGATCCTCGCCGTCTATTCCCACATGATCGACTCCTTCCTCTACCTCCCCGACTATCCCGTCGGCCACCTGATCGCGTTCCAGATCGAGCGGCACGTGGAGAAGGCCGGCGCCGTCGGCCCGGAGGTGGAGCGGATGACGCGGCAGGGGCGGATCTCGCCGGACCTCTGGATGCAGGGGGCGGTCGGGGCGCCCGTCGGCGCCGAGGCGCTCGTCGAAGCGGCGGCGGAGGCGCTCGCCGAGCTCGGCCGGGGCCGCTGACCCGGCCGGGAGGCCGGGCGAGGCCCGCGCGGGGACGCCGGAGCGGTTCCGGCGTCCCCGCGGTGTACGATGACCTGTGGCCCCGTCCGATCCCGATCCCGGGGCGCGTGACGGCCGGGGCGGACGGACGATGCGCGGACCGAGGCGGCTCTCCCAGCAGCTCATCCTCTCGCTGACGGTCGTCGTCTCGCTCGTCGTCGTGGCGAACGGCGTCATCGCCGTCCGATCGGCCGACACCCAGCTCCAGGCGACGATGCTCCAGAGCGTCGAGCAGCTCTCCGGGGCGATCGCGAGCTCCACCTGGCACGCCATGCTCGCCGACAACCGGGAGTCGGCCTACCAGGTCATGCAGACGATCGCCGCCAAGCAGGGGATCCGGAGCGTGAGGATCTTCAACAAGGAAGGGCGGGTCATGTTCTCGACCCCGCGGTCCGAGGTGAAGGTCGTCGACAAGAAGGCGGAGGCCTGCTTCCTCTGTCACGCCTCCGAGCAGCCGCTCGTGAGGGTCGACACGCCGACCCGCGCCCGCGTCGTGAAGCGCACGGACGGCGGCCGGACCCTCGCGATGGTCACCCCGATCTACAACGAGCCGGCGTGCAGCAATGCCGCCTGCCACGCCCACCCGGAGAGCCAGAACGTCCTCGGCGTCCTGGACGTCGGCCTCGACATGAAGCTCGTCGATCAGCAGGTGCGCCGGATCGAGATCCGGACCGCGCTCTTCACCTCGCTCGCGGTCCTCCTCGTCGGCCTCTGCGCGGCGGCGTTCACGCGGCGGTTCGTCACGACGCCGCTCACGCGGCTCTCGGAGGCGACCCGGCAGGTGGCGGAGATGAAGCTCGACCGGCCGATCGCGCTCACCTCGAGCGAGGAGCTGGAGGCGCTCGCGAGCTCCTTCAACGAGATGCGTCGCCGGCTCGCCGTGGCGATGGCGGAGCTGAACGAGCTCACGCGGGGGCTCGAGGAGAAGGTCGACGAGAGGACCGAGCAGCTGAAGGTGGCCCAGCAGAAGCTGATGCAGGCCGACCGGCTCGCCTCCCTCGGCCAGCTCTCGGCCAGCGTCGCCCACGAGATCAACAACCCGCTCTCCGGCGTCCTGAACCTCTCGATGCTGATGCAGCGGATCCTCAAGGACGACGGCATCCCGAAGGGGCGGGAGGCGGAGTTCCGGCGGTACCTCGAGCAGGTCGTCGCCGAGACGGCCCGGACCGGGCGCATCGTCTCCGACCTCCTCGCCTTCTCCCGGCGGGGGACGCCCGTCCGCTCCGAGACCGACCTGAACGCGATCGTGGGCCGGACCCTCTCGCTGGTCTCCCACAAGCTCAAGCTGATGAACGTCGAGGTCGAATGCGCCCTCGACGCCGCGCTCCCGCGCGTCGAGGCCGACTCTTCGCAGCTCCAGCAGGTCGTCATGAACCTCGTCCTGAACGCGGGCGAGGCGACCCGGAAGAGGGAGACGGGCCACGTCCGCGTCTCCACGCGGGCGACGGCGCTGAAGAAGGAGGTCGTCCTGGAGGTGCGCGACGACGGCGAGGGGATGCCGCCCGAGCTGAAGGAGCGGATCTTCGAGCCGTTCTTCACGACGAAGGACGAGGGGAAGGGAGTCGGGCTCGGGCTCGCCGTCGTCTACGGCATCGTCCGGGCCCACGACGGCGACATCGAGGTCGAGAGCGCGCCCGGGGAGGGGACCCTCTTCCGCGTCACGCTCCCGGTCCACGGAGAGGCGGCGGCCGCGAAGGCGTGAGCGTCCTCGCCGTGGTCCCGATCGGCCCCTCCGACGAAGAGGTCCTGGCCGCCGTCGAAGGCGTCGTCGCGTCCGCCTTCGGGCGCGAGACGGCGCGGCTCGCGCCGATCCCGGAGCCGGCCGGGGCATTCGACGCCGCGCGGGGCCAGTGGAGCGCTCCGGAGATGCTCAAGGCGCTCCTCGCGGCCCGGCCGCCGGAGGCCGATCGGGTCCTGGGCGTGACCGGGCGGGACCTCTTCGTCCCGGTCCTCAGCTTCGTCTTCGGTCAGGCGCAGATGGGCGGCCCGACGGCCGTCATCTCCCTCGCCCGGATCTCGCAG
>Ga0116154_10001605_pt1 | contig 18593 bp, 17 predicted proteins | sample AD_UKC030_MetaG_FD_89898 | JGI IMG/M metagenome (GOLD analysis project Ga0116154, IMG submission 89898) | Active sludge microbial communities of municipal wastewater-treating anaerobic digesters from USA - AD_UKC030_MetaG | ecosystem: Engineered > Bioreactor > Anaerobic > Digestate | place: USA...
AGGACCTGGTCCTGGTCAGTGGCGACTCCGGATTTCGATTGAACTCCTTTGCCCCACACCAGGCTCACCTGCGCCTTTGAGGGGAAATTCTGCCTGCATTGCACGAGCACGATCTGCCGGTCGTTCTCCTTCCAGCGCCCGTACTGCGAATTCAATATATCGATGCGGTCCTTTCCCTCGATGATCCGCACGCCAGGCCTGTCCTGAATTCCCTCGACCGAAAAATACGCGTTCTTCTTCAACGACTCCATATCCGGTTCGGCGTCAAGCGTGAGGATGAACACCTGGTCCTCGGCTATTCCTGAGGAACCCTCGTAGGGCAGTGTCTGTGTCACCACGGGCCCGCCGGTCGAGAACGAAAACTCGCGCTCTCCCTTTATCTCTTTGCCCGCAAGAGTCTTGAGTCCCGGCCTGAGCCTGAACGTGCACTTCACGCCCGCCGGAAGGTCGCAATCGAAATCAAATATCCAGTTCCTGCCGTCTGCCCACCTGCCCGTGCCCTTCTCGGCGCAATCGATTTCGAAAGGCTCAGCCTGAGCCCGCGGGTCGCCGAAGGGCACCATCTGGTCCGTAAACCGGGCGGTCACCTGGCGCACGTTCTTCACCGTACCCTGGGGCGAAAAGAACTCGACACCGGGCCTGTCTTCGGTGAAAACCTGGGAAACGAAAAACAAAAGTATGATTGCGATCAAGGACCTGTACGCGAGTTTCATGTGCGCCTCCTGAGGGATAGTGATCCGGAGCCCGCCCATTATGGCCCGGCACACATCCCCGTATCAAACACTTTTTTAATGGCGGGCAGGTTAATGTTCCCCCTGTCCCCCACAGGGGGCATGAGTCCGGATTTTTATCACATTGAATATTCAACATCAAATCATCAAACCTATTTATGAAGGGCCATCAGCATTGAAACAGCGGAAAAACTTGCGAAAATATTTAAAAAACCCGTCAGCAGATTTTTATAGGGGCCTGGCTGACCTCCGTCTTAGTTCCGATTAGTCAGGACACCCGCCCCGGCTGACCAGGATACCTGACTTGATTACAAAAATTTTCTTGAAGGGGAGTGCGGGTGGATATGTTCATCTGTATACTTTAACATATCATACGATAGTACCATGAACAGTTTCATACATTCAATTGAAATACATACCTGAACAGTATTATCAATACTATTATGCCAATCAAAAATGTAGCAGCACATATTCCTAACCATTTAAAGGCTTTAGATTCAGCATGCTGACAATTTTTAGTTTCTTTAATTTTTAGAGATGTATACCCTCTTTCTTGAAGATAGTTTAAGACTTTACTAACACCTATCACCCATGGAAAAATAATAAACAATATTATTATTGCGATAGTAATATTATATGGATTCAACATAATTATCTTTCTTAATTAGTTTCCAGGAACCTATCACCCGGTGCGCAGTGCGTCAAACACTTATTCGAATCTGGTAATTCCGTTTATGCAGATCTCACATTCGGGCGCGATAAACATAAGCTTTACGAAATCGTAAACCCCACTGCCCCTCATGGGCTGGGTTCTTTTCTCAGAGAAAATATCGGCCCAATCTCTACTGCAACCAAAAATGCGGCCAGGACGGCCGCGTTGGGCGAGGCCATCAGGATGATGATCCGAGCCCTGCACTATTGATCAATGGTCAGTGACATGACGGAAGATTGCGGAAGCAGTATATTTTAATTTACCTTATGATTTCCTTGATACTGAAGTGAAGGCTCCCCGCCGTATGAGGGGCAGCCTCCGCGGCACCTGAGCGGCGGCTTTTTGCGCCTCTTTTTCGCCGGTGAAAAAGAGGCAAATCCTATTTGAAATTTTCTCGTTGAATTCCCGCGGCCGCGCCGGTATTGTTGCACCAGGTGATAAATTCCATGCCGCAATTCAAGGTCATATCGAGCTACAGCCCGTCGGGCGACCAGGACCAGGCCATCGACAGGCTCGCGAAGGGGATACTCGCGGGCGAGCGCTGCCAGACGCTCCTGGGCGTTACCGGCTCGGGCAAAACCTTCACCATGGCCAAGGTGATGGAGCGCGTTCAGAAGCCCTCGCTCGTGCTCACCCACAACAAGACCCTGGCCGCGCAGCTGTACCGCGAGTTCACTGAATACTTCCCCGACAACGCGGTCGAGTACTTCGTCTCCTACTATGACTACTACCAGCCCGAGGCCTACGTGGTCTCCTCCGACCTGTATATCGAGAAAGACTCATCGGTCAACGACGAGATCGACCGGCTGCGCCTCAAGGCTACCTCGTCCATTCTCGAGCGCAAAGACGTCATCGTGGTCTCCTCGGTCTCGTGCATCTACGGCCTGGGATCGCCGGGCGAGTTCGAGCGCTTCCACATCCGCATACGCAGGGGCGACCAGCTCGACCGCGACGAGTTGTTGCGAAAGCTCGTGTCGATACACTACGAGCGCAACGACATGTCGTTCGTGCGCGGCACGTTCAGGGTCAGGGGGGATACGGTCGAGGTGTACCCGGCCTATCTCAAGCAGGAGGCCTTCCGGGTCGAGTTCTTCGGCGACGAGATCGATTCGATCACGACACTGCACCCGGTCACGGGAAATGTCCTGGGCCGGCCCGACTCGATCTACGTTTACCCGGCCAAGCATTTCGTTTCCTCTCCGGATGAGATGAAGGAGACGCTGCGCCTCATCGAGGCGGAGCTTGCCGAACGGCTCGATGAGCTCAGGGGGATGAACAGGCTCGTGGAGGCCCAGCGGCTCGAGAGCCGCACCCGCTACGACATGGAAATGCTGCAGGAGATGGGCTACTGCAACGGTATCGAGAACTATTCGAGGATAATATCCCGTCGCGATAAAGGCGAGCGGCCCGCGTGCCTGCTCGACTATTTCAAGGGGGATTTCATCCTCTTCGTCGACGAGTCGCACGTGACGCTGCCCCAGGTCAGGGGGATGTACCGCGGCGATCTCTCGCGCAAGCAGAACCTGGTCGACTACGGTTTCCGACTTCCATCCGCGCTCGACAACCGTCCCCTGTACTTCGAGGAATTCGAGAACATGGTGAGCCAGGCAGTGTACGTGTCTGCCACGCCCGCGGAATACGAGCTCGCACGAAGCACGAGCGTCGTCGAACAGGTAATCAGGCCCACGGGCCTGCTCGACCCGCGCATCGTGATCAAGCCCGCGAAAAACCAGGTCGACGACCTGATCGGAGAGGTGAACGCCCGGATCGAAAAAAACGAGCGTGTCCTGGTCACGACCCTGACCAAGAAAATGTCCGAGGACCTGACCGGGTACTTCACTGAGATCGGCATCAGGGCCCGCTACCTGCATTCGGAGATCGAGACCATCGAGCGCGTGGAGATCATCCGCGATCTGCGCAAGGGAGAGTTCGACTGCCTCATAGGCATCAACCTGCTGCGCGAGGGCCTCGACATTCCCGAGGTGTCGCTCGTCGCCATACTCGACGCGGACAAGGAAGGTTTTTTGCGCTCTGAACGCTCGCTCATACAGACCGCGGGCAGGGCCGCGCGAAACGTCAACGGCACGGTCATCATGTACGCAGACTCGGTCACGGACTCCATGCAGCGCGCGATCGACGAGACGTCGAGAAGGCGCGCGATCCAGGAGGCGTACAACACCGAGCACGGCATAACCCCGGAAAGCATAAAGAAGGACATCCGCGATCTGATCGAGCGCGAGTATATAAGAGAGAACAGCTTCGTGTCCATGGTCGCAGACTACGCGGGCGAGTACCGCACCTCGAGCCTGGACGACCAGAAACAGCTGCGCGACCGGCTCAAGGCCGATATGCTCCAGGCGGCCGAGGACCTCGAGTTCGAGCGCGCGGCCGCGCTGCGCGACCAGATGATGGAAGTTGAGAAAAAAATCAATCTAATGTCGAAGGTGAAAAAATGACCGCCCATATCGCGATCGAAGACGTAGAAGACCTCATCCTCATGGCGCTCAACGAGGACATCGGCGACGGCGACGTCACATCCGAGGCCATTTTCAATGCAGGTGAAATTTCTACCGGCACGGTGTTCGCCAAGGAGGAGGGGATTTTCTGCGGCGCAGACATGGCGCGACACGTGTATGCCTGCGTGGACCCGCTGATCTCGGTGACCGTGCACGTGACCGATGGTTCGGCCGTTAAGCCCGGCGCCGCGGTGCTCACCGCAAGCGGGCCGACCGTGGGCGTGCTTTCCGGCGAGCGCACCGTGCTCAACTTTCTGCAGAGGATGTCGGGAATCGCGACAAGGACATTCCGCCTGGTGAAGATACTCGAGGGCACCGGCATCAGGGTGCTCGACACGCGCAAGACCCTTCCGGGCTTCAGGCTGCTCGACAAGTACGCGGTGCGCGCAGGCGGCGGCACAAACCACCGCATGGGCCTGTACGACATGGTGATGATCAAGGACAACCACATCGAGACAGCAGGCGGGATTACGCCCGCGGTGAAAATCATACGCGCGGCGCACGGCGACACCTACCGAGTCGAGGTCGAGGCCTCAACGGTTGACGAAGCCGGCGAGGCCGCGAATGCGGGCGCAGACATCATCATGCTCGACAACATGAGCCGGGCCGACATGGAAAAGGCCGTGGCGATCATCGCGGGCCGCGCCGAAATCGAGGTTTCGGGCAACATGGACGAGGAGCGACTCGCGACGCTGCGGGGCCTCGGGGTGCAGTACGTGTCCATCGGCGCGCTCACGCATTCGGTAAGGGCTTTTGATTTATCCATGAAGTTTAAGTAAACCCACCCCAGCCCCTCCCTTGAAAGGGAGGGGAGCAAAAGGGAGAATGACCATATGCAAAAAATTATCCTCTACTACCTCTCCGGAACCGGTAACACGTTCCGGGTCGTGCGATGGATGTGCGATGCGGCCGCGAAGAAAAATTTCGACGCGGTGCCCGTTGCGGTCGAGCACGCAGATCCGCGCACGGAGCTTACCGCGCAGGTCGATATCGTGGGAATCGGCATGCCGACCCACGGGTTCACGCTTCCGTGGAAGGTACTGAAATTCCTGCTGCACATCCCCCGCGGCAAGGGGGCGCAGGCGTTTGCCTTTGCCACACGCGCCGGGGCCAAGTACGGGCCCATACCCGGCTACCCGCCCGGGATAGCAGGCTCGTCGATTTTCATCGCCGCACTGGTGCTGGCGCTCAAGGGCTACCGTGTCAGGGGAATCATGAGCGTGAACATGCCTTCGAACTGGATGTCGCTGCACTCGGGACTGCGGGCCGACATCGTGCAGACCATAATCGGGAAGGCGCGGCCCAGGGCCGAGGCCTTCATTGAAAAAATTACCGGCGGAAAGACCGTGTTCTTCACCGGAAACGTTCTGTACGAGCTCGTCTGCGCCCTGGCCCTTTCGTGGATTTCGGCCGGGTATCTTTTCATCGGCCGGTTTTCCCTGGCCAAGCTTTTTTTCGCGAACACGAAATGCAACGGCTGCGGACTGTGCGCAAAAAACTGCCCGACGCAATCGATCATAATGCTCGGCAAAAAGAATCCCCGCCCGTACTGGTCGCTCACGTGCGAAAGCTGCATGCGCTGCATGGGATACTGCCCCAACAAGGCGATCGAAGCGGGCCACTCCTGGGCCGCGGTCCTGTATTATGTGACCATGGAAATCCCCGCTACCGCAATCGTGATGAAACACCTGGTCGATCGCTGGCCATGGATCTTGCAGCTCAACCGGCCTGCCGGGTTTCTCCTTTTCCTGTGCTATTATTTTACGGTCCTCTGGGCCGGGTACTGGATATTCTGGCTTCTCGTGCGGATTCCTCTTGGCAATTATCTATTCACCTACACCACGCTCACCCGCTGGTACCGCAGATACCACGAACCAGAGACGAAGCTGAATGATTTTCAGACATCCTCCATGGAGCACCGGGATAACGCATCATCCTGAATACGATGCCGGCAGCTTATTCTGATAGAAGAAATATGCAGGCCAATTTTTTTCTTGCAATTTTACCTGTTCTCTATAGATTTAGTCGTGTTTATCTCAAAATTATATTGCGTGCCTCCACTTCTCCCGGAGTGGCCGCGCGAACAAATCAGTCATTGATATAATTATCAACTTCGTACTCCCACCGGGGCGGCGCACTGAGCATGTCGAAGTGGCCAGTGGAGCAGACTGATGGATTGGAGAATATGGATTATCAAAGGAGCCTGACATGAAGAAACAATCAACTGCAACGGCAGCAATTATCGCCATTTTAGCGGCCTGCTTTCTTGTCTCATGCGCCAAAACCGGCGAAAAAACCAAACTGACGATATCCGGAGCCTGGGCTCTGTACCCGATGGTGGTGGCCTGGTCCGAAGAATACCGCAAGGACAACCCGGACGTGACAATCGACATCTCCGCCGGCGGCGCAGGCAAAGGCATGGCTGACGCACTTTCCGGGGTCGTGGACCTCGGCATGGTTTCGCGCGACGTGACCGACGCAGAGATTTCCAAAGGCGCATGGTGGATATCGGTGGTCAAGGATGCGGTGGTCCCGACGATCAATGCGAAAAACCCCCTTTTCGACCGGCTCGTTTCACGGGGCGTCACGAAGAACGAATTCAGCCGGATATGGATCGCGGGAAAGATCAAAAAATGGAGCAGCCTCGTTCCATCCGACAAGGACGTTCTTCTCCACGTGTACACACGGTCGGACGCATGCGGAGCGGCCGAGACCTGGGCGAAGTATCTCGATGCAAAACAGGAAAACCTCAAGGGAGTCGGAGTGTACGGCGACCCGGGCGTGGCCGACGCGGTGAAGAACGACATTCTCGGGCTGGGATACAACAATATCAACTACGCCTATGATGCCGGCACCAAAAAGCCGATCGAAGGGATTTCTCCCCTGCCGCTGGATGTCGACGGCAACGGCAGAATCGATGAGAAGGAAAATTTCTACACGAACCGCGACTCGATGATGAAGGCCATTGCCGACGGCAAGTACCCCTCCCCTCCGGCGAGGAACCTGCACCTCGTCGCGCAGGGCAAGCCGAAAAACGAGCAGGCCGTCAGGTTCCTGCGCTGGATCCTCTCCGACGGCCAGAAACTCGTAGACCAGGCGGGATATATTCCGCTGAGCAGCGAACTGCTGAAGCAGCAGATAGACAAGCTGGATTGACCGGGCTGCCGATGGCCGGAAAAAGATCGATCAGGGACGCAAGGGCCGGAAGGCTGATGTTTTTCATGACTTCGGCCTGCGCCCTTATCGTCGTTTTCATGGCCGCAGGCCTGCTCATCAAGTCGTTTCCCGTGCTTCGCGCAAATTCTCCGGCGCAGATACTCTTTTCCGATTCATGGAGCCCCCTGAAAGGCGAATTCGGCATGCTCGCCTTCATCGCCGGAACGGTATGGGTGACCGGCCTTTCGGCCCTTATCGCGATGCCGGTTTCGCTTTTTTCCGCGATATACCTTTCCGAATACGCTCCCTCATGGCTCAGGAAAATCTCCAGGCCGTTCATGGACGTCCTTGCCGGGATCCCCTCGGTGGTTTTCGGCGTATGGGGGATACTGATCATCGTGCCGCTGGTGCGCGACTGCATCGCGCCCTTTTTCGGCGTCTATTCATCGGGATATTCGATACTCGCGGCCTCGATCGTGCTGGCGGTCATGGTTTTTCCGATCATAATCCAGATCACTATCGAGGTATTTCATTCGATACCCGGCGAGCTCAGGGATGCGTCGCTTTCCCTCGGCGCAACGAAATGGCAGACCATCAAGCTCGTGCTTCTGAGAAAGGCCCTGCCGGGAATCATCGCCGCCAACGTTCTCGGATTTTCCCGGGCGTTCGGGGAGACCATGGCGGTTCTCATGGTCGCGGGCAATATCCCGGCCATACCGCACTCGCCGCTCGACGCGGGGTATCCTTTACCGGCGCTGATAGCGAACAATTACGGTGAGATGCTTTCCATTCCCCTGTACGACTCGGCGCTCATGCTCGCGGCTCTGGTGCTCTTCCTGATCGTGATCATGTTCAACCTGCTGTCCAGGTACATACTGTCCAGGATCAACCTGAGGGCCGCATGACGAGCCGTAAAAAAATCGAGGAGCTGTTTTTCAAGTGCCTGATGGTGCTGAGCCTGCTCGCGGTCATGGGATCGCTCGTGCTGATCATCGGGACCGTCATATACAAGGGCGCGGGCTCCATGAGCCTCGACATGATAACCAGCACCCCTGAAGGCGGATATTACCTCGGCAAAAAAGGCGGCATTCTCAACGCGATCGCAGGCTCGTTGATACTTACCGGAATCGCCACCGTGGCCGCAATCGCGCTCGCCCTGCCTCTCGCGCTTTATATAAACCTTTACCGCGCCAGGAGGTCCCGTTTCGCCGAAATGGTCAGGCTGTCCATGGATTTTCTCTGGGGCATACCGTCGATCGTGTACGGCGCGTTCGGCTTCTCGGTAATGATCTTCCTGGGGATCAGGGCCTCCCTGCTCGGCGGGATCATCGCGGTGACGCTGCTCATCATTCCCATAATGGCGAGGGCGATCGATGAAGCGGTGTCGCTCGTGCCGCGTGAGCTCCTCGACTCCTCATACAGCCTGGGGGCCACAAGATTCGAAGCGGCTTTTAAAATCGTTGTCAGGCAGTGTCTTCCCGGAATCGTGAGCGCGGTGCTCATAGCTTTCGGCAGGGGGATCGGTGACGCGGCGTCGGTCCTGTTCACCGCCGGATTCTCGGACCGTATTCCCCTTTCCCTGTCGGAGCCCGCTGCGACCCTTCCGCTCGCCATCTTTTTCCAGCTCGGCACGCCGTTTCCCGAGGTGCGCGACAGGGCCTATGCGAGCGCGCTCATCCTTACCGTGATAATCCTGGCGCTCAGCATAACGGCCCGCGTGCTCGCGTCCAGGTTCAACAGGCATATCATAAAATAGGAGCCCGTGATGAAAGAGACATCCCATCTCAGGACCGAAAACCTGACAGTATCGTACGGCGGGGCCGAAGCGCTGAAGAACATAAACGTGGAAATTCCCGAAAAGCAGATCACAGCGATCATCGGGCCTTCGGGATGCGGGAAATCCACCCTGCTCAAGTCATTCAACCGCCTTCTCGAGGAAAACGACGGAGTAAAAATATCGGGCAGGGTCCTGGTCGACGGAGCCGACATCTACTCGGATTCAGAGGACATCACCTGCATACGAAAAAAAATGGGTCTGCTGTCGCAGAGGCCCTACCCGCTTCCCATGTCGATCTACGACAATATCGCCTTCGGGCCCCGGATCCACGGCATGAAAAAAAAGGCCGGGCTCGACCGTCTCGTCGAAAAATACCTTTCGCTCGCCGGGCTCTGGGACGAGGTGAAAGACCGCCTGAACGAGCCCGCATCCCGCCTGTCGATCGGCCAGCAGCAGCGCCTCTGCCTCGCGCGGGGGCTCGCGGTCGAACCCGAGATCATCCTGGCAGACGAACCGACCTCGGCCCTTGACCCGAAATCGAGCCAGAAAATCGAGGAAGAATTCAAGAAGCTGAAAAGCGACTACACGATAATCATTGTGACCCACATATTGAGGCAGGCGCGTCGTCTCGCGGATTACGTCCTGTTCATTTACCTCGGCGAGCTCATCGAACATGGGCCCTCGCGCCAGATATTCGAATCCCCCAGGGAGCAGGTAACCAGGGAATACATACAGGGCGTGATAAGCTGAGCATACCGCTTATCCCGGTGTGGCTTTTTAAATCCTTCAGCAAATCCCCCATGTAATTTCTATTTGCATTTAATACATCCGGTGATATAATTATAATCAATGGCGTTCGGCCGGGGCAAAATCTGCGATGGAGGCGTGGATGTACCAGATCAATGAAGTCATGTCCCTGGTTTTCTGGGTCGTCGGCTGTTTGCTTTTCGCATATTTATCACGGCGTAAAGCAGTACCCCGCTACCCCCTGCTTTTCGCTGCTTTTCTGTGCATCCTGTCGAGCAATGTTTTCACAATTATCGAGGGATTCGTCTTCTATGACGCATTCAACCTGCTCGAGCACCTGGCCTATCTCGCGGCCGCAGGCTTTTTTCTCGCGGGGATAATACTGGAAATCAGGGAGAGGCCATGATCGAGTACACGATCAGCTGGATCAATGTCGCGTCAATGGCCATATTGACCGCCACGCTCTGCTCGATCATGTATAAGGCATCCAAAGGGATCATCATGCCCGACAGCGCCATTTTTCTCGGCATAATAATCTTCTTTTCTCTTTTTGTCTGCACCGGCAACCTGCTGGAGCACGGGGGAATAACCCCTGCGCTCGACTTCTACGAGGATTTCGCAGAGATGTTGGTCCCGCTGTTCATCATCATCCTGCTCAACTCAATGAGGCTCCATTCCCTTATCGACGAACGGGCGAAAAACATGCTCGAGCTCTCGGCCAGACTCAGGGAAAGGGACGAGCTCATCAAGGAGATCCATCACCGGGTGAAGAACAACCTCCAGATCGTGGTGAGCATCATAAATCTCCTGCGCAACGCCCATGACGAAAACAAAACGATCGAGCGCATACTCATGGCGCTCGAAAACAGGATATTTTCGATGTCTGCGGTATACGATACCGTGGGCGCCACCGAAAATTACGCGGTCATACCCGCCGGGCAATTCATAAAAAAAATCGGCGAGCAGGTCGCGTGCAACATTCCCTGCGAGATCAGGAATAAGAAAATCGGCCTGTTCTACGATATAGACGATTCCATAAACTTCACTATCGAATACGCGGTGACTCTGGGCATGCTGGTGAACGAGATAATCACCAATGCGTTCCTGCACGCTTTCAACGGCCGCGACGAGGGCTCCATCACGATCAGCCTGAAAAAAAACGACGGGGAGACAACGCTTTCAATACGGGACAACGGTATCGGGGTGCGCTCCGATCGTTTCGAAAACGGGAAAACGACCATGGGTGCGGTATTGATCAAAAACCTCTCCGAGCAGATCAAAGGGACTTACTTTGTTTCTACCGACAACGGAACGACCGTGACCGTCAGGTTCGGGGAGTGAACCCGGAATAACGCATCGCGCCGTAAGTTCACACGTGAAAAAATCTCTTCAGGTCGACCCTTTTCCTCAGAAAAAAATGGTAGAAAAACAGTAAAACGGCTATCGGGTAGATCGATACCATCACGATGAACGACCATGATATGCGAACCTGTCCCCTGTAGCCCGACACCAGCAGGTCGAGCCCGAGACAGAAGACCCCGGCCGTGAAAAGGGCCGTCGAAGCCAGGAGCGCGGGCCATTTCTTGAATACCCGGGCGAACAGGGCCAGCAGCAGGGTCGCGGCGGTCGCCATTCCCGATATCGGAAGCCCGAGGGCCAGGAACCAGTCAAGCGATCCATCAAACACGTCGACGAGAGCGAGAAACCCGGTCGTCACCGCGAAATTCAGCAGAATCACGAGCCACAACCGCCTGATGAAAAGAAGCAGAACCCCGGCATAGATCCATCCGGCGCCGATTCCGGCAAGGGCGTAGCGCCCCCATGTTATGCGCCCGTCGAGCACGAGATTCACCGTCAGCACCACGAGGAAGGCCGTGACGAAAAGCGCGGTGAACGCGAGCCAGGAGATCAGCCGTTTCTGCCCCCCGGTCATCGGGGCATCGCGGTAGCGTTCAGGATACGGCCGCTCCCCTGCGGCATCGGCTTCGCCGAATTTCTGTATCGGGACGTTGCACAGCGGGCATGAATCCGCATCCACCCCGACCTCGACCCCGCATTGCGAACAGTATGGCATAACTTCCCCCTAATTGCTCTCTATCCTGACCCGTATCCCCTGTTTCACGAGGTTGCGGAAAAAAAACTTCTCGATGTCGGCCTCGTCGAGAAAGCTCACGAAGCTGATGTACGCCCACTTGTTGTACGACACCACTCCCACGTTAACCCTGGTCAGCGGATTCGGGTTGGGCAGCGCTTCGATGCGCTCGACGTGCCGCGATATGCCGGCAGGCAGGGACACCGCGCCGATGTTGGTCACCACTCCCGAATGCCTCGACGTGGCCCCCCTGTTGTAGATCATCTTCATGATCGGTCCCTTGAGAAGCAGCGGCACCGAACGAAGAACAAGGTTCGTTTCGCCGGCGATGTTGCGGGCGATCTGCTGGTTGATGAATTTTTCATCGACTTCGACCCTCATGTAATGGTACACGATCCGCGTGATTTCATCCATGGTGTAGAAGCCCAGCCTTGGATCGACGCCCGGCTTCACCGCCAGGAAAAAATTTCTCATGGTCTTCGAGGGATACATCTTGCGGAGGTTGACCGGGACCATGATCCTGATCGGAGCCATGAGTTTTCTCATTTGCCGTTCGGGCATGGACGTGATGAATTCCTGGAGCGAATAGATATACACCGAGACGATGAATTCGGTGAGCGTGAGGCCGCGGGACCTGGCTGCGGAGAGTACCTGTCCGAGCGAAACGATCCCGGTGCGCACGTTGAGCGATCCGGGCCTGATGAGCTCGCCCGGGACGTGAAATGCCCGGGACTCTTCAGGCGGGAACGGGATGTTCTGTTTGTAGTAGCGGGCATAGGCGTCTTCGAATTCCTCTCCATCGGGGATTTCTTCGGGCGACAGTATGCCGGGACCCGAAGCAGCAGTCACGCCCCTGAGCCTCAGGTACTCGGCCAGCAGGAATTTGAGAAAGATAACGCCGCCCGTTCCGTCGGTCAGCGCATGGCAGAACTCAACCGATATCTTTCTCCTGTAATACAGCACCCTGAAGAGAAATCCGCCGTCTTCGCGCCTGTTCATTTTACGGCACGGATCGAAGAATTCCTCCCTCGCCCGCGGGACCGAATCCGTCTCCTGCAGGTAATGCCAGAACAGCCCGCTTCGCAGCGTGACCCGGTAATACGGAAACCGGCCGATGACGTTCTCCAGTGCCTTTTGCAGAATACCGGCATCAACGCAACTTTTAAGCGTCGCCGAAATTCTGAAGACGGCGCTCATGCGCGACGTCATCACGGACGGGAAAATTTTCGCCGCATTGTCGAGGCGGTACCATTTCAGGTGGCGGTTTCGCATCAGACGTTCTTTTGTAGCATTAATGATCCCGAACATCATAGCACTCACTGTCGGCTGCGGTCAATATCTTATTACAGGGCGTAATAACCGGGGCTCACGCCGGGGATTATTATTGACGGTCAATGCCGGATGAATTATCTTGTAACCGCATGAAACTTCGGCATCGATTCATCCTTGTCCCGGCCGCGATCACGATTGCAGCCTTGATATTCCCGCAACCGCTTCGCTCCGAAGTCAGGGCGACTGCCTGGGAGGTATGCGGCGAAGACGTTCCATCATCGAAAGAAGACGCCGCAACCTGCTCGAAGTGGCGCCCTGTGACCCTTCCCCTCATACTGAAGGCCGAAGGCCCGCCCGATGGAACGGTCCGGTCCTACCATTTCAGGAGCGAGCTCGAAGTCAATGAAGACCCTGCCCTGTTCCGCGGAATCTCGATCGGCAGGACCGGGCCCAGCGAAAGCCTGTTCATCAACGGCCGATGCGTGGCGAAAGGGTCATTCGGCGCAGCGACCTATATGCCGCTGCACGCCTACTACCTGTTGCCCGAGGGGGCCCTCATCCAGGGAACAAACCGCATCTGCATAACCATCGACGGTTATGCAGGGCATTTCATTTCCATACGTGGACCCGTGCGCATTCAGAGCGAACAGGAATTCGAACTCAACAAATTCCTTTACGACATTCTCTATATTCACGCGCCCGTGGGCATCGCCTGCGTCTGCCTGGGTTTCGCCATCGCGCTGCTCCTGTACCACTTTCTTACCAGAAGGGAGCCCATTCTTGTTTTCAGCTCCCTCTCCCTGTTCCTCCTTGCGCTGAGGATCATCCTGAATTATCTCCCGTATGCCATTGTCCCCTTCGGCCTCAACTACGCCCTTGACTGGTCGATACTCCCTCTCTTTTTCGCCCTGCTCATTATGCTCGTCCAGTCGATTTACCGGTCGTATTTTCGTCTTTTTAACATCATTGTCGTCACGCTGCTGACGGCCTCATCAGTGCTGATTTTTTTCGCCAACGGGACCTTTCTCGGGTGGCCCCTGCGGCCGGCAATGGCCACCACGGTGTTCATCTTTATCGTCCCGGTCTTCGTCACGCTGCTGCGGCGCCTCGCTTCAATGCAGAAAAACCGACTGCGCTTCATCACCTCGGCCCTGTGCCTAGGCGCGGCATGCCTGCTGGCGGCGGCCGAAATAGTCCTTGAAGCCGCTGGATGGTCGACGAGCAACCTGATCCTGATCTACTGCTCGCCGCTGTTTATCGCGATCTTCGCCGTGCTTTTCGGAAGGGAAAGGATGCTGCGAAACCGTGAGATGGACGAGCTGTACAAGGGGCTCAGGGGGTCCCGGGACAGGGAGCCGACGATCACCGAATCATCCGAAGAGAAGCTGAAAAGGGTGATCGCCTTCATCGACGCCAACTACCAGTCCGACATCTCCCGGGAGGGGCTCGCGGCCGCGGTCGACCTGAATGCGAACTATATGGGCACCCTGTTCAAGTCGTATACCGGCATGCGCATCAGCGAATACATCAACGAGAACAGGATCAGGGAGGCGGCTGCGAGGCTCAGGCAGGGGGATGAAAAAATCATCACCATAGCCCTTTCAGTCGGATTCGAAAGCCTCGCCACGTTCAACCGGGCCTTTAAAAACCGCATGGGCGTCACCCCGTCCGACTACCGGGCGGGCAAAAACTGAGCCCGAATCCCCCTCAATTACACAGTCGAGCAGATGACACCCCCTTTTCTCAATGGTCTCTCAGGATCAAATCCACAGTCGAGCAAATGACTTTACCTGATTTTCACATTCTGTCCGTTTGACAAGACCCACGTCCCGGTTTGAGGTATCTTCTGCGTCATGTACGGTTCGGATGCACGGTCCGTGCCGGCAGTCAAATACAGAAATATAACATGACAAGGAGAAAGAAATGCACATTTTCGAGCCTTTGATCCACGCAGGAGGAATACTCCATATTTTTAAGAACATACCGGCGCTCGCCGGCATTGCGCCCCCTGATTCTGGCTGGGAATTCCTCAAAAGGCGCTATGTAAAGGTTTTTTCCGGCTCTCTTGAAGTCAGAGGCGGACTCCCGGGCATGACCACCGAAAGAATCCGAGCTCTCGCTTCAGGGGCCGTAGCTCTGGCCCTCGAACAGTACGGAGACATGCTGGTCGGTGCGCAGGTGCGGGTCGCGCAGGGGCGCATTCCGAACGAAAGAACCATCCGCACCGGGTATCATACCCTGCGCGACGGCGCATCGGCCGGAAAAAAGGTCGTTGTCGAAATCGTCCATGACCCGAAAAAAGAATCATACAGCATCGCGGCAACGGCCCACGATCATGTCATCGACGGTGTCCCCCTGTTCCTTCTGCTCCAGCTCATCCATCATCATATAATCTTCGGAGAGGATTCCCTGCTGAAAAAAATGTCCAGGACCTGGAAATGGTCGCACGAGAAAAAGATCTCGTATTACGAAAATAAATCTGCAAAAATTCAAAAGCACTCCCATGAAAGGCGAACCCCGGCCGCCCCCCTCATTCCAGCCGGGGCGTTCATCGACGTGACCGAAAGCGCAGTCACGAGACTCAGGAACAGCATAAACGCCGACACCGGCGTAACGGTCCCGACATCCCTGGTCGAGGAATCGCTTCTGGCCATGCTCCTCGAACTGGACTACCTGCAGGACTGCGTTTCCAGGCACGGAAGCGAACCCGTGGCCGCGGGCAGGTATGACGGTCTCGGATTTGTCCGCATGCAGGGGCTTAAAAATATTTCGCAAATGCCGCCCTCCCTCCGGTACGCGCACCTTTGCCCTGTGCTCTCCAGTGCGGCGCAACAGGTTCCTCTCGAAAGAGAAGGAAGGGGAAAGGTTTCTGTTTTTCTTAAAAGATACAGGCGCGTCCCGCTCTTTTACACTAATTTTTTTGACAGGAGAACGACAAAGGAGGGAGTTATCGTCATAGCGGGTCATGAACTCATGGGCTCAAACCTCAACGGGGTGGATTTCGGGATACCGCTGTGCAGGGGCGGGATCACCGCCGATAACATCCGGTTTACCTTCATGCCCTCCCACGCGGAGCACAGCCCCGTCGTGTTTCATGAACGGATAAGAAGGGGCCGCGACCCGCACATAACCCTGTTCTCGCTGGGCTGTGCGCCCGCGACCATGTCAAACGGCCGAAAGATCGTTTTCAAATCGATAAAGACCGCGCGCATGCACGCCGAACCCTATCTGTTGAAATGGGGGTATTCGGCCTCCTATCTGAAAGAATTGTCGGATGAAAAAATCGTCTCTCTTTTCTATAATGAGATCTATTCGCCGGGCAAGCCCGCTGAAGGAAGGCTCGAGAAGCTCGCCGAATCGGTTCTTCAGGCTGGATCGGGAACAGTATCCGATAAACAGGCCGACAGCAGGCGCTGCCGGGCCTTTTTCTTGACATCGGATGAGAAGCGTGGTACCACAGTAACGACCAGCGGTCCGGCGGAGCGGACAAAGAGCGGGAACATGACTCATGATTGCATGGAGGCGCCATGAAATATTTAAGCGTTATCATAGTCTGCCTGATCACGGCGGCATCGCACATCGCCTGTTCAAAAAGCGGCACAAAGCTGCTTATGCAGACGTCAAAGGGCGATATCCTGATCGAGCTTTATGACGGCAAGGCCCCGGAAACGGTCCGTAATTTCCTGGGCTACGTCGACCAGGGGTTCTACGAGGGAACGGTTTTCCACAGGGTCATTCCCGGTTTCATGATCCAGGGCGGGGGATTTACCGCCGACCTGGCCCAGAAAGAAACCGGAAGGCCCATACGGAACGAAGCGACTAACGGGCTCTCAAACGAGCGCGGCACCGTCGTGATGGCGAGAACCGCGGCGCCGCACAGCGCAACCGCGCAGTTTTTCATCAACACGAAAAACAACGCATTTCTCGACCACGGCCCGAGGGATTTCGGCTACTGCGTTTTCGGCAGGGTGATAAAAGGGATGGAGGTCGTCGACTCGATCAGCGGCACGCCGACACACGATGAGGGAATGTATCAAAACGTGCCCGATGAGCCGGTCATTATCATCTCCGTAACAAGGATGTGATCTCCGGTCAGCTTTTTCTGTCGGTTATTTCCCTGTGGAATTCGCATAACCGGTACAGCTTGCCGGTTTTCGGATTCTTCTTGGTGACTTTCGCTCCGCACCTCACGCAATATCCGTTCTCGCGTCTTTTCCTGTAAAGCCTCATATATCGCTCGGTGCCCGACGACCTGTATTTGCTGATCTGAATCCTGAAGCCCTTGTAAAAATAATTTCCAATCGGCTCTTCTGATCCTTCCTGCAGGGCTTCGATGACTTCATGAAGTTTTTTCAATGTGACTTTTTTGGGTTCCATACATTATACCAGCCAAAATATAAAAGATAAAAGCATCTGCCATTTAAAAAACAAACAATAAATTTTCAATAAAAAAACCGTCCCTGCAGAATTTGGTTTCTCAATAATCCGGCAGCCGGCTCGTTTCAGCCTTTTTTCGGGAGAAAAAGAAGCGGATTCTGCGGTTTGCCCCCGCAGTCGATCTGGAAATGAAGGATGTTTGCGGAACTCACCCTCCCGATCATATCGCCTGCATCCAGCATATCGCCGTTCCTGACATGCACCTCGCCGAGGTTCGAATAAACCGTCATGTATTTCCTTTCGTGCCTGACCATGACATACTTTCCGTAACCCCTCATCTGTCCGACCTTCTTGACCACGCCGTCAGCCGACGTGTACACGCCCGAATCGGGGTTCCCCGCAATGATAAGACCGATGGGCCGCACTCCGGTGTCGCCGTCACGCCTGAAAGACACGATTTTTTTAAGCGGCCACCGGAACCGGGGAGCGTCAGGCCGCTGTTCGACCGTTTTTCTCTGTACGGCGGCAGTCGCTGCGGATTTCGGTCCCGGGATCACGAGCAGCATCCCGGGCACTATTTTTCGTTCTGACACTGAATTGGCTCTCTGGAGGTCATCGAGCCTGACATTGTGTTTCCGGGCTATCCCGTACAGGGTGTCCCCTTTTTGTACACGATATTTTTTTTGCCGGGCAGTTTTCCTCGGTTTTTGCCGCGCGGATTTTTTTTTCTGAGTTTCCGAAGAACTGGAATGATCATAAACGCGATAAGCGGCCTGTGCATGACGGGTTTTACATTCAGAACCCTGACAGAGGCTGAATACAAATATAAGGGCGCAGAAGCCTGCGAATATGTTTTTATGACCAAACATCCCTGTTTCTCTAAACCCCGTTCCGTGGGGTCCCGTTTAATGTCTTCAGCCTGTAGCGCCAAAACCGACAAAGGGGCATAAAACCCCTTAATCTTCATATCGGAACCGGTATCCTGATAGTTTAGCATTATATTTTTTTGACTCCAAAGAAGCGCCGAGTTGATATTCAGACAACGGATGAAACTTCATCTTGACCGTAACATGCATATATGCAATAATATGACCATGAAACAGGATGATCTTAAAAAATTCCAGAGCATCTGCCTGGGAGTGAAAAAAACCTTTTCCGACAAGGCGTGGGACTTCGACAGCAGGTTCAATTCCCTCCTTATTGTGTTGGATCA
>Ga0116154_10001617_pt1 | contig 18535 bp, 20 predicted proteins | sample AD_UKC030_MetaG_FD_89898 | JGI IMG/M metagenome (GOLD analysis project Ga0116154, IMG submission 89898) | Active sludge microbial communities of municipal wastewater-treating anaerobic digesters from USA - AD_UKC030_MetaG | ecosystem: Engineered > Bioreactor > Anaerobic > Digestate | place: USA...
ATCCTGATGGTCGCCATCACGGTGATTCTCGCGGCAGTCATCGCCGCGTTCGTGTTCGGAATGTCGGGCAGCATCCAGAAGACCAAGACTGTTGCGGCAGTTGCGCAGCAAACGGGCGCGGATACAATTGTTGTCACCTATCAGGGTGGGCAAGATGCAGCTAGCTGTGTTGGGATCTGGTGGAATGTTTATGATCAGACTGGAACATTAACAGATTCCACATTGATGGGTTACACCGATGGAAGTACTCAGCTCACTGTTGGGTGGACTGCAACGTTAACTGGAACTTCTGGAAGAGATCACGTTGTCGCTACTGCCTACTTCGCTGATGGAAGCCAGCAGGTAATTCTTGATAACAACGTCTAATCTTTTTTTTTGCGTTTTCCCGTTGGTTTACCAGACATTAATAATTGAGAATTAAATAAATATGTTAATGCAATTTTTCAGAATATTTTTGGGCGCAGATCCACTATTTAACTATTTTTTAGTAGAGAACCGATGATAACACGACAGTTCCGTTATTTCGATCCCCAAAACTTGCTAATTGTGTCCCTATAAAAATAAAAAATCCCGATCCATCCCAGAATCAGGAAAATACCAATCGGGAGAGAGAGCCCTGCCGGCCCATGAAAGAGAAATCCATACTGCGCAATGATTGATCCAAGGTAAATCATAGAAGCAACAACAAGCCCTTGCATTAGCTGGCGAAAATAGTTGGTGGTTGTATCATTTACATGAGCGAACGAGAAGATCGTCACACATGCAATTAGTATCGATCCCGCCAGCCAAAGAAGGACGGACAATGCGGATTTTCCGAAATAAGTGCCGTTTATAACAAAAAAGATCTCACGAGTTATCGGGAAAAAATAATCACCATATTCTGTTATTTGAAACCTATATACCGCCCCTTGGATTCCGATTCCCACATTGCCTCCGATAATGAAAACTTGCAATGGAAGGATAAAGAAGATCAGGCAGAGTGTGAAGAAGATAATGTAACGACGCACAAAATTATGTAAGCAAATCGGGTATTAAATCTGTTGAATTGAAAATTCGTATCATTTATCAAAGATTACCATACATACTTTGTATTGCATGGATTCATTCGGTCTCTCTTTCGATGTCCCCGCCATTATTACAAAATATCGGGTGCATTTATTCGTTTTTTTCTTAATTTTTTTTATCGGACTGACCCTTGCACACCCGGCAGTACTCCTCAACGACGAATTCATCACGACAAACCAGATCCGACAGCTTCATGCCGGCCACCAGTTTGTCATAAATGAAGGAAGATATGGTCTCGCGGAAAATGGGAGTATGTCCGGGTATTTTTATTACAGGTCGAATATCCTCGGCTATTCCTTATTCCTCCCGTTGATTTCACTTCCGGCTTTCTGGATAGTTGATCTCACCGGCCAACAGATTTCGTATTTTGTCCTCGTCACTTGGACTGTGACCGCTCTTATCCTGTTACTGTTTATTAACCATTTTTTCAAAAAATATTCATTTTTTGGGCCATGGCAGTGGACACTCGTCATGGCAGGAATTATCTTCTTACTTTTCTTTATCAATCTTCATTACTATTCAAAATTCACCATTGACAATATCGAGAGTTATCCGGAGATCTTGGCCGTCGTGATGACCAACATTGTCCTTCTCGCACTTTCAGGAATATTCATCTATGAGATCTGCCGTACTATGTTCGATGATCCCGCCTTCTCATTCTTAGGGACGATGGTCTGCTTCTTCTCTTCATCCTATTTCCTCTGGTCAACCTTCTGTAAAGATCATATTCTTACTCTAGCATGTTTTATTGCCATCGCCCTCTTCCTCGTACGGTTCATTAAAACAAATGAGTACTGGTATCTCCCGATGGCATTCATGGGATGTGGATTGTTAGCCTGGATTCGGCCCGAGGTTGGGCTTTGGATGGCAATTCTTACGGTCGGTGTATGCGGGTACACTATTCTTCGAGTTTGGTCAAAGGAACGACGAGAATATACGATGTTCGGTCTCGTATGTTCACCTATCTTCATTTTTCTCGGCGCACTCCCATTCTTCCTCAACAATTACGTGGTTACTGGGAATGTTTTTCTTCCAGTCCAATCCCTCTATCTTTCCGAAGGAAATGCAACCTCCGCGTTGAACACGTCACAATCACTGATAAGACTTGGAGGAGTCAACTCATTCCATTCTCTTGTTACACGATTCTTCCCCGCGGTACCTACATCCCCCATTGAGACGCTTAGCGATTTTGTAGGCATTTTTTTCTATCCTGCGACAGGAAATGTCGCGATATTTACACTCATCCCGGTTTTCTTTGTTATGATCGTTCTGGGAACAATTCTTGTCCTGTTTAAAAAGATCAATTTTTCGACGGAAGAAAAAAGGTACATCACTTTGCTAATTTTTATATCCATTGCCACTTTCTTTGCATATGCAAGCCAGATCCATTTGTTAAATACGGATCGCGGGATTTCACCAGATATTCGGTATCTCTCCCCTATGTATGTTCCATTTACCCTCATCGGGCTCATTATCTTGAGGAAAATCAACATTTTATATGAAAATCCTTTTAACACCATCAAGGAATTGTGCAAGATCGTTATTATCGGGACACCCATCTCAATCATCTTTTTGAGTTATGCGTATACATTAAACCAGGATTTTCTAAAAGGAGTTATTCCCCTTGGAAAATTTTTTAATATATATGTCATGACACTTATCATTCTCACTCTATTTTCACTTATATTTAGTTTGTGCCGAAATAGTAGGAAAGAAATTTCCATGTTTTTAATCCTTTTACTCTATGCGATCCCCTTTTTTTGGCAAGTGAATGCAACATTTTTATATTCAACATTCTCAGGATTCGCTGGACACATCTTCTGGATACCGATAGTACGGATATTCTGGAGTACCATTGTCCAAATCATATTTTTTTGAAAAATTGAGTCGTATAATTCATGTTTTAATTAGTGATGAGAAATTGAAAAAACCAACAATCTTAAAATGAGTGAAAATAAACCAAAAGAGTGCACATATCCATACCGCGTTAAAAGAAAAAAAGCTAAATCCAAACAGGTCCAGGTTTTCGACGGCACCAATAATCACAATGCTCGTAATGAAGGTGTAGAGCAGGAACCAGTTTGAAGGACGCAGCGCCCCAAAAACTACCGGTAATACGAAATATTGGATGCCGATTCCTGTTGTAAAGGTCAAGAAAAATAATGATCCTAATAGTAATTGATCTACAATATCCCGGTTTTGAATGATTAATGGATAGACCAACAGACCAGCTACGAAAATATATTTTAAAGCAGGAAATTTTATAAACGAGGTTACCCCATAAATCCCACTAATCCCACCATACATGAATACATGAGATATTATCCCTTGGCTTCCTCCAATCCAATAATAAATGAAACTTAGTAGAAACAAAACTACAGTAATAAAAAAGAAAAAAGCGATATACCTCCCTTTTTTAAAGATATTGGTGATTCCAGTTATTGCCATGATTAATGTGTTATGCTTAACGATTAATCCGGCAGAAAATGAAAGCCATGAGAGATATTTGAAAATTGTATTTCCATTTTTCATCTTAAAAAAGAAAAACAAGCCTAGAACAATGAAAAAAAGAGCTAAATTTTCAAATTGGCCATGATATCCGGTAATCAGGTATGAAATTGGATTCAGATAAAACAAGAGAGAGAGTCGAATGAGTCCGTTTTTTGTTAATCCTTCAGAAATCCCAATAATTAATAACAGAATAAGAGTGAAAATATCAATGATTGTCAAGAATCCCCGTACTGCGAAATGGAAAGAAATCGGCAAACTATCTGATATAATCCTTAAAGATCCGAGGAGATTGAACCATATCGGGGAATAATTATAATACGGTGTTGTATTATAAACATTTTGACCACTTAATACGATTTCACTTACCGTCGAATAACTATTCATATCAAAATTGCCAAAATAGGCATACGCAAGCCACAGTCTTAAGAGAGTTCCGATAAGAAGGATCAACAGTAAAAATATCATGAAACTCCTGTTCGTTTCAATTTTAAACGGGAAAAATAACAACAAAATAACAAGAAGGGTGATTGTTGCTATTGCAATTGAAAAGATGTCCGATTGTGCGGATATCGCGTAAAAGAGAAATATAATGTATAGTAAGATTGCGATCAATTTTAAAAAAAAATTGGTATTCCAAATTTTGTTACCATAATCTGGTAATACCGCCATTTATTTTCACATCCCGCTCATATAACACTTTTTTAAAAAATTTTATGAGATTCTAATTTATTCATCATTAACAATGGATCTTTTATCGATAGATATTGAGACTATCGAAATTTCTTTGGGGGGTGGATTGCAGTCGTGCAATCATTGATGACTTGAATTTTTTCCCTCTTAATGAGACATCAAATAGTACACAATCCATATGTAATAAAAACCGAATACTGAATGTACAATGAAACGGCAATATGCAGCAGTCGTTATTCTGATACTTTCATTCCTAGTTTTTATTTTCATCGTTCTTCCTGCATTGAATCTCAACGAGTTCATAGAATCGCTTAAAAGTACGGATATCTTTCTGTTCTCACTCGCCATAGTAGCACTTCTCATCTCAAACGGCATCGCCTCTCTCCGATGGTCAATTCTTCTTCAGAAAATAAATGCAAAAGGGGCTCAACTTTTTTTCAATGCATTTGGAATGTTTTGTGTAGGACAAGTTGCTGGGCTCATTGTCCCATCAAGAGTCGGGAATTATTCAAAAGTCCCTCTTGTAAGAAAAATGGACAAGCTCTCCTATGAAGCCATCATCTCGGCGGTAAATGCTGAGACGATACTTGACCTTGCGTATATCTGTTGTGCGGGAGTCGTGAGCATATTCATCCTGTCCGCATTTTTCTCTGCATATCCGTACTTTTCCACCATCCTGGTAGTATTGATACTGTTAATCCTGTTCGGATCCTATATTACTCTGTACAATATTCAGAAGTTTCAACCATTTTATGACAGACTATTTTCAATTGCCGCGAATTCAAATCGAAACTGGTTGATCAGAATTCTGGAAAAGTGCCTCTTGAAACTTATTGACCTCATCAAGTCGACACGGAATATTTTTTCAAAAAGGATGATCATTGCACAATTAAGTGGACTAACAATCATCACTCAGTTATTTGGAGTGCTGGGTATGTTCTTCATAATTGAATCAGTCCACGTATCTTTGCAACTAACAGATATTTTTGCAATTCTTACGATTACTTATATTGTCGGAATTGCCAGCCTGATCCCAGGAGGATTCGGAGCTTCAGATCTCTCGTTGATTGCATTATTGGGATATGAGGGAGTTTCCCTTCCTGATGCAACAAATATCGTGATACTATGGAGAATTGCGATGTATCTTCCAATCATTGTCGTGACAGGAATATTTTTTATTTCTGGAAAAATCGGTAAAAAAGAAATAGTTGAAAAATAATCTCGAATTGGCCTCAACCAAAAATCCCCCTGAACACCGCAAAATTCCAGGAAAAAACAACATTACATAACCGGACAAACCCTCGCCCAAGTATCCCACCCACGAGCTGATCGTCAGGAATCTTTTCCTCAAGGTGCGTAAGAACCCGGGAATCAATGTACTCCGGAGAATCCTTCGGCAGCCTAATTCCCTCGCTGATCGCCCGGCACTTCGCGGAAAGCCCCTCCCGACCGAAGCTGAGAGCGTACCCGAAGGTGAGGAGTTCCGCGGTCAGCAGGGAGGGAAGAAAGATGAGTGCAAACTTCGGCGAAAGGTATTCCTTCAGGATAAGGTAGCGACCCTTCTCCAGATGATATATCTTTCCCGGGATTACCGAGAGCGAATAATTGTGGCGGACGACGGATGAAGGCACATACCTGATCGTACAATGGTACCTGTAAGCCCGCCACGACAATTCGGAATCCTCGTTGTAGAGGAAGAACCGTTCGTCGAATCCCCCAAACCGAAGGAACGTATCTCGCTTTATGGCAAAGCAGGCTCCTGAAACCCCGGAGACGGGTATCTCCCGATTCCACGATTCCGGCGGTTCATTTAAACCTCGGGTAAACGTCAGTCCGGTGAAATGATTGATGTTCCCGCAGGTATTGATAGCTGATCCATCATACAAAAGGATCTTCGGCGTCGTTATGACTGCCGGATCCGGCTGGATCGGGCTGATGAGGTTTCTAAGCCAGTCTTTTTCCACGATGGTGTCCGGGTTCAGGACAACAACATATTCCCCCTTCGCATACCTGACCCCGAGATTGTTGCCGGCCCCGTAGCCGGTATTTTCATTACGGATAAGTTGAATCGCCGGATACGTCCCCCTGATAAATTCCGGGGTTCCGTCTGTGGACTCGTTATCGACAACAATTATCTCGAAGGGATAATCCTGTCGTTGCACGGAATCGATGCATGCGCCGATGAAGGAGCGATGATTGTAGGTAACTATGATCACGCTGGCAAGGCTATCCGGCAAACGTACCCCCTCTGAAAAAACATCGTTCGTTTTCCCGTCCGCTGAATCACCAGAACGATAAAATCATCCGCAGGAATTTTTCGGATCCATGGTAAGACCTACTTTTGCATCCTTTCCAATACTTTACTGATCGAATGCAGCATCAGCCCTACAAAGATCGAAAGCGTCCCTACAATAATCGCCATAATCCCGATGAGCGATGTTCCGATTGCAAACTCCTTTGTCTGCATGTAAACGTTCACAATCCAGAGTCCCATGACAGCACCGGCGACGACGAGTGCCAGTCCCACTCCCCCAAACACCATTAGCGGCTGCCGCTCCTCAATGATCTTCAACAGCGTATTAACAACCGAGAACCCGTGCCGGACCGACCCCATCTTGGACGCATGTTCGACATCGTAGCGGCAGGAGACGGGGACCTCGGCGATCTGAAGCCCAACATCGCTTGCCGCTTGGAGCATGGCGGACTCGATCCCGATACCGACCTCCTGCAGGGAGAGGGACTGGATGGCTCTCTTCGAAAACGCCCGAAAACCACTCTGGGAATCCGTGACGCAGGAGTGCGAGACCCTGTTCGTCAACACCGTGAGAACCTCCTGCCCGGCACGGCGGTACTTCGGGATGGCACTCTTTTTGTCCAGAAACCGGGACCCGATCACCATATCGGCAGTGCCGTCTTGGATCGGGACAATGAGATCGGGGATCTCATCAGGATTGTGCTGGCCGTCGGCATCGAGAAGGACGAGAATATCAGCTCCCAGCTCCTTCGCCCTGTTGAACGCATCGCGGATCGCCGCGCCTTTCCCGAGGTTCCGCTCGTGCGGAAGGACTAATGCGCCGGCTGCCGCTGCGACAGCAGCTGTCGCATCGGAGCTCCCGTCATCAATGACAAGGACGATGTCCGCGTTCTTCTTTGCCCGCAGGACGACGCTCCCGATCGCGATCTCCTCATTGTATGCGGGAATTGCGGCAAGGATCATGGAATAGTTCCCGTGGATAATATTCAGGATACATTGATTTTTTCGATGGTATACTATAAGAGATTTCGGGAACAGTAAAAGAACTTGGGAAGGAGATCCATGAAATAAACCGGCCATCCTGGGAGAATTTTCCTGAAGACAGCCATGAATTTCCCTGAAAAAGACAGTAATCCTGCGGATTCATTCGTCGTGTTCCGCCAGACCGAGGATCTTGGAAATCTTGCATAAAAAAACGAAAATACAAGAATCAATCGCCCGGAAAATAACATAATCCTTATATATAAATGTATGACAACAGTTCACTGCGGAGAGATTTATCCGACAATCCGGGTTCGTGGTACCATGCGCAAGGCAGAGTGGGTATTAGGAGAGGATGCCGATACATCGGTAATCGGTGTCATCCTTCTTGTGATGATCAGCGTCACCCTCGCAGCACTCGTCGCCTCTATCGCATTTAACATGGCGGCAAAGGACCTGCAAACCCGGGACGTTGCATTGACGGCACAACAGCAGGGGAGCGATGTCGTTGTCACCTGGCAGGGCGGGACGGATACCGACAAGGTCCATTCCTACGAGATCTTTGTCAACAACCAGATCCGGGCGTCCAACCTCCATGCTTATGCAGGGAATTATACGATATTAAGTCTCGACAAACCCGGAGGGATGAATAGGGTCATGGTTACGGCATATTTTGTCGACGGTGCCGGGCTCGTCGTTCTTGACACCTATGTCTGATCCTGTCAATCCCATCCTCTTATTCTGATTCCCTCTTTAGGAACACGTTCAATTTTCACAAATTCTTAATAATCTCACGAAATTTGAAAAAAAGGGTAAAATGTGAGTTTAACTTAACCAAATTATAATATATAGGTAACAAGCAAAGATTCCAAAAAGAATATTTCGTATTGGACGGACAATATGAAAATTGAGAATGCTGTTTCACCAGTCATCGGTACTATCCTCATGGTCGCGATTACCGTCATTCTCGCGGCCGTCGTCGCCGCACTTGTATTCAGTATGCCGGTGAATATGCAGAAGACCCGGCTTGTCACGGCGTCTGTAAGTCAGGAAGCGGATGATATCAGAGTAGTATATCATGGGGGTATCGACGACGGTCCTTTAATGTATATAGTAATTACAGCACCCGCGAATGATGTAACAGGGGGAGATTGCATCGGCACCAGCGATCCATGGTATCCCCTGGCAGAAGCCGGCGGCACAACAACCAATCCCCTAACACTGGTCTCATCAGCCACAGTCCCTGCCAGTCCCGCAAAACCGAATGTCGGCGCAGTCTATACATTGGAAGGTTGTGGAAGCGCCGCACGAAATCATGTCGTAATTATCGGACACTTCGGGGAAGGGACGGACCAGGTGATTCTCGATACGTTCGTCTGATTCATTACGCCCTTTTCTCGATTCTTTACCTGACACCCTTCAGGAACCTCTCTGGTTCACCCGCGAATCATTTCGCCACAGATTTATCCCTCAGGAAAAAATCCCCCATAGTACATGCAGCGCGAGGATGCCGGATCCGATCCCATCGCAACCGTCCTGATGGTGGCGATCGTTATCGTCCTTGCCGTTCTCATCCTCGTCATCTGCCTGGGTTTCCGGATCCCTGATTTTCAATTCGGCCCGGTTCCGGCGGTCTTCGTCATCACCAATGTCTTCCATGTCGACGATTACACCGGCGCGATGAACTATGACAGCCGGTTGATCGTGAAGAACGCCGGAACAACAACATTCGATAATGCCGGTCTCAGGGCGGCCATCTCTAAGAACGGCAAGCCCCTGAACTGCGTCATCTCGACCCTCAACGGGCACGATTTCATCAGCACGGTGCATCACGGGGTCCAGTGGATCGGGTACGCGGGAGTTGACGGAGAAACGTGGTTGCCGGGCGAGATGAGCGCAATTGATCTCACGGACGGCACCTTCCGCCCGGGCGACATCGCCCAGCTCGATATCATCGACAAGACCACCGGCGCAGTCATCTCCCGGCATGTCTACAGGGTTGGATAAAAAAAGAGATTCGAAAATCAATCTTCAAGTTTCTTAAAGACGCCTTTCTTGACCTTCAGGATCTTGCACTCCGGGCACCGCCACGTGTCCGGCAGGGCCTCAAAGGGGGTCCCCGGGGGGATGTTCTGCGTCTTGTCGCCTTTTGCCGGGTCGTAGATGTAGTGGCATTCGAGACAGACCCAGCGTGCCGGTTTCTTCTTCTCTTCCATTTGGTATACTCCTTGTCCTGGAACGGAATACCGGATCAAAAATTGCAGTTCCCGGCATAAGAACCCGCGCCTCCCTGCACGCCTCTGCACGGCGTTTCAGGAGCCGGGGCAGGGCGGCAGGTGCCGGGCGCAGAGCCGGGCGACCCTGAGCGGCTCGGGGATCTTCCCTTCGAGAGTGAAGGCATCGCAGAGCCGTGCCGCATCCGCCTCCGGTAATCCCCAGCTCCGGAGAAAGACCGTCTGGCCGGTGGAGAGAACGAACGGGACGCGATCGCCGAGCTTCTCGTACGCAGAAAGCCGTTCATCATCGCCCGGGAAATGGTGTTGGATATCGGCAGAGAGCCCGTCAGACTCCTCATAGGTCACGCAGATCACGGGGATCCCGGTCGTAACGAAGACCCGGTCCGGATCAAGGACGTTGAACCACGCGATCACACACCCCGAGAGGAGGATCGCGTTGATGTCCTGCCGGTCCAGGTCCCTGACCATCGCAAGGACCGCATCCGTCGCGTCCGTCCCGCCAACGGTGACATCGTGAAACGCGAACCCGTCGATGATCCGATCCTTGCGCATCACGACGCCCGCAAGGGTCGAGCGGGAACGGCCCGAATAGCTCTCCGCGATTCCCAGCGCCCGCAGCCCCTTCTTGGGGATGTGCATAGAAGCACTTATGACCGACAGGTAAAAAATAGTATACCAGCATGAAATTTTCCAAAGATGAAGTCTGTGTCCTGATCCCCACCCTGAACGAGGAGCTCACGATCGGAAATGTCGTGAGGGAGTTCAGGGCAGCAGGGTACAACAACATCCTCGTCATGGACGGGAAGAGTACAGACAATACCGTCAAAAGCGCCCGGGAGGCCGGGGCACTCGTCAAGACGCAGTCCGGGAAGGGCAAGGGCAATGCCATCATGGAGGCCTTCGAGATCATCGAACAGCCCTACATCCTGATGCTGGACGGCGACGGGACCTACTCGGCAAGGGACGCCGAGAAGATGCTCACCCCCCTCTTCCTCGGCTTCGACCAGGTGATCGGGGACCGGCTCGTCAATGCCGAGGAAGGCTCGTTCTCGCGCCTCAACCTCTTCGGCAACCACATGGTCAACCTGCTCTTCAAGATCGCCCATAGCAGGGACCTCCACGACATCCTCTCCGGCTACCGGGCATTCACCCGGCTCGCTATCCAGCAGATGCACCTCAGGGAGACCGGCTTTGAGATCGAGACCGAGATCTCGGTCGAGGCGGTGCGCAACGGGCAGCGGATCATGGTCGTTCCCATCAAGTACCTCCGCCGACCCGGCACCGCGACCAAGCTCTCCCCGTTCCACGACGGGGTCAAGATCGTGAGCACCATCTACCGGCTGGCGCGGGTCAACAACCCGATGTTCTACTTCGGCCTGATGGGGGTCTTTACGAGCATCCTCGGGATGCTGATCGGGATCTACGTCGTCCTCCAGTGGATGCAGAACATCGAACATATCCCGCTGACCATCTTGACCGTCCTGCTGATTGTCGTCGGTGTCGAGATCTTCATGTTCGGCATGATCTCGGATATGCTGCTGGTCTTTCACCGGGAGATCATCCGGGAGATACAATTGCTGCAGCCGCCAAAACAGCAGAAATAGGATCCCCGCCGGATTCCAACTGGGATCTGATTTTGTTTCAGTAAATAATCCGGGATCCTCCCGTTTCAACACTTCACTCTTTTTCGAAATACCGCAAAAACGCGATCACCCGGCAGGCATGCTCCGCAAGGGACGTGAATGCATACGCCTGGTCGAGATCCTTTCCCCCGGCAAACGTGCCGTGACCCCGCGCGATAACAACCGGCGCACCGGCAAGCCCGTCGGCGACATTCCGGGCGAGCTCGTCCGTGCCCGGTTCGCCGGTAACGACCGGGATCCTCGGGCAGAACATCTTCCCCTCGGAATCAAGCGGGATAACCTCCTCCAGCCGGAGCGAAGCGGCAACGGCATAGGGGGGATGGGCATGCACGATTGCCCGGAACGGGGTCATCAGGTAGATATCCCGGTGCACCCGGTACTCGCTGGAAGCCTCCTTCGGCACATCACCGGAAAAAGGGACGAAGACCGGTTCACCCGGTTCGTCGAGATAGGCTCCGGTACGCTTGATGAGAAAGCCGGAACCGCCCTCGCACACGCTCAGGTTGCCGAAATTCGCCCCGACAAGGTGCTCGGCAACGAGCCGTCTCCCGATCCGGGCAAAATCATCCGCAGCCATTCGGGCATTCCCTTCAGTTTCGGGCAACATGGAAAAGAACGATGAGGGCACGGATCACTTGAACTGGATCCCGACGTCCCGCATCTTGTTGTACCGCGCGATGTTGAGGAGGAGCGGGGTGAGCGACTCCACCATCGCTGAGACGGCGAGCGGGCCGCCATCGAACGCCTGCAGCTTCGAGGTCGAGTTCACGATCTCCATCACCTGCCGCTTGGCGTCCGCATCATCCCCGCAGACCGGAACAGCGTAGTGCAGTTCCTCGTCGAGCGCCCGCCATTTGTTGGCAGCGATGACGTTGAAGGCGGAGCAGACCCTGGCGCTCGCCGGGAGCATCTTTTTTACAAGAAGCGCCGCGGAGCCTTCCGGTGGCGGGACAAAGACGAAATAGTCCCTCTTTTCCATCGGGTTGACCGGGCTCACCACGATCTTATTCTCGAACCCGTGCAGGGTTGCAATCGTCGCGGCTAGGTGCTTGAATGGGATGGCAAGGATCACGATGTCTGCACCATCGATCGCCTCCTGGTTCGAGACTCCCTTCAGGAAACAGGTCTGCCCCCGCTTCTTCAAAAGATCGATGGAGGCTGCGCAGCTCTGCTCCGCCTTCTCCTTCTCGCGGGAACCGACGATGACCTCGTACCGGGGGGCAAGGCGCATCGCCATCCCCTCGCCGATATCACCGGTCCCGCCAACGATGCCGATCTTCACTTATCCCACCAGCGGGCGCAGGAGTTTCTCGAGGGTCACCGCATCGGTCACGCCTTCCAGCCGGTGGACAACCTTCCCGTCCTTCTCGATGATGAGGGTCGGCACAACGGAAATCCCGTACTTCCCGGCAAGGTCCATGTGCTGGTCGACGTCGATCTTCTGGAAATCAACGGTGTCCCCCATCTTCTTGTGGAGGTCTTCGATGATCGGGGTCTGCATCCTGCAGGGGCCGCACCACGTTGCAAAAAAGTCATACAGTACCGGTTTTGTCATTCCGCACTCCGGAAGAGTTGTTGGTAAAAAAAGGGATAAAGGTATGCAATTATTTCGAGAGGATCGACATGATGATCCTGCCGTATGCGGGCCGCGTGATGATGACACCGACGAGAACACCCATGATGGTGATGATCGCAAATCCCTGCAGGGTGGTAAGCGGCATCACCATCAGCGGCACCATCGCGATGAATACCGTCGCAGCCGCAGCAATGATGATCGTGAGCGCACGGGAAAGCCTCTTTAAGTAGAGGTTTGGCGAGGGCACTTTCCCCTCGTGCAGGATCTCGTCCGTGATGATCACCAGCTGGTCGATCCCGGTCCCCAGAACCGCGATAAGACCGGCAATGGTCGGCAGGTCCATCTGGAACTGGATCGCCGCGATGAACCCGAGGAGGATGATCATCTCGGATGCATTGATCAGCACCATGGGGAGCACGATGCCCGGCTCGCGGTACCGGAAGTAGATGACGATCCCGACCGTGATCAGGGCGAGGATCCCGGCAAACAGCGACGTGGTCATGTTCTGGGTGCCCTGCTCGGCCGTAACCGTCCCACTCCCCGCGATCCTCACGTCGACAGGGAGCGCCCCTGCGTGGAGGTGGATCTTGAGTGTCTCAGCTGCTGCCTGCCCCGCGGCACCGGTGCCGGTCGTTGCCTGCCACTGCCGGTTGGGGGTGGTCGCGAGGCTCGCCGCCGCCGATGTGGCAAGCGGGGCGTCGAAGATCGTCTGGTTGTCCAGGATCATGATGAGGTGGTGGCTCTCGGGATCCGTCGTCGCGCCATATTTTATGGCGGCATCGCGGAGCGCCGCTGCCCCTGACTCGCTCAGGGTGAACGGGACGCTCCAGACATTACCCTCGGTTGCGGACTTCGTCTCGGTACCGACACTCGTTATCGCATCGCCCCAGAGGACATGATCGGTCTCGTTGCCGGTCGTCTGGATCCGGATCTCGAACTTGCCCTGTTTGCCCACGATCTCCCGGGCTTCCTCCATGTTGACACCGGCCATCTCGATCCGCACGTAGCGGGCGACGTTGTTGAGCCCGGCCAGTGTGTTCACCTTGGCGTCCTTTGTACCCATCGTGTTGATCTTATTCTCGAGGATGGTCTTGACCTCTTCCGCAGTGCTCTTGGAGACTCCCTGCTGATAGGAAGTGATCGTCGCACCGTTCGCGGCAAAGTAGGGTTCCAGCTCAGCCTGCGTGTAGTACTTCCGGATCTCGAGGTGGGTAGCATCGATTGCGGTGACTTCCGTATCGAGGCTCTTTGACAGGTTCGCGACCAGCTCGTCGATGGATCCGTCGGTCGTGAAGGTGATGACTTCAGCACGGTACTCCAGCTGGATCCAGGCCCCGTTCTGTAGATCGAGGCCGTACTGGAGGTTGGTCGTCAGTTTCCCGTTCTCGAAGTGCGGGTAGATGGCAACGACGGAGAGGATGATGAGTACGATAAGCAGTGCAACTCTCCAGTCAAGGAGGAGTTTTTTGATCTCCGCGGTCTTCATTTCCCGCCTCCCTTCTGCACGTACCAGCGCAGGATTGCTGCATTGGTGAGCCACGTGTTCAGGACATCGGCAGCAAGCCCGATGAGGAGCACGGCGGATATCTCCCACATGATCGTGACCCCGCCGATCCATGAGGCAAGGAACATTGCGGTGATGGCGGCAAAGGTCGTCGAGGTCATGATCATCCCGGTATGGAACGCCCCGGCAAGCTTATCGGGCAGCTTCCCCTGCCGCTTGAGGACACGGTTGGTCAGGAGGATGTCGGAGTCCACCGAGTACCCGATCAGCATAAGGAGCGCGGCAGTCGTCCCGAGCGTGAGCTGGATACCGACAATGTTCATGGCTGCTGCGGTCATCGCCATGTCCGCAAATGCCGATAGGACGACGGCTATCGAGGGGATAAACGTCCGGAATGTGATGAAGACAACGACCGACATCCCGATGAAGGAGATGATGAGCGCAAGCACCGCCATCGACTGGTTGCTGCTGCCGAAGGTCGCATCGATGGAACTGACGGCTTCATGGTCCGGGTAGTTCTGTGTTACCACACCGTTCAGTGCGGCAAGCGTTGCCTCGTCCATCGGCCCGAACTGCAGCTGCTTCCCGGTCGGCCCCTCCTTGACGGACGAGAGCGGGTACCCGGTAAAAACGGCCCGTATCTGGTCGTCCGTCTGGGTTGTTACGACCGTATAGGAATATCCCCCGGCATACTCGATGCCGGGCGTGACCGGCATGCCGGTCGACACCATGTTGAAGGCGAGCAGTACCAGCGAGAGCCCCAGCAGGATGGCCGGGATCGCCATCAGCTGGCCGGTGGAGTACTTCTCGATATTGTACTTGACCATTCCCATAGGTTACACATCTGTTTACCATCGATTATAAAACAACATGCGCGGGGATTTTCCCGCGATCGCGAACAGGGGCGGGCATTCACGGAGGAAAAACCACCGGCAGCCCTGCCGCCGGTGAAGGAAAGACTGCACGTGCACGCGGGAAAATAACGTCCCTGAACGAAACTCCAGGAACAATCCAGGAGGAAACCGGGCGCGCAGCACCATGGTTCCACGGATCCGCGCACGCTGGAAACGGAGAATGCCCGAATAAAGAATCCGAAACGTTTATATAATGAACGTTGCGTATGTGAAGCTATGAGATCTCCGCACGAGATCGCAAGGGTCATTGAAGCGCGCCTCCGGTCCTACCTCGCGCGGGACAAGACCGGCCTTCGGCGCGAACTGGTCCGGCTCTTTCTCCGGGCCAGGTCGATGACGATCGCGGACATGGTCGGAGAACTCCAGAAGGAGTTTGCCGTCACCTTCCACGCGATTGCCTCGATGGTAGGGATTATCGCTTCGCGCATCGGCATCCTGCACATTACGAGGAATGCCGACGGCGTGAGCACGTACGACCTGAAGGAAAAGTATGTCGACATCGTAGTACGGATCGCAGGCACAGCATAAGCCTCCGGCACCGTACCAGCATTTTTTTTAATCCGGATTTCCTACGTATTGAGCATCATGTGTCCCCGCTTGGATGAGAGTTCCGTCTTGCGCGATGTTATTATCGAACCCGAGGTCCTGGATTATATCGCAAAGCGGGGAGGGGACTACCGTATCTGCACATCGTGCGGGGGTCCAATCCTCCTGCCGGTGAAGGTAAAACCCCCGAAATCCTCCGACCTCATTCTGTGGGCCGGGAAGAGTATGGTCTACGTCTCGATCCACCAGGCCAGGTACCTGCACGCCATCCGTTCGGACATGGTCCCGTTCTACGACGATCCTGAGTTCGCTGGATCCGATGTATGAGCTTCTCCGAGCTCCCCCATACTGCTGATGTAAGGATACGCGCCAGGTCCGAAACCCTCGAAGGCATCTTCTCGGACCTCACCGATGCCCTGATGCAGGTGATGTATGGCAAATTTACCGCCATTAGAAGCGAAACCCTCGTCGTGAAGGAGGTCAGGGTCTCCGGGGATGATACGGCATCGCTCCTCTTCAATTACCTCTCGGAGGTGCTCTTCCTCAATGAGGTCGGGGGGATCGTATTTGTCCGGGCGGATGTCCGCGTTACGGGAAACAAGCTGCACGCCAGGCTCTTTGGGGAAGTATTCGATCCTGCCCGCCACTCCGGCGGAACGGAAGTGAAGGGGATCTCCTACTCGGGACTTGAGGTACGGAACGATGCGAACGGCTATATTGCAGAGATCGTATTTGATGTATAGGATCGGGACGGGGGTGTGAGGATGCTTGCAGGTGTCGTGCAGAAGGGAGAACTGGAATGGGAGGTACCGATAGGCTTTGTGCCGGGCATGCGGGTGCCAGGGAAGTTCTATCTCTCCGCCCGGCTGGAAGAGATCCTCGAAGAGGGGGCAGTCCGGCAGCTCGCGAATGTCGCGACGCTCCCCGGCATCCTCTGCTGCTCCCTTGCAATGCCGGATATCCACTGGGGGTACGGCTTTCCAATCGGAGGGGTGGCTGCCTTCGATCTCACGGAAGGCGTCATCTCCCCCGGCGGTGTCGGCTTCGATATCAATTGCGGGGTCCGGCTCCTCGCAACCCCCCTCGGGCAGAGGGACGTCGCCGGGAGGCGCGACCTTATCGATGCGATGTACCAGGCAGTCCCGACCGGGGTAGGCGCGAAGAGTTCACTCAGGATGGATGCAAAAACCCTCGACGGGATGATGATGAAGGGAGCCCGGTACGCGGTTGAAGCCGGGTACGGCCTCCCCGGCGATCTCGTCCGGTGCGAGGAGAACGGGTTTATGAAAGCTGCCGATGTGAAGGCGGTCTCCGGAAAAGCCCGGCAGCGGGGGGTGCCCCAGGGGGGGACCCTCGGGTCCGGGAATCATTTCCTCGAGATCCAGGTCGTGCGGGAGATCTACGATCCTGAGGCGGCAAAGGCCTTTGGTCTTGCTGAAGGGCAGGTCTGCTGTATGATCCACTGCGGCTCGCGGGGGCTCGGCCACCAGGTCTGCACGGATCACATCAAAATTCTCGAAGAATCTACCAGGAAATACCATATCCGGCTCCCCGACCGCCAGCTCGCCTGTGCACCGATCGGTTCCCCGGAGGGAACGGCGTATTTTGGGGCAATGGCAGCGTCCGCAAATTACGCGTGGGCGAACCGCCAGGTGATCACGCATGCCGCACGCAACGTCTTTAAAAAGCTGTTCCGGATCCCCCACGAGGAGATACCGCTCATCTACGATGTCGCCCACAATGTCGCGAAGATCGAGGAGCACACGGTCGATAAGAAGAAGCGGATGGTCTGTGTCCACCGCAAAGGCGCCACACGGGCATTCGGCCCGGGCTGCCCGGACATCCCCGCGGATCTTTCCTCCATCGGGCAGCCGGTCATCATTCCCGGCAGCATGGGGACGCCCTCGTTTGTCCTGAAGGGGACCCGGGGGGCGATGGAGAAGACCTTCGGCAGCACCTGCCATGGGGCCGGCCGGGTCATGAGCCGGTCGCAGGCAAAGAAAAAAATCTCCGGGAAGGAGATTGCCGAGAGCCTCGCCCGGCAGGGCATCTATGTCCGGGCGCCCAACGAGGCGGCGATCTCCGATGAAGCCCCGGACGTGTACAAGCCGAGTTCCGAGGTCGTCCGTGTCGTCCACGAGGCGGGAATCTCCCGGCTCGTGGCCCGGCTGGATCCGGTCGGGGTGATCAAGGGGTGAGCTGCCGGGCGGGATTCGTCTGGGAGACCTCTCAGCACTTCTGCAGGTATCTCGAGGAGTGCGGGATCGCCTGCGAACTGGTGACCCCCCACATGCTCGCCGCCCCGTTCTTCCGGGGCACGTTCAACTGCCTGATCATCCCGACAGGATTTGCCAACCCGAAGTACTCGCGGGTGCTGCCGGGGCTCAGGGCGTCCGCCCCGCGGATCGGACGTTTTGTGGAAAAGGGGGGCAACCTCCTCGTCTTCGGGGCAGCCATCGACAGGGCTGATGCGTATGACTGGCTCCCGTTCCCCCTGCAGTATTGCCACGATTACCGGCCGCGTTCCGTTACCTTCGGCGACGGAAATCCCGCTGGGGCGATTCTTGCGGATTACGATGCGGGGTGCATCGAGTGCGACGGGATTTTCAGCAAC
>Ga0116154_10001618_pt1 | contig 18528 bp, 22 predicted proteins | sample AD_UKC030_MetaG_FD_89898 | JGI IMG/M metagenome (GOLD analysis project Ga0116154, IMG submission 89898) | Active sludge microbial communities of municipal wastewater-treating anaerobic digesters from USA - AD_UKC030_MetaG | ecosystem: Engineered > Bioreactor > Anaerobic > Digestate | place: USA...
ATCGGCAATCCCTGCTTGTCGTACGCGCGGACCTTCTGGTAGTTGTCGTTGAAATAGAAGCCGCGATCCGCCGGCTTGAAGTCCCAGTTGTCGTACTTGATATGCCACTCGTACGTGACTCGGTAGTACGGCACTCCGGAGGCTTTCCAGAGGCGTTGCCACGGCGCCTTGACCAGTTTGGCGCAGCGGACCGCGAGTCCCCAAAACTCCGTGCTGTTCACGCTGGGAACGTAGTTGGCCAGTAGCGCCAGATCGATCGTGGCGTAATTCTTCGCGATCACGAGCGTGGGGTAGGACTCGTCGTAGTCGGCTTCGAAATCATCGAGCGCCGAGTTGCAGACGTAATTGCCGTCCTTGTCGCGCTCGACCGGCTTTTGGTAGGCGATAAAGTCACCGCTCACGTCCGGAGGCAGTAATACCGGATCGGTGATCGCCGCGCCGCCCGGAGGACTTTGCCGCGGCTTGGTCGTGTGGACGCAGGTGACCGTCCAGTACCGTTTGCTATCTTTTTCCTCGGCCAGCGTGCAACTGATATCGTCCCGCACGGCCGCGTAATCCATTTCGCCGTACCAACTGTAGTAGCTGTATTCCGCCGGGACATCGGGATGCGCGGTCACCGCGAAGTGTCCGTCCGTGGGATCGTTCGTGGTGACGCGATATGTCGAGGTATAGCGCCGCTCGGATGACGAGTGCCGCGATTCGGTTTTGAGCGGAACACACTCGATGGCGGCCATCAGATGCCAACCGTTTCCGGTTGCTCCCTGGTTGCTGGATCGGTGTTGGCCGCGATGCGGTTGAGCACCTGCAGTTTCAGTTGCTCCCGCCGCTCCTCGCGTTGTTCGCGGTCGCGCTCGTAGCGGAGCCGCTCTTGCTCGGCGGAGACGGCGGCGCGAGTACCCTTTTCCACGGCCACGTTCGGCCCCGCCGGAGTCTTATTCAGTTCCTTGTCGACCAGCGAGTTCACCTCCGCGTTCACGGCCCTGTTGAACGTGGCGGCGTCGATCGCGCCGACGGACAGCAGCTTCCGTAATCCGCCCAGCTTGTTCGCGATCTTGTCGAGCGGCGTCGCGTACTCCTCCGCCGCGCGACGGCCATCGTCCACCATCTTCTTCCACGCGCGTTCCGCTTCGCGCGCCGCCTCGTCGGCCTTGCGCTTGGCCGCGTCGAAGAGTTTGACGGACACTCCGTCCACGCCTTCCTTGCGGTCCGGGTGCAGACGGTCGTAGAGCTTCTTATTGAAGTCGCGCAGGGCGTTGGTCTCGTCCGCCTTGGCCGCCTCGCGCTCGCGCTTCATGGCATCGGCCTTGCGTTCCGATTCGACGGCCGCGCGCGTGTCCGCCACGAGCCCGCCATAGGATTCGCCCGCGTAACTGGCCACGCCCATCACGCCACCCATGCCGGTGCCGACGCCGAGTCCGGCGCTCAATCCGGTGCCGACTCCAGTCATGATGCCCTGCCCGATTTCCGTGCTCTTGATCGCGGACACGGTATCCGACAGCGACCGCGCCTGTTCGACGGCGATTTTCATGACATCCACGGCGGCTTTCAGGAACGGAGCCACCTCGACGGCCAGTGTGCGGCCCACGCCGGCCCAGAGTTCCTCCATCTCCTTGATGGCGGCGTTGGCTTCCGCGATCTGCGCGAGGTCGGTCTCGTCGAGCGCCAGCCCGAGCCGCTCCGCCTCCACCTTGGCCGCCGCGAGATCCTCCGCCGTCATGTCGAACAAGCGCGCGATGTCGGCTCCGTCGGCTTCGAATATCTTCGTCGCCAGCGACAGTTGTTGCGTTTCATTGCCGGCCGCGCGGATCGCTTGGGCCAACGCGGCGAACTGCCGCTCCACCGGCAACTCGGCCAGTCGCTTCGCATCCAAACCCAGCGTTTTCAGCGTCGTGGCCGCCTCGCCCGATCCACGCGCCGCCTCGCCGAGGCGGACCTGCATCTTCTGCAGCGCCTTGGCGGCCGTGTCGAACTCCAGACCCACGCGACCGGCGGCCAACTCCAGTCCAGCCAACACGCCGGGGTCAATGCCGGTGCGCTGAACGATCTTGCCGAAGTCGAGCGACTTGCGGAATTGTTCGCCGACATTGTCCGCCAGCGCCCGGGCCCCGGCCTGGATGAACTGGAACGCCTGCGTGAACGCCCGCGACAGTAGATTCCCGACCGTCACGCCGCCGGCGATCTTCGCGAAGAGGTTGTCCACGGGAGCCGCCGTCTCGGAGACGGCCTTGTCGAGCCCCCAGAACTCCTCGCGCAGCTTGCGAATCGACCTCTGCACGACATCCGCCGAGAGCCCCTTGCCTTGGAGTTGCTCCAAGCCCTTGAGCGCCATTTCGTATTGCTCGACGGGAGTGCGCGTCTCTTCGAACAGGCGACGCGCCGCCGACAATTCGCGGCGCGTCATCACCATTCCGCTCGTGAAGCCGGAGGTGTCCGCGACGATCTTGTAGGCTAGCGTCGTAATTGGCATGAATCGGCAGTCGTCAGAAACCAATGGAGTGTTTCAGGAGGTCGAACCCGTCAATATTGCCTTCGGTCCGCTCCCGCTTCGGTCGCTCCCAGGCGAATTTGCGTTGGTAATCGTCGGCCGACTTTAGATCACTTTGCGCCACGGCGCCACCGAGTTTGCTCGCCATCAACATCAGACTGTTGTGGATCGCGGACGCCAGATCCGCGAACCGGTCATGTCCCCAGTCGTCCACCAGCGCGAGCGCCTGCCACTTGTGCCAAACATCGTCCGGCAGCTCGTCAAGCGGAGTTGGATCGGGCAAGCCCAACCGTTCCGCCAGGCGCCACCTCAGGGCTTCGCGCTGGTTTCCTCGGAGTTTTTTGCGGCGGCCTCGATCGCGTTCCAGTCCTCGTCGGCGGCGAATCCCGTCCACCGCTTGCACCGCTCGAAGAGCGACCGCACCACCGCGCCATCCAGTGCGTCCCACGACGCGGAAAACGCATCCTCGTCGGAGAAGAGCGGCACGCCTTGGTCGTCCACGAGGCAACGGCAAATCAGCAGTTCCTGCAGGCGGTCCGAGCGCTTGCGGTTCAATTCACCCTTCTTGTCCAGCAGCGATTGCCGCAGTTGCCGCATCTCGCCGTTGGTCAAATTCTGAATGCGGGCCGGCGCGTCGAATCCAGGCAATGGCAGGGTGTCGTGGCGCCGGACGGCCGGCTTCAAGAGCGTTTCACGAGTCAACGTCGTCGTCATCGTCCGGGTCATCCTCCTCAGGTTCGGTTTCCGGTGGTTCCGGGATTTCCGTGACGGTCATGCGCGGCGTCTGCAGCAGCTCGCGAACCCTCGCGCAGACCTGGTCTTTCAACGCCTGCGGCAGCGTGCGGAACGTGTCCAGGCCGTTGAACGGCGGCGTGGGATTGGCCGCGCATGGTTGGCAGACGTAGCCCAGTTGCACCCAGCGGAAGCCGGTGTGCTCCGTCTGCGCCAGCACGCGGTACTGCTTCAGATCGACGGGCACCGGTCCGAGCGCCGTCATCTGCATACCGATGTGCGGTTCCAGTCTGATTTCCAATTGCGCAGTCGTCATGCGTCGCCTCACGTCGCGGCGGTGTAGGTCGGTCCAGTGTAGCCGTCCCATTTCACTGTGAAGCTACCCTTCTTTAGTTCGTCGGTGTTCAGGTCCGGGTACTTCGCTTCGGTCACAAAGGCCGTCCCGGCGATCGTCGCGGCCGTCGCCTCGCCACTGGCCAGCGCGTGTGTGATGGTCACCGTTTCGGCCGTCGTGCGCGTCGGCAACCCCTGATTTCCCTGGAATTGGAACTCCACGACGAACTCTCCGGCGTTGATCAGGTCGCCGGGTAGGAACTCGCGATACCCGGTGGTGCCCAGGTGACTCGCGTCGATCGCCGGCCGCGATTCGGCGGACGGCGTGATGCGCGTCGCCCGCCACGTGCCGCCCTGCGTGCCGAAGGAAATCGTCGCTCCGTGTCCCGTGTCAATGGCCATATTGTGCTCCTTACGGTTTGGCGATGCCGGAATTGATGATGCGGACGGCGAGGTTCGCCGTTGACGTCGCGACGCCAAGAATCGTCACGTAGTCGTTGCTGGTCAGGTCCGCGTAGGGACAGATGGAGCCCGCCGTGGCCGACAGGCAGTAGACGGTCCCCACGGTCAGGATCGCGCCCAGTCCCAGCGTGCCGCTGGTCATTAGTCGCAGCGGTTGCCCGGCGGCCGCGTCCTGCAACGCGATCCCCACGCACGTCGCCTTGGCCGCCGTGTCGTTGGAATCGCAGACCAATGATTGTCCCGTCGTCGCCGAGGTGTAGCACGGCACGCCCCGGGTGATGGTGGCGCCGGCGATCGTATCGATGAATCCGTAACCTTCGGCGGGGACGACGTTCGCCCCGGTCATTGTCAAATTCGCCATACCGACCTCCTCAGGCGGGAACCTCCACGCCGGAATTGAGAATGCACAGACGCAGATTACCCGTGGTCGTCGCCACGCCGAGAATGCTCACGAAGTCGCTCGTCGCGAGATCGGAATGCGGCGCGATGGCTCCGGACGCCGAGAGCACGTAGAGCATGCCTATTGTGAGGATCGCGCCGAATCCCAAATTACCGCTGGTCATGACGCGCACCGGTTGATTGGCTCCGGCGTCGTTCAGGCAAATTCCAGTGACCGCCGCCACTGCTGACGTTCCCTCGCAACCAGCGAGATACGCCAATCCATCGGCCGCTTTCGTGTAGACGGGCTTGCCGCGGGCCACCGCCTCGCCGGCGGTCATGTCCAGATAGCCGTACCCGGCCACCGCGATGATGTTGCCGGCCGTAATGCTGAGATCCGCCATTAGGTGGTGTCCTCCACGTGAAAGATGTCGTACACCCGTTCACACCAGTAGCGCGGCGTCTCGTGACCGTCGCGGGCCTCGTCGACTCCCGCCATGCGATGGGACGAACAGTTGACGCCGTTGACGAACGTCGCGCCAAACAGGCCCTTGTAACTCGCGTTGAGGGCCTTGACGCGAATGGTTTCCGCGAGCGTGTTGGCCGTGTTGCGCGTTAGGCCATAACTGATCACATGCCACACGCTCCGCACCACGCCACCGAATCCTGTCAGGTGCCGGTAGCTTTCCCCGCCGCTCTCGTAGATCACGATGGCCGGCAGCGCGCAGCCTTGCCGCAGCATATCGTGGTAGATCCGGGCGTTGTCGCCGGAACCGACAATGGCCGTGACATCCGACACGGCTTTCAGTCGCGTTTTCAGTTCCTCGGCGAAGTCGGTCATTGCTCCACCAGTCGATTGATGCCTTCGATGATCGCCGCGTCCTGCTGGGATCTCGTGTCAACCGCCGCAGGTCGCATGAACGGCCGCGACTTGGCTCCGGGATGGCGCACCCGTTGACCGTAAATCAGACCGTCGGCGGCGATCGCCTTTTTGCCAGTCGCCTTCTTTCTCGCGACTCCGGCCCGCAAACCGTGTTGTCGCGTGCCACCCTCGACCAAATGCCCGTGCGATCCCGCCGGCCGCTGCGGTCCGATGATGGCCACGAATGCCGACGCGTACTGTTTCACCAGCACGCCGAGCGTGTCCATCAACGGCTTGAGTCCTGGCTTGTCGCCGGGATAACCGGGCTTCGGCACCAACTCCTTCGCGCGCTTGACCACCACGCCGCCCGCCTTACGCAAACCACCGGTAAAGGCGCGGTTCCGCGTCTCCGGATCGGTGATCTTTGCCAATGCCCGGTCGGCCTCGTCGAAGCCTTCGATTTTCAAGACGTCGATCGCCATCGTCTACACCGCCGGCGCGTCTCCACAGTACAGCCATGTTTCCGGCGTTTTGCCCCTGCGATACGGCAGGTTCTGCACATACCGCACATCGAGCGTCAGGGCGTTGAATGGCCCGCCCGCAGGCACGACGCGCATCGTCGGCAGCACGCCCGGCAGATACCGCAGTCGCACCACGTAGTTGACACCCGCCTCCAGTTGCCGACCGCGGTAGGTCTCCTGACCGGACACGCTGTCGATATCCGCTGGAACGGAGGTCGCGAAGTTTTCACCAGTGAAGACCGGCGCTTCGTCGCCGTCGGCGGAGGAGTCCCGCAGAATGTTCACGCGACAGCGGCCGAGCGTGCCGATCCTCATGCGTACGTCCCCCAGCCCTCGGCGGCCATCAACGAGGTGAACGCCAGCGGGATCGTGTTCACGATGTTGCCGATGTTCACCGGCTCCCGGTTCTCGAACCAATGCGCGACCAACAGAAGGATGGCCTGTTTGTACGTCTCCGGCACGGCGGCCGCCGCGCCATAGCCGGCAGTGAACGAGACGGTGACCGCGTTGTATGTTTCCCCCCGCACGGCCGGCCACGTCATGCCATAGGCCGGACTGATCCGTCCCGGACAGTCGGGCGATTCAATGTCCGTCCGGTAGTTCGCCGCCGCCAGCGTTTGGGACACGGCGTCCGGATCGACATAGACGATCGACACGACGGAGGCGACCGGCAAGATCCGCAGTTCGATTTCCTCCGGGAAATCATCCATGCGCGCCGCCCACGTCGCCGTCAGCAGTTGCCGCGACGAGAGCGACTCCACATGCCGTGTGGCGGCGGCGATGAGCGAGTCCAGGTAGGTGTCGTCCGCCGAACCATAGATCAGACAGTGCGTCCGCGCTTCGGTGGTGGTGACCGGATAGGTGGATGGCGGCGATGTTTTCTCGTACCGCATACTCGCGCCCTACCGTAAATCAAGCCCGACTGGTTTGCCCGGCAGCACCCACAAGTGATAGACGCATTTCGCGTCCACGAGCCGCCCCCGTGGTGGAAAGACCTGGATGGCCCAGCGATCCGGATACTGTGCCACGAACGCCTCCCAGACTTCCCGCCACGAGAGCGGCCGGTAATCCCGCGTGAAAATCTTCAGTTGGAGCACGGAACCGAAAGACGACTCCCGGTAGCCGCGCTCCGTCACCAAGACGTCCGTCATCAATCGTCGGCCGAAGCCGTCCCGATCACGACGCCGGTCTCGGTCGGAACCTCGCAGTAGTAGTTTTCGAACAGATACAGCAGGTGTCCGCCGCCAGCGCCCGCGATGGACGCCGCGATGGACGCCAAGTCCGTCGCAATCAGGTTGTGGGCCGCGATCCCCGTGGTGTTGGTGATCACTTCGATTCCCGGTTCCGCGTCCATCTGCAAGACGTTGTGATGGATGCGCAAATTCGTGGACAGCGTGGTGTCGGCGTTGATGCCGGCCACCAGCGCGGCGCCCATCATTTGTATGTCGCAATTGCAGATTTCGATATTGTCCGAGGCGCCCTTGAGCCGCACGCCGGCGATGTACCCGGCCGCCGACGCGTGCGTCCTGACCTTCAAACCGTCCACCTTGCCGCCGTCGCACCCGGCCTTGAACTCGACGACCGCGGCGAAGTCGTCCACGCCCGCTCCGTCCTCACCGGGCAACGCCTCGACATTGTGGATCGTCACGCCAGTCATGCCCGCTTCCACGTCAATCGCAATCAGCACGTCCGTGACGCTGGGCAGAAGCGTGATGTTGCTGATGAGCACATTGTTCGCGCCGACGTCGATCGTCGCCGCCGCATTGTCGAAATCGAAACGCGGCCGCTTGGCCCCGCGCCCCAGGCCAATCACCGACACGCCGGCCACGTCAATGTCCGCGATGACCGCCGAGCCGCCTTCGTTGTGTCCGGGCATCAGGTAGATAATGTCGCCCGCGTCCGCCGTGCATTGGCCTACGGCGTAGTCCAGCGTCGCGAACGGCATGTCCGGACTGAAGCCATGCGTGGTGGCGTCCGAGGCCGAGGAGTTGGTGGAGTCGACGAAAAACCGCTTGCCGGTGCTGACGGACATGTCCTCAATGGCCACTTTGCCGCCGAGGTCTTTGCGCACAAACAGGGACGAACGTCCGGAGATTGCCATGACTACGGTTCCTTTCGACGTAGGTTGCGGATGTTGAAAACGTGTTGTCGACAAAGGGCCGGCGGCCACTGGCGACCGCCGGCCGAGGCGAACGAACGAGTTGCCACTAGCTGATGTAGTTGGCCGTCAGCCCGTCGGCGGCGGCCTTCGCCCCGTAGCGGATGTAGACCACCGCCGTGATGTCGTCGTCGTGGTGGCAGTCCACGTATCCGGCGACGTAGCGGAGGTTGTAGCCCGCCGCCTCGCCGACATGGGCGATTTCCTCCGCCGAGCACTCTACGTAGACGTAGTCACCGTCCGCGTCCGCCGCAACGACGCCACTCGTCTTGATCTCCGTGGCGTTGCTGCCGCTGTCGTCCTCGGCGGCGTAGATCGACAGTTCGACGACACCGTTTCCCGTCTTGACGGCGGTCATGGCCATCACCAGGAAACCCGTGTAGTCGCGCATGTCTTTCCAGGTCGTGGTGGTCGCGCCCTGTTTGACGGACTGTTCGGTTGCCGCAGCCGCCGGATCGTGCTTGAACATCTCGATCTTGGCGTTGCAAGCCAGTTTGTCGGTTGAAACGGAACTCGCCATACGGTATGGCTCCTATGTGAAAGTCAAGAATCAGGCGCGGGCGTTGAGGTACACGAATGGCGACAGGGTCGCGCTGGACTTCTTGGGCGTGAGGTAGGAACGCCACCAGCAGCGGCCGTCGTTGCGCATGAGGAAGCGGAAGGTGCGCTCGTTGTACTCGAACCGCACATGCATGCTTTCCGCCGATTCGAGTCCCTGCAACGTGCCCTCCAGGTACTGCGACCAGTTGCCCAGCAGGATGTCGCCGGCGTCGCCCACGGTCGGACAAAACTCCGTCGGGAACGCGGGACGTCCGAGCAGCATGTCGGGCTCGCCCTCGCGCGCCGAGGTCTGCCACATCGGCACACCGCTGGTGCCGATCTGCATCACCAACTGCATGAGTTGCGGCAGGCAGTCGTGGTTGTACAGCCAGATGGCGTCCTGATACCGCCAGCAACGCGCCCGCATCTTGACGACGTTTTCGTAGACGATGCTGTCCGCGTCCTGTCCCGTCTCCTTCGTCACGCCCACGGCGCACGGCGCGTTGAGAACGCCTTCCATCTGGCCGACGCCGGTGCCGCTGATTTTCTCCAGCAGGATCTTGGCGGCGAACTCGTCGCGGAATCCCTGCTGCAGCAACGCGACGAAACTGATGGCGGAATCGGCGATCAGTTCCTCCGTCGCGTACGACAGGCCCATCAGCGGCGTCGCGGCCAATTCGACCTGTTCCACGGCCATGCGACTGGCCGTAACCGCCTGCGTCTCCGAGCGGCGATAGACCACCAATCCGCCCGTCACGCTCGACGTGTGCGTTTTGTCCGTGCGCGCCGGAATGCTCACCTTGGGGGAGGTCATCGGAATCGACGTGGTGCGTCCCGCCGTTGGATCAACCTCGGCCTGCACTTGGAGCAGGTTCGGCATGAAGCCCGACGGCACCAGGAAGCCACCGTAGGGGTCGCTGTAGGTGCCGTGCTCATCCGAGCCGGCCGTCATCCAGGCGCGATTGCGACTGGCCGCCAAGTGGAGCAGTCGCTCGTCGCGCGTGCTGCCCTGCAGACTGGCGTCGAGTACGGCGCGAAAAAACTCCCGCGACGTCTTGAAGCCCTTCTGCGGATCGTCGAGGAACGCCGGCCGTGGATTCCCGGTCGTCGGTCCAGCGGGCGACTCGTAGACGTGCTGCGCCGTGGATCGCTCGTATTCGCGCACCTCGCGTTCACGGGCGAGTTGGGCGCCAACCTGCGCTCGCTCGTTCTTGGCCGCGTCGTACGCGGTCTGTTCCTCGGTCGTCAGGTCGCGGTTCTCGGCCTCGGCTTTATCGAGGAGGCCCCGCATCGACTTGGTCAGAGCGACTTCACGCTCCTGCAGTTTGAGAATTTTGGGCATTGATTCATCCCCATCAACGCCCGCCGGACGCTTCAACGCAAAACGCCTCGGCGGACGACAGTAGTGTTCTCGATGGCATCGAGGCTACTTCCGTCCGCCGAGGCGTGAGGATAGTGCCGGTTTGTGTCGGTCGCGCGGCCGCGATCCGCCAAGGCGTGATCGCTAACCACACCGTTATCGTACGATTCAGAGCCCGTCCGTCAACCGCAATCTGGCGAGTTTGGTCGACCGCCGCGATTTTCCGCCAGTCGCCAGACGGGCGATAGCCTCGTCGAGCGTCTCGATGCGGTCCACCATGCCGGCCGCTTTCGCGTCCCGCGCCCGCAGCATGCGTCCCTCGCCGTACGCGCGGCGCACATCGGCCGCCGATACGCCGCGATTTCGCGCCACGTCCCGCACGAACTGCTCCGCCACCGCGTCCACTTCACGCTGAAAGTAAGCCAGCGATTCGTCGGAGAGCGGCTCGTCGGCGTTGCCCTCGACCTTGAATTGCCCGGCGTGGATGTACGTCACCGTCCTGCCGAGCGTTTCGTTCAGGCGAGAGAGGTCGGTGTGAACCATCACGGCCCCGATGGACCCAACCCAACCACTGGGTGTGACCGACAATTCGTCCGCCGCGGAACCGATGTAGTAGGCCGCCGAAGCCGCTTCCGGATTCGCCACGGCCGTGATCGGCTTCCGGCCACGGGCGGCGTAGATTTTGTCCGACAACTCCTGGACGCCGAAGGACTCGCCGCCAGGCGAATCGATGTCCAGCACGATGGCTGCGACGGCGTCGTCATTCAGCAGTCGATCAAACTCCATGCCGATGCGGTCGGTGGACATTCCGCCGCTCGACTCGCCCACCATGTCCATCCGCTTGGCCAACGTGCCCACAACCGGCAGCACGGCCACGCTGCGGGACATGCTCGGCTTCCGCCGCGCCGCCGCGTCCTCCATCGCCACATGGACAATGCCGGGAGCCTCCAGTCCCACGGCCCGATTGGTGACGACCGCGCGGATGGATTCCAGTTTGTCCAGCATGATCAGATGCGGACGGTTATAGACGCGATCGAGTAAGTTGCGGTAAGTCATAGCAATTCCCTTTCCAGCCAGGCGGCCGTGTGTTGCGCGCGGATTTCCTTCCATTCCCTGAGCACCTGTTGCGGATCGCGCTCCCGCAACTCGCGCAGCGCCTCGTCCCGCAGTCGTCCGCAGACCTCTCCCACGGCCAGGCGGCGTCCAGTCTGCTCGCGCCAGGAGTCCGCCAGCGGCTGCAGGGCGCGAACGGCGTAGGCGACGTGCCCCTCGTACCACTCGGACGCCCATGTTCGCCACCTCTCCGGATCGTCGCCAGCCTTGGCCACGCGACTGGCCAAGCCCTTGCATTCGGCGGCGGCGATCCGCTGCCCGGCGTCCCGCAACAGCGGCAGAAACGCCCGCCGCAACCGCGACTCGCGCGCCCGGCCGCGTCGCGCCTTGCGTCGTCGCGGTTGTTCGCCATCGTCCGGTTGGCGCGGCGGTTCGGGAGTCGACTCCGACTGCGGCGCGTCTCGCTGTCCGATCGGCCCCATATTGAGCGGTTCCAGCGGCGTGTCGCCGCCCTCGATCGGGTTCAGGTTCTCCCAACTCCGCACTTCGTTGCGGGTCAGGAAGCCCGACTGCAGGCCGACGTTGTAAGCTCCGTAGCGGCTCGGCGTGTCGCCCCGCTGCAGGTCGTCCAGCAGAAACTCCGCGAACAGGTCCGGATCCCAGATCAGATCCCGTTTGGCCGCCTGTTGCCACAACGTGGCCCAGGGCCGCAGTGTGTAGCGGACGTAGTCGATGCCTTGATGCTCGATGTTGGAGAACGTGGCGCGATCGAGAATCCCGGCCATGTGCGGCGGCACGCCGGTGAAGCGGCAGATTTCCTCGGCCTGGAATTTCCGTGATTCCAGCCACTGCGAATCCTCGTTGGTCAGCGAGAGTTCATGGAGTTTCATGCCGCCCTGCAGGATCGGCGGATTGTGCGCGTTGCGAGCGCCGGCGTGCATGCCGCGCCAGCCCGCGCGGAAATTGCCGATGGCCCGCTCGTTCAGCGGTTCCGGAGTTTCCAGCGCGAAGGGCGGCAATGATCCATTGGCGAACAGTCTGGCGCCGTGCGTTTCCTGCGCCGCCGAGAGTCCCACCGCGTTGCGCGCGTAGGTCAACACGGACACGCCGACGATGCCATCCAGGGACAAGCCGCGCACGTGCAGGATCTCCCGCGCGTCGTAGGGGATCGTCTGCCCGGCATTGGGCCGATAGTAATAGTCCAGTTGCCCGTCCGCCCGCTGCTTCACCTGCATGCGGTCCGGGTGCAGTGGCAGGAGTTGCGTCGGTCGCAAACCAACGCCGCGCAGAATGCGGCAGTACCAGTTGCCGCGCAGGATCAGCCACGCCATGCCCAGTTGCTTCCATTCGGCCGGCGTCTGCCAGGTGTTGGGGCGCTCGTGCAGCACCTCATACCACTCGCTGTCGACGGCCCGCTCCTTGCCGCCGTCCGTCAATCGCCGATAGACCAGCAGCGGCGTCGACGCGATGGACTGGCTGAGTACGCGCAGACAGGCGAAAAACGTCGCGACGGCCAGCGCCTTATCGTCCGTGACCACCACGCCGGATTCCGTGGGACTGGCCACGTCGCGATACCAGAAGTCGGCCGCGTCCGACGGTCGTCCCTCCGCTGGTCGCGGACCCCACCATTTCAAGAGACGGTCGAACATCATGCGATCCCCCAATCGTCCTCGGCCGCGTACAGAGCGGTTGGCTGCCGTCGGTCCTCGTTCGCTTCGCCGCCATCGTCCGCCGCATCATTTAGGAAATCGTCGGCGTAAAAACCGGATGGATGGTCGTAGGCGGACTGTGCCTTCCGTTCCACAGCCCGACCGACGGCCATCACCATCGCCACTGCGATGTCGATCTTGTCGCCGGAACGCTTCTTGTCGAAACGCACATTCGCGTTCGTGTCCGTGTAGGCGACGATGTTAGAAACGCACCACGCCAACGGACGATGACCGCCGTGCCGCAGTTGCCGCTCCAGAATCAGTCGCTGCGTCTGTTTGATGGGATCGGTCATCTTCACGATGCCTTGGCCGTGATCCACGACGCGGAACCCGTCCTCAATGAGCATGGACTGCAAATAGCGGGCGTTGTGCGGATCGAACGCGACCTCCTGAATGTCCCAGCCCCACTCGTCGCGGGCGCGCTTTAGGAACTGGCGGACGGCCTCGTAGTCCACGCTGTCGCCTTCGGTGAGCATGAGTTCCCCCGCCTTGGCCCAGGCCAGATACGGCACGCGATGATTCTTGGAGCGGCCCTCGGCGTTGTTGCGCGGGCACCAGCAGGCCGGAATCACATCCACGCCGCCGCTCTCGTCGTCGCGCCGAAACGCGAAGACCAACGCGGTCAGGTCGTCCACTCCCGACAGGTCGCCGCCAACCCAGCATGGGCGGTCGCGGTAACGTTCGCGGATCGAATCCAATAGGCCAGATGATCCGTACCATTCCTCGTCGCCGCGGCAGGCGTCCCACAGTCCGGCCGGCAGCCAGGAGGTGAGCGACTCGACCCACATATTCAGGTGCTTGCGCTTGAAGTTGGCCTGCGCGGCCGGCGTCTCGATGGCCTTCTTGAATTTGCGCCGCATGTCGTCCAGTTTGACCGAGACGCCCAGATTGGGATTCGCCTTGAGCCAGTTGCGCTCATCCGTCCAGTCGTCGGCCGGCGCGACCTCCTTGCCGTCAGGATCGTAGCGGGCCTCGTCCAGCGCCGCGATGTAGGCGAACCACGTCGGATCGTCAACGACGCCCTCGAGCACTTTGCGCGAGTAGTCGCGCAACTCCCAACAGATTGATTCACGGTTGCCGCCCTCGCCGGCTGTGGTGATTCCAAACAGCAGCGGCTGCGTGCGCGAGCCGGTCCCGGTCTCCAACACGTCCCACAGATCGCGAGTCGGATGGGCGTGGATCTCGTCCACGATACCACCGTGGATGTGCAGGCCGTCCAACGTATCGGCGTCCTTGCCGAGCGGCTCATACTTGCTGTTCGTAGCTGGCAGAGACAGGTTGTCGCGGTAAATCTGCACGCCGAGTTTGCGCAGCCCGGGCGACTTGCGCGCCATCCGCTTGGCTTCTTCGTGAACGATCTTCGCCTGGTCGCGTTTCGTCGCCGCCGTGTAGACCTCGGCGCCCTCCTCGCCATCGCCCACAAACAGCTTGTGACCGATGGCCGCCGCCAACGTCGAGTTGTGCGTCGGTAACATCGAATCCGAGCACAGATACTGATGTGTCGGCGAATCCACCTCGATACACCGTGTTGGCACGGATTCAACCGGCTCGATACCGACAATCTGCACAGACCTGCATCGCGGACGACGGGTACACTCCGACGATACGCGCATGCGACGCAGTTTGCGTTCCAGTCGGAATACAGGCAGTTCATCGCGAAACGCGACAAATTGAATGCGGTACGACCACCCTGACACATCCCGACCATTGCAACGCATCGCACGCTTCGTGGTCGTGTGCTTAACGCCCAGTGAAGACAGCAACTCCCGCACTCCATCCCTCAAGGCCTCGGAGGTGGTATCGTACGTCAGGCCGAGACCGCGCTTGTCAGCGTAGCCGTCCGTGTCCATCAATCCCTGTAACAGCGCGAGCCGCTGCGAATACGACGCACGGAGGTAGCTGCGTGGAATATGCTTATTGTTCAGCACGCCGAGACGACGCAAGACTTTCTGCGCGCAACGACTATCTTGTTTGGTGACCACCATCTCGCTGAACAATCCGCGTTCGCGAGTGCGAAATAGCACACGACAGGCTCCTCTGTCGCCAATGACTTTACATTCGTAGCCGGCGGCTCCAAACTGGGTCACCACATGCCCGAGATCGCTGCGAGAACAACTGATGTGCGAACAGGCGGATGTCCCATCGCCAAGCCATGCGCCGAGCACGTATGGATCAATCGGCAATAGCGATTCGTCGCACGCCAACGCCGCCGGCATCGCCAAGGAATGGTTGATATCGCGGCGTTGTCCATACGTCACGGTGGCGCGCAATTCCCGCACGTCGCGCACCCGCGCATATTGCGTGTGGCCAAAAGTCGGATGCTGATATCCGCGCACACCCTGCGTATCCACTCGCGCGCAAGTGACCCACCTATGCTCACCATCGCAGACAACTTGCTCACCATTGGAGAATGTAAGCCGATAACAATCCAAATGATTGATGTCGGACACTCCAGTGACGCGACACTGCAATCCGTTGGCATCGAATACCACGTCTCCCGGCTGAATCTCGCCCATCGTCACCCAGCCAGTGGGCGTCGGAATCCGCGTGTCGAGTGCCAGTCCCTTTCCATTTTTCCTCGCGACCTCGACGTAACTCGTGCGGAAGCGTCGCGTGCCGTCGGCTCGCAACCAACCGAAGAGCGATGCGACGATGAACGCCTGCCAGGGCTCCAGTCGCAACGGCTGATTGGCCCATTCTCCCTTCGACTGCCGCAGACACTCCAGGAACCCAATGGCGAAATTCGCCTCCCGCGCGTCGAAGCGGTGATCGGACAATCGCGACAGATCCCGCGCGTGTCGCTCCACCGCCAGTCGCGCGAGTCTGCCGACGGTGATCGTGCCCGACAGTACACCGGCAATGTACTGCGTGACACGGGAGTCGATCGTCTCGGTGGCGCGGCGAATCATCCGGTGCGATCCCCAAAGCGGCCCTGTAGCAGCGTCAACATCTCGTCGCGTTCATCCTCCTTGCCCGTCGCGAGTCGCGCCCTGGAGGCGGCCGTCAGGCCAAACTCTTGGCTGAGTCGATGCAGTTCCGCGCCAGTCTTGGCCAGCATCCCAACCTCCGGGTATGGCCTGTGCGATTTGTCGCCGTATTTGTTGGCTGCCTCATAGGTGCGCCCGTTCGCGCGAATGAACTTCTGACATTCACGCCACAGCGAATAGGCTGCGCAATACCGCTCCATCGCGTCGCGATCCGTGCGTGACAACACGCCCAGCGATCGCAGATCGACGATGAGTCGCCGCCAGCACGCCTTGCCCACGCGATCCAGCCAGGCGGGACAACTCGGCGATCCGGTGGCGCGCGGCTCGCCCCTGCGCGACGCGGCGCGGCGAGATCCCCGTCTCCCCAGAATCGCGGTTGGCGTCGGCGGTGGTCCAGGCCTGCCCACTTCCCGTTTCCCCCTCAAATTTCTAACCCGCGCACGCCTGCGGAAGCGGGCCGGATGGTCTACGCTCCGACGGCCCCAAGTATTGCATCCCCCTACCCCCCGGTTGAGGTCTCCCGGCGCGTCTTGGCGTCGTGGCAACGCTTGCAGAGGCTCTGCCAGTTGCCCGCGTCCCAGAACAGCACCCGATCTCCCTTGTGCGGTCGGATGTGATCCACCACCTCGGCCGCGACAGTCAATCCCTTCTGGCCGCACATCACGCACAGAGGGTGACGTCGCAGCCAATGCAGTCTCGCGACTCGCCAACGACGTCCATAACCGCGATTGGCCGCCGAGTAGCGCGTGTCGCGTCTATTCTCCCGCGCGGGACGGTAGGGCATCGTTCAACCCGGAGTAAAGTCGGGAACACCCAGACGCGCATTCGCCATGCCATAATGCACTGTGAGCGTAATCGCTGTCGCACCGCTACTGCCGGCCAGACTCGCGCGCAGTAGCGGGGCGTCAGCGTACGCGAACTGCGCATGTCCCGCCGCAGCGAATGTGATGTCCGAGCCGGCGTCGTCCTTGGCTGTCTGATACGACACGCCGGCGTCGTAGCTCACCTGTAGCGTGACCGTCCCGCTGTCAAACTTTCCTCCCGCTGGTATTGAACACCACACCACGCCCCACCCGCCGCGCCACGTTTGCGCCGCGCCTTGGCCGTTGGCGGCCGGCACGGCGAGAGTTAATTGCGACATGCGACATTCCTCCTATGTATCCTTCCCAGTTCCCACCCATCCACCGCCCTCAATCCCAATCCCGCCAACGCCGCGCGCGGCTCTAACTACTTGCCGTCGTATCCGCTCACTCACCGCGTGCCGGCGCTTCGCTCGCGACAGCCACGGGCAGCCACCGTTTCTTGTTGCGAATCACGTCCTGCGCCACGAACTTCTTCCGCGTGACCTGCACCTTGTCGCCCATGGAGGCGAGCGACTTCGCCGCGCCATCCACCACGATCTCAATCTCCGGCACCGACTCGACGAACTTCTTGATCTCGCCTAGATGCCCGTCCGTCAGCGCCCCGCTGGCCACATAGTGCGTGACGGTTTTCCCGTCGGTAGAGTAACCGCTGCTAAATGTCTCCTCGTGGCCCGGTCCCAACATTGCGACCATCGCCGCGTTGGCCTTCTCGCGCAGCGCCGCGGGACACACCAACAGAATCTGGTTGCGGTACTTGCTCATGGCGACACTCCATACTCGGTCACGCCGTAACGCAGGACGCGAGCCAACTCTCCGGGCGTAAGCACTCGGTCGTAGACGATGAGCTCCGCCAGGTCGATCGCCCCGCACAGCGTGGCGGCGGAGCGCACCAGCGCCCCCAGCGCGGTGACGTCAGCGCCGGTGATGTCCGCCCACCAATCCCCGTTGTTCGCCCCGCTGGCCTCGGTCAGCGTCTGCGCCACGCCGTTGACGAACGCGCGGATGATTCCGCCAGTTCCGCCGGTGTCCCACACGAGGCAATAGGCAGTCGTGGCGGCGATCTCCGTCGAGCCGGTCAGCGTGTCGGCCGTGCCAGCGTCATTCTGGCTGTACTGAACATTGGGCGTCGCTGTGTTCAAGCGTGGGTACAGCCCCAGGAACCGCGTGTCGCCAGCCGTGTCGGCCTGCGAGAGCAGCGTCTGCGCCGCGTTGGGAGCTGAGGACAACTGCAGGAACGCGACCACCGTGCCCACGTCGCCCGACAGGGCCGCGCCGGCGTAGGCCAAGTAGTCGTCCACGCCGTCGAACCGCAGCACGGGCTTGCCATTGATGCCCGACGCGATCCACAGGGGCCGCTTGAGGATATTGTCCTGGACGAAGCGGAGCCGGTTGCCCTCGCAGGAGTCGATCGCCAGCACGGGATCGCCATTGGACACCGTGTACGACGGGCCGTCGGCGAAGTCGTACGAGTGCGTCGCGGCCCCCGACAGCGACACCGTAACATCATCCAGATCGACGTTGCCGTACGCGCTCGAGTCGGTGAAGAGAATTAGATTCGAGGCGGCGACGCTGTCCAACGTCAGGACCACGTCGTGCCAGGCGAGATCGTTAATCAGCGCGCCGGCCTGCGCGGCCGTCTTGGTCTCGCCGTCGACCGTAATCGCTGAGACGGTCAGCGACGCGCCGAATGTCAACTCCCCGGCAGCCACTTTGACCGCCGTGGCCGTCGAATTGGCGAGTGTGAACAACTCTTGATTAGCGGCCAGCGCCCGCACCGAGAACGAGATCCCAGTCACGGTGCCCGCGTTGCCGCAGACGACGCTATTGTTCGTACCGTTGCCGCGTAGCGCGTGACCGGTGCCATGCGCTACCCAGTTGGTTGCTTGCTCCGCTGTCGAGTAGTTTGTGAGGGCGCCATGGAGCGTGCCTACTCCGTCCGAGGCGACCGCCGTTTGGAAGCCGTTGACGGGGTAGAGGCGGGCGGACTTCACGCTGTAGGTATCCACCGTGCCGACAAAATCCGCGTCGGCGCGGACTGCGAGTTTATTGTTGCTGCTGCCGACCGTGATTGTCTCGGCGAAGGTA
>Ga0116154_10001622_pt1 | contig 18515 bp, 20 predicted proteins | sample AD_UKC030_MetaG_FD_89898 | JGI IMG/M metagenome (GOLD analysis project Ga0116154, IMG submission 89898) | Active sludge microbial communities of municipal wastewater-treating anaerobic digesters from USA - AD_UKC030_MetaG | ecosystem: Engineered > Bioreactor > Anaerobic > Digestate | place: USA...
CGTGGTGCTCGCGAGAAAGTTTTCGGCGAGCGGATTCTGGAGCGAGATACGGAAGCACCGCGTCACCTCGTTCAACACGATCGGCGCCATGATCCCCATCCTCATGAAGCAGCCCGAAAGCCCTCTTGACCGCAGAAACGACGTCCGTTTCATACTCTCCGCGGCCTGCCCTTCCGAGCTGTGGAAAAAGTTCGAGGACCGCTACGATCTTAAAATCTACGAGGCGTACGGCGCGGTCGACGGCGGCGGCAAGGTGATCCTCAATCTGGGGACAGCGCCTGTGGGCTCGATCGGCAGGCCGCCGATGAAGGTGAAATACAGGCTTGTCGACGCCGACATGAACGATGTTCCAGACGGCGATCCGGGCGAGCTCGTCTTCGCCTCGACTGGCGGGTCCGGCAAAAAGGGCGCGGTCGAATATTTCAAAAACGAAGACGCGTCGCGGGAAAAATCGGACAGCAACTGGATATTCACCGGCGACCTCATGAAGCGGGACGCGAAGGGGTACCTTTATTTCGTGGGCCGCAATACCGAGTCGATGCGCATAAAGGGAGAAAACGTGTCCGCGTTCCAGGTCGAGCAGATAATCCAGAAGCATCCGTCGGTGCTCGAGGCCGCTGTCTACGCGGTGCCGTCTGAGCTCGCAGAGGACGAGATCATGGCGAGCGTGGCCCTCGTCGAAGGGAGCTCCCTGGGCGAACATGAGCTCGTCGAATTCATAAGGGACGACCTTCCCAGATTCGCGGTGCCGCGGTACATCCGCATCGTAAAGGAATTCCCGAAAACCGAGACCTTCAGGATAAAAAAGAAGGAAATCGAGGAACAGGGCATCACCGCCGGGACCTACGACGCCGAGAAAAAACTCCGCGTTTCATGAATGGGGCAGGACGGCTTATTCGGCAAAAATCGCGGGACGCCGGAATTGTTATTGTTAAAATCGGCGGCCCGTGTTTTGCTGTGACGAGATCTATCGGCTGCATGAGCGTGCAGTTTGATAATGCTCCATGACAGGTATCCGGGCATGAAAAAAATCCTTCTTTCGCTGATTCCGGCTTTAACGATATCATTCGCGCTCACTGCATCTTCCGCCAGCGCCGGAACAGACGACGGTGATCCCGCCGCAGTTGATCTTTCGGGGTACTGGAAAATCACCGATACCGACGATCCGGGAAACGCCTCCCCGGATGCCGACGATTCACGGTTTGACGACGCGGCAATACCGGGCGACTGGATCAGGCGCCTGTCAAAAAACGAAAACATGGCTGCGACGGTCTGGATAAGGAAAAAGTTCATCATCCCCGCGGACAGCCGCTTCAGGCAGCCGATGCTTTTCATCGAGAGGGTCGCAATCGCGGACGAGGCATATTTCAACGGCGTCAAGATCGCGGCAAGCGGCCTCATGCCGTCCTCTCCCGGCGACCTCCGATACCAGATCGCATGGTACACGCCGCGCCGTTATTTCATCCCCGCGAAACTCGTCAGGTATGGGGCCGAAAACGTCATCGCGCTCAGGGTGTATTCCCACATCCAGAGCGGCATCATGGGCGATATCGCGATCCGCGATTACGGCGCCGACTACTTCGGTCTCATCTCACGGGCGTACCGGCCCCTGATCATGAGTGTTGCGGCCGTAACCCTGAACATCATGCTGCTTCTGGTTTTCGCGCTCCTGTTTATCTCGGAGCCGTCAAAAACCCAGTACCTCTACTTCACCCTGGTGATCGCTTGCACGGTGCTGTGCTCGTTCCTCACGTTCCCCCTGCCCTTCGCGATCGACGGGCTCTGGCGCTACAAGCTGGGGATTGCGCTGTACACCCTCACCAGCTTTTTCGTGCTCCACGGCGTGAAGAAATTCATCGGCTACGAAAACAGGGGCGTCACCCGGACAGCGCTCGCGCTCCTGGCCCTGGTGGTGGGCCTGGAGCTTGCCGCTTCGAACTCGCGCTCCATCGTGTATTACGGCGCCTATCCATGCCTCGTTTTCGTGAACCTGTGCATCCTGGGAGCTGCGGCCATATTCGTCCATGCGGTGAAAAACGACCCCCGGCGGTACTGGTACTTCCTGTTCCTGGCGGTCCCTGTCCCGGTCTCCGTGATGAGGAACTCCTATTTCATCTTCGCGCAGCGTTTCAACGAGCTTCCCCTGGTCATCTTCCTGCACGTCCCGCTCGTTTTCATGTTCATCGCGCTGTACTATATCTACGACTTCGAGAAATCGAGAAAAGAGAAGGACCTGCTGTATACGGCGCTGCTCAGGAAGTCGAAGAACAACATCCGCGCCCTGCGCTCCCTCAAGGAGAAAAAGAAAAAGGCCGAGCCCCGAAATCTGATCGCGAACGTGATCGAATACCTCGACGCCAACTACGCCGAAAAATACGACCGGATCGAGTTGTCGAAAAAATTCGGGCTCAACGAGGATTACATGGGGCAGATATTCAGAAAGGCGACCGGGACCAACATCTCGAACTACATCAACATCAACAGGATCAACGCGGCCAGGGAGCTGCTCACCGACACCAATGCCAAGATCATCGATGTGGCCTACCACGTCGGCTTCGACAACCTCACTCATTTCCATCGCCAGTTCAAGAGGCAGACCGGCTGCACGCCGAATGAATACCGGTCCATCGTGAAGAAAAACGGTTAGAGACGCGGGGAAACGAGTTCTCCGCGGTTGATGGTCTTGAAAAACCTCGTCCACCGGTACGGTTCGCTCAGGGTGATCGCACCGGACGGGCACAGGGCGGCGCAGTCCCCGCATCCCATGCACTGGCTTATTCCCGGATCGCCCAGCAGGTCGCCGACATGGGGCTTCATGCAGGCCTTTTTTCCGGTCATCATGATCGAATCGGCCGGGCACGCCCTGACGCATAGTCCGCATCCCGTGCACCGCATCGTGTCGACCGTGACCCTTGCCCAGGCGACCTGTTTCACGTTCCCGTATCCCGGCAGCAGCAGTTTTTCAATTAATCCCAGTCTTCCCATGATGATACCCCGCTTCAGTATATTGTTATGCGCTCTCCGTTCTCGTACCAGTCGATCGCGTGCGTCTCCCGCGGCACCATGCCGTCCGGCTTGCCGACCGGCCATCCCACTGCCAGGCTCGAGACGAACCTGTACGGATAGGATATGCCGAACTTTCTCTTCCATTTCAGGGAATACTTGAACGCCGTCTTGGCGAAGCTGACCCAGCAGGTGCCGAGTCCCATGCTGTGGGCCGCGAGCACCATGTTCTGGCCCGCAATGCCGCAGTCGAGGTCCGGATTTCCCACTCCCCTGACGTCCTTGAATATGAGGATCACAGTGGGCGCGCCGTGCCAAAGGCCCAGCTTTCCGCGCGCGATGAGATCGACCGCACCGAACGGAACCGGGTGCAGCTCGTAGCGGTTCAGGCGGATAAAAATCTCGGCCAGGGGCCTGAGCCAGAAAAAGCCCTTTCTGCGGTAATCGAGCACGGCCCTGAACAATTTCAAGAGACGGACAACGGCGGATGTCATGTCGCTGATGATCTTCTCGTCGCGGATGACGACGAACTTCCACGGCTGCGCGTTTCCCGCGGACGGGGCGAAGCGTCCCGCCTCGAGTATCCTTTTGACCATGAATTCCGGGACCTGCTTTTTCTGGTACAGGCGGACGCTGCGCCTTTTCAGAATGACTTCCTCGGTCGGAGTAAAAGCATTTTCAAGGTTTGTTCCGGTTGCTTTCTTGTTCATCGAGAGATTCCCCCCATTCAGCCGGTGATGATATCATGCTTCACACTGTCCCTGGTCCTGAACAGGAATACCATGAAAAGGACGGACCAGGCCAGGTCGCCTGCAACCGTCAGCGCAGCCATGATCGTAGCCCTGCCGGTGAAGTAATAATACATGAACATGACAAACAGGATCATCTTACACGCCAGGCCCAGGCTCACGAGACCCCTGTTGAGTCCGAGATCCCGCGACACGAGGCAGTAACCGATTCCGAAGGTGATAATGGCGACCATGAACAGCCTGAAAGAGAGACCCCCGAGGAAATCCCCGGTCACGGCTGTCCGGCCGAAAAAAAGCGCCACGCTGAAATCGGCGAACACCAGCCCCGTGAGGCCGATACAGACGTTCCAGAGACCGGCGAGCGCGAACATGCGCGAATAGAATGTATCATTGATCGCAATCATACGGCTTTGCCTCCGACTTTCCCGATGAACCTGCTCTCGGGCCGCACGGTCCCCAGTATGAATTTCGAAAGGAGCCTCGACATTGCCATGATGCTCAGACTCGGCGGCGCGCCGGGCGATACCGGGAACACGCTCGCGTCGCACACGTACAGGTTGGCGAACTCGGTGCGGAACTCACGGTCGACGTACCTGCCCATCTCGATGGTGCCGCCGGGATGGCCCCCGGCCCACTTGAGGGCCGATATGCTTTTCTCTTTAGCGCCGCCCCGCACCATGATCTCCCGCGCGACATCGACCCCCCTTTTCATGCGCATGATGTCGTTCGCGCTCATGGGTTTGCTCGTCCGTTCGTTCGGGTATATTTCCCCCAGGTCGTCTTCTGCGAGTTTAATGAACAGGCCCATGCCTCTTTTGACCATGGGCCCCTTATACCAGTTCTCGAGCATCACCTTCGGCCTTACCATGTTCATGACGCACCAGGTCCCCCACGCTCCGCTGTTGCCGATCATGAAACCGTCACTTTCTGCATACGATTCGATCGCGTGGCTGAAGGTCTGCTCCTTCCACTGCCCGCCGTCCTTGTACCTGCTGATGCCGAAAAGTATTGTCATGGGATCCATGAAGAACCTCTTGCCGACATAGCCGACCCCGGAGCGCAGCAGTATGCCGGGGCTCCCGATCCCCCCCGCCGCGAGGATCACCGAGCCGCCCCTGACAACCGTTCCATTTCGAAGCTCGACACCTTCGACCCTGTTTCGCTCCCTGTTGAACACGAGCTTTTTGACAGCGGTGGATACGAGAAGGACCGCCCCGTACTTCCCGACGGCCTCATCAATATACCGCCTCGTGGTCCACTTGGCGTCTTTCGGGCAGCCGAGCATGCACCAGTCGCATCCGTGCTCGCACCGGTCGGTATCGACGAACTTGTCCTGGGCCGTAAAGGGCGTACCCATTTTTTCGGCCGCCTCCCTCATCCGCAGAAAACCCGAACCCGGACCGTTCTGGTAGAATCGTTCCGGGAGCGATTTGACGCCGATCGCCTTCTTTATCTCGGCAGCCTCGGGCCTGAAATCCACACCCATTGCGCCGATGATCTTCTTGCTCGGGTCGAACACGTTGCCCTGATAGATCATTGATGATCCGCCGACCGTGATCCCCCGCTCCATGACCACGCCCTCGCGAGAACGGTTGAACACGAAAAAACGCTCCGACAAGCGCGCCCCGAACGGGAAACCGATCATCCTCCTGTGATAGGCGCCCTTCTCGATTATGAGCACCTTCTTTCCCGCCTTCGCGAGTTCGAGCGCGACCGGCGCGCCGCCAGGACCGGTGCCGATAACGATGTATTCATATGATTGGTCTGCCAGCATGCAATTCCTCCTTATTTTCCGCTTGTCCGGTATCCGGCGCCAGCAGCACGCACCATGCCGGTTTCACTGTATATTTTATTGCGCACCTGTTCGACAAAGGCCTGGACCCTGGTTCGTATCTGTCCGTCTCCCCCGCCGTAGAGCTCGCGCTCGAGAAGCAGAATGGGGAAACGCTTCTTTCTGGATTCCTGCTTCATGAGATACATGTCGCCGCCCCACAGATCGCAGAACTTGAGCTTTTCGGCTATGACCGCATCGACCGCGTATTCACTGAACGCGTTTTCGAGAAAATCGAGCCGCTGCTTGAAGCTGTTCATCATGCGCGGACATGACAGGTGGCGGAGGTACCGGCGCGCGAGCGATTCATAGGGATCGCCCTCCTCGTCGGCGATGGTGTCGAAGTGCCTGCTGCCCAGGCAGAGGTTGTCGGCCACGATGGCGGCGCCGCACGACTCGATGAGCTCGAGGTGCGCGGTCTCCTCCATGCAGCCCGACGATATGTACACCCTGATATCGTCCTTTCCGGATACCGCACGGCCCGGAACAGCGGCAAGCACGTCCCTGATCAGGTTTATCGCGTCGACGGCCGGCATCATGGTCACCGCAAGCATGAGCGACAGAAGCTCGCTTCCCCTGACCGGAACCTCTCCGCTCTTTCTATATTCATACAACTGCGCCAGCAGCCTTCTCTTTTCATTGTACAACCTCACCGAATCCTTCAGCGCATCGACACTGATCTTCACCCCGTAATGGTTTTCGATCGACCCGGCGAATCCCCTGAGCTCGTCGGTAAACCGTACGAGCGCAGTATCGCCCGTAATATGGGGCGCCACGAACATGTGCCTGAACCGAGGGCCTGTCCCGGCGTATCTCCAGTTGTCATACATCCTGCGCAGGTGGTCGCACCCGTTCGAGAACACGATGCCGTCGAGAAACGAGAAGTCCCCCTCGAGCGCCTTGCCGAAGCAGCTCCTGACGAAACTGCAGTTTATGGCCGAATAGTAGACGCTCCCCCTGTCGGTTCCCCTGTTGTCGACCGCCCTCATGCGGTATGGTATCATACCGGCGGCATGGATGATTTCCTCCGGCACGTACGAGCAGAAGTACCCGATCACCTTCGAGCCGTCCGCGATCGCGGCGTCGAGATACGGGTTTCGGTCGACTGATGCCATTTTTTTAACGCTGTCGAATATATCCGTCATCCCCAACCCTGCTCCCTGAAGAATTTCGTGATCTCGTTCTTCACTCCCTGCTCGTCCAGGCAGCGCTGGTCCATGATGTCGAGGTTAAGATACAGGGCGGGCATCTTGCGTTTCCCGCAGATGTCCCGGATAATTTTTGCCGCGGCCCAGCCGTGTTTGCATCCCTGATGGCCGGTGAATATCATGCAGTCGATATTGTAGTCCACGAAGAATCTTTCCATCTCGTCGGTAATGAATTCAACCGGCCCGTGGCACTGCCGTCCCATCGCCAGGTGCATCTGGGTGCGGGCGAGGTCGCGGATCATGGTCTCGTTCGTAGAGGTGTCTATCGGAACGGTCGAGACCTGGCCGATGAAATCGGCGACGATCACCGCGCCGAACTCGTCCTCCATCCACTTGAAGATGTACGTGAAAAACGCGATCGGCGGGAACCACAGGAGCACCCTCACCTTCTCGCGTTTCACGATCCCCCTGCCCGCCAGGTAGTTCTTCCTGACGGCCTGGTACAGGCCCTTCGCCATTTTGAGTGCGTGCGGCGATTTCAGGTTGATCTCACGCACGACCCATGCGTACCCCAGGTTGATCATGGTGCCGGGGCACGGGATCGCCTTGTGCATCTCGCAGATCTCGCCCAGGTAAAAGTTGAATTCGTTCACCCGCTCGAGCATCTTCCTGAGCCGGTCCCAGTCGATCTTCTTTCCCAGGTGCTTTTCGAGAAACGCGATCTGGTCCCATATCTGCCGCTCTATATACCGGAATGATTCATCGTCCTTCCAGTAAGGCACGTCGAAGATGAACGACGGCGCGCCCGTCAGGTATTCCATGGTCTGGGCCACGGAAACGTTGGTGTCGCAGGGATGAGACCCGGCGACGATGAGGTCGGGCGCCGGGATCTGCTTGATAAGATAGGCTCCCACATTGAGCTTCATGGCTGAGCAGTATTCGACCGGCGTGCCCTGGTTCTCGGCGACCTCGATGATCTGCGAAGGAGCGGCCATGCTTTCGACATTGGCGAATATGTTCAGCGCCGCATTGCAGAACGGGGTCACGTCGAATGCGGCGAGGATTTCGGCGTTCAATATCCACTCGACCCACACAAGCGGCTTTCCGCTCTTTTCCGCCCTCAAAACGTCAGTGAAATTCTCGACAAAGGCCAGCGCCCCGTCGCCGTACGCCCTGAACGTGTCCGGGGTCAGTAGCCCTGCGCCCATGGTGAGCAGCCCGTAGCGGAACTTCCGATTGAGCAGATTTTCGGTTGTCGGCACATAGAGAGGCCTGAGCACATACATCAAGAGCGTCGCGAAGCGGGGAATTCGGGAAAAAATGAAGATGAGGATGAACAGTATGCGTGAAATCCTCATGATGTGAAGAGGTTTCCATCCGTATATCCCTTTCATTTTCATTCCGTTTTTTTTCATAATCCCATTTTCTCAGCAAAAGCGAGGATAACACCGGCGCCGCTGCCGGAACGGCATTGATCACACAATAGCGCCGCTGCTCACGATACCGTATCCCAGATTTTTTTTCCTGTCGTACACAAAACAGATAAATGCATGCGGATATTCAAATAGTGTAATATCGAACCATTGACATGATGAAAAAAGTATTCTATAGTATGCCCTGCATACCTGGATGGAGGGATTGGATGAGAACTGCCGGCATAGACGTCGGCTCGCTCACGGCAAAGGCAGTCGTGATGGATGACGGGAGAATCGTCGCGAGTTCGCTCATACCCGCCGGGCCCGACCCGGCGCAATCGGCCGATTCGGTGATCAGACGATGCCTTAAAGACGGAGGTATCCCCGCCGCCCCGGTGCAGTGCTGCTGCGGGACCGGGTACGGCAGGCTGACCATCCCGTTTGCCGACCTCAATATGAGCGAGATATCGTGCCATGGTATGGGCGCGTTCTGGAGCAACGGCGAGATCAGGACGATCGTCGACATCGGCGGCCAGGACTGCAAGGTTGTAGCCATAAACGACGAAGGGATGGTGACCGATTTCGTCATGAACGACAAATGCGCCGCCGGAACAGGACGATCGCTCGAGATCCTGGCCCGCACCCTGGGGGTACCGCTCGAAGAGCTCGGAGAGCTCGCATTAAAATCGCGCAGACCCACCGCGCTGACCAACAAGTGCAGCGTGTTCATGGAAATAGAGGTGATCGAGCTCCTGTGCCGCAAGAAAAGGCCCGCGGCCATAGCCCACGGCATTGCGGATGCCGTGGCCCGCAGGGTCGCGGCGCTTGCCGGAACCGTACCCGTTGCAAAAGGCGTATGCGTAACCGGCGGGGTTGCCAAGAACAGGGCGGTCGTCAGATGCATCGAAAAAAGGCTCGGCTCCGCCCTGAGTCCTCTGGGCATCGATCCCCAGCTCGCCGGGGCCGCGGGCGCGGCGGTGTACGCGTTCCGGTCGATCACCGGAAAGACGGGAGGCGGCCCTTTATGAATGCGGGAATAGACGCCGGCATGAGACTTGTCAAGCTTTGCCTTGTCGGCCGCACGACGATATTCGCGTCTCGCTGCTTTGAAATGGACGCGAACTTCGAAAGGCGGTGCAGCGATGCGCTCGCGGCCTGTGCGCATGAGGCTGTTTCAGCCGGTTTTTCATCAGGGCGCATACGTTCGATCACCGCCACGGGTTACGGCGCATCCCTGGTAAGGCGCGCCCGCGCTCATGCGGCCGAGGACGCGTGTATAGCCGCCGCCGCTCTCGGAACATCCTCCCCGGCGAGGAGCGTCATCGACGCGGGCGGGCTTTTCATCAAGATCCACAGGATCGCCGAAAACGGCCGTGCCACGGAAACCGTGACCAGCGAAAAATGCGCCGCCGGCAGCGGCCGCTTTCTCGAAATAGCGGCCCAGGCGCTCAAGATGCCGTTCGAAGCTCTTGCCGGGATGGACCTCGCTGACGCGAGTCCCTTTCACATAACCGGCAGCTGCGCCGTGTTCGCCGAAAGCGAGCTCATCAGCCGGATCGGCCGCGGGACACCGGCCCGCGACATTCTCGCCGGCGTGGTCCGTTCCCTCGCGCTTAAGACCGTCACCCTCATGGACCATGCAGGGGCCGCAGATCCGGTCGCGATAACCGGAGGTCTTTCCTCGGTCACTGTCTATGTAGACATGGTCAGGAAGATTTCCGGAAGGGAAATTACGATCTTGCAGCCGGGCCCGGTCCTGACATCCGCATACGGGGCGGCGCTTATCGGCGCCTCCCGTCAATCAGGACCTGCAGCCAGATTCGCGGCCCGGCTCATGCCGTGGAGGAGCGATCATGCATAAACCGGGAACGCCCACGCTCGTGGACAATGCCCCGCTCATCTCGATGCTGCAAGAATTCATCTTTGCACCCGAGCGCCGCTTTACGTATCACGAGTACGACCATGGGGCCGAGGCCAGACGGTTCGGTTACAGGCCATTCGCCAGCAGCGACAGAAATGCGTTCATCGTCACCGCCGATGAAGCTGCGATCGAGCTGGGCTCGCCTCGCCACCAATCGCTCGCGACCCTTCTGTGGACCGCAAACGACGACCTGGCCGCAGGAGGCGTCTGGACCTCGGGCACCGACCTGCTCGACATACGGGAGCCGCATGCATGCCTGATGCTCGCAGTGATGGCCCGCATAGAGCCGGGCTTTGACGCGGGCGACGCCCGGTTTCGTTCGATCCTGAATCTCTCGAACAGGATCCCGGGATACATGGCGCGCAGCGTTCCCGGCAAGCTGTGGATCAGGATATCGCGCGATCTCATAAAGAGGGGGTTCTCATCCGAATCGCTCGGTCAGTGTCTGGTGCATTCCTTCCACGACGCGTTTCCGGAAATCGGCCCCGTGGCCGCGGCGGTCGCGGCCGGCAGCGCCGGTCTGGTGCGGGAGTTCACCCCGATCCACAGTCTGGAGCGCGCCTATTCGGGAAAAAACAGGAAACTCTCGCTCGAGGCATCGGGCGCGCTCGAATGCGCCGACCTCAGCTGCGCGTCGTGCGACGAAAAGCCGTCATGCGACGCCATACGCGAAATTGTCGCCATAAAAAAATCAAAACAGGGGAATGAACAAGCATGAAAACTCTCACCATGGCTCTCCTCGGCAAGGGGGGTGTCGGCAAAACGGTCCTGTCGGCGCTCATCGGCAGGGCTTATTCAGACAGAGGATCGAGGGTCCTTTTCGTCGACGCCGACCCGGCCCGCGGTCTTACATCCGCTCTCGGGGCGATACCGGTCAAGACCATCGGCGAGGCGAGGGAGGAAATCATATCGAAAGCACGGTCCGCAGGAAATGAAAAAGACAGAAACGAGCTCTCCGAGAGCATCGATTATCTTCTCATGGAATCGCTGTACGAATCCCCGGCCTTCAGCCTCATAACCATGGGAAGCACCTCGTCCCTGGGCTGCTTCTGTCCCGTGAACAGCCTGCTCAGGGAGACGATCAGGGCCATGGCCGGCAACTACGATGTGATCGTGATCGACGCCGAGGCGGGCATCGAGCAGGTGAACCGGCAGGTCGTCGAGACCGTTGATTACCCGATTATCGTCACCGACAACTCGATGCGGGGGGCCTCCACCGCGCTTCTGATAAGGGACATCATCAAGCGCGTTCCCGGCATGGCCCCGGTCGAAACCGGCGTCGTGTTCAACAGGGTCGAGAGCGGCGCCCACGGCCTGGTGCGAGTGATCGAAGAAAGCGGGCTCGCTTTTTACGGAACGGTCGGGCCCGATCCTGAAATCACCGCGATCGACGTCAAGGGCGAACCGCTGTTCTCGGTCTGCGCGTCAGCCCCGTCTCTTTCGGCAGTGAAGGGGATTCTTTCGAGAATCGAAATGTCAGCATAAAGATCATCGGCCCGGGCAAAATGATGGATCCCCTGAAAAAATTTTTTACCATTTGCCATAGCAAGCGCTGAAATCGATTAATGGATTGACTGTCGCATCCGTTTTATATATATTCACCCGATTCTCCGTTATTCCGCGCCTATTCATGAGACCGCGATTCGCAGTGGGGTAATAATGAAAACGAAACATGTCCGATTCGTCATTCCGGTTCTCGCCACGGGGATCATTCTCTCCGGATGTTCGCTGACCGACAAGACATCGATCTCGAACGATTCGACGCCTCCGGTCATAACCGGTGCGCAATCGTCAAACCCGGTCAACAATGGAGTCAGGATATCATGGGCCACCGATGAACCGGCGACCTCGGCAGTTAGATACGGCACAGGCGCCGATTACGGGTCTTCGGTTGAAATCCCAGCCCTTGTCACCGATCATGCCGTATACCTCTCGGGCCTGCAGGCTGATACCGAGTATCACTACATGGTTGCTTCTTCTGACAGCTCCGGAAACCGTTCAGAATCCGAGGACATGGTTTTCACCACCACGAACGCGCCCGCATACGGTTCGGCCTATTACAGCCAATGGGAAAACGGACTGCCTTCAGATACCGGATTTTTCCCCCTCGCGGTATGGCTGCAAAGCCCGGGCAACGCAGCGAACTACGCAGCCATCGGCATCAATACCTATGTCGGATTATGGCAGGGACCCACGGACTCCCAGCTTGCGGCCCTGCACTCAAGCGGAATGAACGTCATCTGCGCGCAGAACGATACCGGCCTGACCCATCAATACAATGCCATGATCAGGGCATGGATGCACAATGACGAGCCGGACAACGCCCAGTGGGACGCCGGTACCGGTTCATATACCTACTGCATAGCGCCGGCTGTGCTGGTCGACCTGTACCGCGGATGGAAGGCCGCAGACCCCACAAGGCCCGTACTGCTGAACTTCGGCCAGGGCGTGGCCAATATCGGATGGTACGGCCGCTGGTATCTCGACAACATCGGCGGCAAAGATTACAGCGGCGATAACTATTCTCTGTACTATACCGAGGCGTCCGAAGCAGCCGACATTCTTTCCTACGACATATACCCGGTCACCGATTCCGATTCAAACATCAGCGGGAAACTCGAATACGTGGCATCGGGTGTAAGAAACCTCATCTTGTGGTCCGGCGGGACCAAACCAGTGTGGAACTGCATCGAGACGACCCATATCAGCAACGCGGCAACGCGGCCCACCCCGGCCCAGATACGAAGCGAGGTGTGGATGTCGATCATCGCGGGCTCGATGGGGATTATCTATTTCGTGCACGAATGGGAGCCCTCATTCAGGGAGGACGGGATTTTCAACTATTCAGACGCGGTCGCCGCAGTTGCCGATATCAACGCCATGATCGCCGGGCTCGCGCCGGTGCTCAACACGCAGTCGATTACCGGCAGCGTCGAGGTCTCTTCAGGCGATCCGGACACGCCGGTCGACATGATGGTTAAAAGCCGCGATGGAAACACATATATTTTCAGCGCAGCCATGAGAAACACGCCGGTTACCGCGGAATTCACGGTCAGCGGCATTTCGGACGCCGCAGTCGAGGTACTGGGAGAATCCCGCAGCATTCCCCTTTCGGAGGGAAGCTTCCAGGACGCATTTGACGGATACGGCGTTCACCTGTACCGGATCGCAACACCCTGAAAGCCGCCGGCTTTCCCCGGCCTCAATCCCGGCTGGGGCCCTCGTCTCCGGGTTTTCTCCTGCGCTCCTGCTCCGGCTTCCTTCTCTCCTCTTCGAGCTTTTTCCTGCGCTCCTGTTCAAGCATTTTACGCTCTTCCTCAATCTTGTGTTTACGCTCCTGCTCGACTTTTATACGCTCTTCCTCCAGCTTCCTCTGCTTATCCTGCTCGATCTTTCTGCGCTCTTCTTCGAGCTTCCTGTCGCGCTCCTCTTCCCTCTTTCTCTGGAGTTCCTGCTCTTTCTTTTGACGTTCATCCTCGAGCTTTCTGCGGCGCTCCTCTTCGAGACGGCTCTTTTCGGATTCAAGTTTCCGGCGCTCCTCCTCGAGCTTTCTGCGGCTGTCCTCCTCGGCTTTTTTCCTCTGCTCGAGCTCGCGCCTTTCCCGGTCGAGGTATTCGCTTCCATCCCCTTTCCTGCAGGCCTGGATGCATCTCTCACGCTCGCGCCCCGGAAGGTTTCTGCATGATTCAAGGCAGTCTTTCATGGACATTTCCCGGTCCCGGCGGCGTTCATCCTCGAGCTTTCTGCGGCGCTCATCCTCAATCTGCCTGCGCTCGCGCTCCAGCCTCTGGCGCTCCTCCTCGAGCTGCCTGCGGCGCTCATCTTCGAGTTTCTGCCTTCGCTCATGTTCGAGCCGTATCCGGTCCTCCTCATCCTTCCTGCGCCGTTCCTCTTCGAGGCGCCTACGCTCGCGCTCCAGCCTCAGGCGCTCCTCCTCGGTCTTTCTTTTGCGCTCCTCGTACTCTTTCCTGAGACGCTCTTCCTCGAGCCGTTTACGCTCACGCTCCAGCCTCAGGCGCTCCTCCTCGATTTTTCTCAGGCGCTCCTGCTCAAGTCTCCTTTTCTCCTCACTGCGCCTTTGCACGCAGGTTTCGTAGCATTGAGTGCGGTCGCGTCCCCGCAGCCCCCTGCAAAAATCCGCGCATTCTCCGTCAAGGTCGCCGTGGATTCTTTCCTGCTCCCTCTTCCAGCGCTCTTCCTCCTCCCGTTTGCGCTCGCGCTCGATCCTTTCCCGTTCCTCATCGAGCCTGCGCTGCCGCTCCAGCTCGAGACGCACGCGGTCCTTTTCGACCTGCCTGCGCTCCTGCTCGAGCCGTATGCGCTCCTCTTCCATCCGCCTGCGGCGTTCCTCCTCGTCCCTTCTCCATTGATCGTCGTCGACCGTGACCTGCACCGGTGGAGGGACCGGTTCGAACACTACCTCGATAGTGGCGCACGACCATGCTATGGATATTCCAAAAATAAGGGCTGCCGGCATCATCCTTCTTATAATACCGGCCGTTCTCATCGTTTTCATAATCGTCATCCTCTGATATAATTTCGGGAACCGGAAAAATCAGTTCATGTATCTATACCCTGAAACCCCGGGAAAATCAATCCATATTTTCTTTCAGGCACTGTCGTCGAAAAGCGCCTCCAGGTCGCCCCAGCGCGAACCCTGATCAGCGCTGATCGTTTCGATGACCCTCTCGAATTCATCCCACATCGAATCCGCGACCATCTCGTATGAATGCCCCCAGAAATAGAATACTCCCCATTCCCTGGCCGATTCATAGCGCTGCAGCAGATCGGGAGCTAAAAAATGGCAGCATGGATGAAAGAGCATGGCGTCGTCCGGCGGAAACCGGTAATCATCGCTTTCGATGGTCCTTGCATACGTGTGCCCGGCCTCCCTTACCAGCCGCATCAGGGTATCGCTGTGCGCTCCGAACGGATAGGCGAACCCGGCCACCCGCTGCCCGAAATGCTGCTGCAGTGCTTCCCTTCCTTCAACTATCTCGCGGCGGGCCTCATCTTCAGGTAAAAGGTCAAGGCGGGGATGGGTCATGCTGTGATTGGCGACGGTAAATCCGTCATACACGCCCCTGAGCTCGTCCCGGCCGAGCCTGAACACGTCGGAATCCCGGTGCCGCCATCTGAAAGAGCGGTGTTTTTCGTGCAGGCCGAAGCATAGATTGAAAGAAGCCTTCGCTCCGTAACGCCGGAGCACCTCTGTGAGACGGATATCGGTCGTCACCCCGTCATCCCAGCACTGCACTACGGTCATGATTTTTGTGTTCATACCATATTATACAGGGTCAAACGCCTCATTTCACGATTATTCCCCGGCAGACAAAAAAATATTGATATTCAGGGAAGGGAATGCATATCATAAGGGAACCCATAAATCAAACCGAATGCATATTCGCCAACAGGGAGGGATTCCATGCAAAAGGAACGAAAGATCAACCGCTGGGACCGCCGACGGTCCAATAAACGCATCCAGCGCCTGAAGGAAAGCGAGAAATACCGGCAGACCGTAAACAAGCTCGACAGCCTCAGCATCAGGCTGCCGGAGCTGAGCGACAGGCAGAAGGAAAATATCGAAAAAGACCTTATTAAAAAGAAAAAGAGATGAGGGATATCATCTCTTTTTTGGGCGATATTGGACTCGAACCAACGACCTCCTGCATGTGAGGCGTTGCAGCCAACGTTTCGCCGTGGTTTACTGGCGTTTTCAATAAGCTATTACTGTTTACTTTATATATGAAGAAAGTCAATTAATTTTTTATCACTGTTTTTTATTTTTTTTTATCGTTTATTTTATTTTGCTACGTCGATGCTACGTGTGAAAAAGCAATAAATACCAACGGCCTCCTGCTTTCCCGGCAGCACGTCCCGGCCTCGACCCTCCGGCGCTGCCTTTTCTTCAATGGCTTTCACTTTGGCAATGGTGTCGTGGCTGACCCCGGCGATGGTGGCGAGTTCTTTCTTTGTGTCTACGGGTATCAAGTTGCCAGATTTCTGACAAGATGCACCTGCCTGATCGCCCTTCCGGGCTATCTGATTCTCTTTCGCCTTCCCCGCGATCAGTGGCTCCAGTTGTAGTGCCAGCCTTGACCGGTCATACGCCGATAAATTCCGGCGGCCCAACTGCAAGCTGCTCCACAAATTTATGGAGCAGGCACCGTTTAAACTCGAAGCGGTCAATGGCCTTGCGGACACGAAGATCGGACTTTCCAATTGCCTTTGCAACTACGGCATATCCCTTGTCGTCTTTATGGCAAGATGCCTTACTAGTTAGGCATGTGTAAAAACGATATATCGCCCGGTCCAGTTCATCGACGGTCAGTTCCTCTTTCAGACATATTCCGTATAACGCTATTCTACTTGACAGACGGCCCGGGGTGCTGTACCTTCAGGTCATGCAGATATTGAGACCGAACCACGATGAACAATCCCCCTTTGACGATCTGCCCGTAAAATCAATTGAGGACATCGACCTCGATGCACTCGACCCGGACACGAGCGAGGACGACGAAATAATTTCGCAGCTTGCCGCAAAAATTGCGTCAGCCGGCGAGGAAGATATTTCCGCGACCGAGGAAAATTTTTCCGAGGAAGTGGAAGACGACGATCTCTGCGAGGGTGAAGACGATCCCGAGGACGGCAGCGGCAGCGAGGACGACGGCCCGGAACTTCCCGACCCCCTGGACGAGCTGACCGGCAAAAGAGGAGAAGTCCCCGGCCCTCGCCTCGTATTTCTGAACCGATCCAGCCGGACCCTCGTTTTTACCTCGACCGTCGATTTTATCCGCACGGCCCGGGAGCTTGCGAGTCAGGGCGTCGAGCTGTACGAATGAAAGGGGTGTCTCATAATATGGACACCCCTTCCTCGGAGATCTCCCTTCACCTCAACAAAAGTTGAACCCGCTTCAACACACCCCCCGAAAACAGAAACCGCATAACGTGCGCCGGGTTTCCGGTAGGGTCTGCCCCACGGGTGGATGGGGGCCGGGTAAGTCAGACTTATCGAGTTTAGGCCAGCAGATGCGGAAGGGGGATTAAGATGTGATAAGGCGGTTTAAATCGTAAAACATGAGCCTTGTTTTAATAATTCCGTTCTTGTCTGCATCTTGTTTTTCATCAGTTAAATATTTAAAGCCGTTTTTTTCATAGAAACTTAAAACATTTTCTTTATTGTAAGCATCAACGGTAATAAATTTACATCCGGTTTTATTTTTTTCTAAAAAAAATATTTTAATAAAATCAAGTATCGCTGATCCGAATCCCAGGCTCTGGTAGTCGCCATGTATTCCGAGGCGACCGATTTTAACCGCAGGGAAACTTTTCATTCTCTTCGGGTGTGGAACATTTTCACATACTCTTTTTTGCCAGAATGACGGGCTTTTTGCTTCCTTAATTGAAATTTTATCATTATGGACACAAAAGAAACCAATCGTTTTATCAGTGCTTTCAAAAATATATGTAACGGCCAATAAATGCTTTAAATAGAGATCGGCCTCATCGTGGAAAAATTCATTTAAGTCTGGATCGTTACAATTGAAATGTTTTTTTATATGGGTGGGAGATAATCGGGTAAAGGTAAACGTCGAGAGCATTTAACAGAAATTATTCAAATTTTGCGTTTTTCATTATCAATTCATAATTCGAGCGCATTCTCTCCAATTCAGCAGAAGAGACTTTTTCATGTTCAGACCTTTCTATTTCTTTATAGAAGTTCTCCGCATTGCGCCCCCTTAATACGGGAGTATCTTTAATTTGCAAAGCCATTTGGTTCCTCGTTCCCTGTTCTCATTTAACTATTAACTATATACATCATATATACACTACATACGTCGTGCAAACTAAAGAAAAATCAAGAAAAATTTAGAAAAAGCAACAAAAAGCAACAAAATACAATTAAATACAACAAAAAACAGTATAATAGCTAAAAATATGTCAGTTTTATACATATCTGCCTTTGTTCCCTCTTCAAGGTAAAAAGTCCCCCGGGGCCGTGAAGCCCCGAGGGTAAGCATAATAAGGAGGTACCGCAGGCGGCTCCTACCAAGAAACCGCCCGCACGAACCGCTTAATTAAAACCGACGGCCCGGGTAAAGAAACGCCAGTTCGGGGTTTCCCATAAATCCACCTGGCCGTCAGCGTCAAAAACCAGTTTCCCCGCCTCACTCGCTCGCCGGATGTCGGCCAACGTTGACCGGCACATGGCCGCGAAGTGCTCCGGGGTGTACGCCAAATTTGAAACGAACGCCGGACTCATTTTTTACCGCCTGCGCTGTCGCCGGACATTTCGGCTTGAACGCTTTTCAGAAAATCCGGCAAGGATGAAGAAATCAACCTTGCCATGCGAGCTCGTAGCCGTGGATCACGTCGAGCCTCGGTGAGATAGTCATCAAGGCCGCACGCCATCAAAATTTTTTCAAACGCGCCAAATGCTTTCCACAA
>Ga0116154_10001629_pt1 | contig 18483 bp, 19 predicted proteins | sample AD_UKC030_MetaG_FD_89898 | JGI IMG/M metagenome (GOLD analysis project Ga0116154, IMG submission 89898) | Active sludge microbial communities of municipal wastewater-treating anaerobic digesters from USA - AD_UKC030_MetaG | ecosystem: Engineered > Bioreactor > Anaerobic > Digestate | place: USA...
CCCACGGGGGCATATTCTTGCTTATATCGGCTTCTTTTCAGTCGAGCCCTTCTTTCTTTGAAAAGACTTTATATAGGCAATATACGCAAAGGGCAATTATTGAACCCCATGAGATCGCCAGGAACAGCCATCCTCCAATGTTCATCCGGCCCCTCCCTGCTTCTTCTTCCATGCATTCCGCACCAGTAGTACGATAACGGCTATTATCCCGAGAAGCATCAACCTGGTGCCGAGGATATACGGCTTGTCGGCCTCTGCCACATTCGTCATCAGTATCCTTTGCCTGCCGCTATCCGACAGGACATACGAGCCGAGTATGACAAGCAGGAACAGCGGCGTAACATACCGCATAATGAACTTATATGCCCCCGGTATCCTCAGTTCCGCGCCATGGTGCATCTCCTCCCATGCCTTGTCCATACCGAAGACCCACGTGAATAATATCGTCTCGATCGTGGCGAAGAGCACGAGGCAGAAGGTCCCTCCCCAGAAATCCATCTCATCGACCACGCCCTTACCGAGGAAGAATATAGCGGGCTGGCAAAGCACGAAGAACACTACAGTCAGTATCCCGAGCGCCTTCTTCCTGCTCAGGTTGAACTCGTCCTCCAGGAAAGCCACCGCGGGCTGCGCAAGGGAAACCGACGAGGTAACCCCTGCCAGGAAGAGCATCATGAACCAGAGAAATCCGAAAACGGCGGTCAATGGTATCTTACTGAATATAGCGGGCATCGTCACGAAACCGAGGTTGAACGAGCCGCTCTTAGCGACTTCCTGCGCGCCTACAGGACCGAAGAAGACGAATGCCGCCGTTATCACAATACTTCCTCCGAGTATGACCTCGGCAAACTCGTTCATGCTTGCGGCCGTAAGCCCGGATAGCGCCACATCATCTGTTTTCCTGAGATAACTCGCGTATGTCAGGATCACACCTATCCCGACGCTCAGCGTGAAAAATACCTGTCCTGCCGCGGCAAGCCAGACCTTCGAGTCCTTAAGCATCGCGAAGTCCGGATTCCAGAGGAAGCCAAGTCCGTTCAAGGCATTCCAGTCGGGTTTAAGGATATCCGGCGTACCGAGCGTAAGCACCCTTGCCGCTATCAGTATACCGAATATAACCAGCGCAGGCATTGCTATATTACATAACCTCTCTATCCCTCCCTTGATGCCGTGGTAGAGCACGAATATGTTCAGCGCGAAAGTTATAAGGAAGAAGACGTAGGCCGTCTGCATGGAATTGAAATACTGGTTGGATTCGAGGCCCTGGAACGCCGAGAGGAACGACTGCAGTTGCGCCTGCGTCGTCGCGCCGGCGTACTTGCCGGTAAGCGAGAAGAAGCTGTATGCGAGGGTCCATGATTCGATATATGTATAATAGATCAGTATGACGAGTGGCCCGAATATACCGATGACCCCGAAATACTTGATAAAGCGGTTCTTCCGCTTGAGCGAATGGAATATGCCCGGCGCGGTGCCGTGGCCGAACCCTCCGCCGTACCGCCCGAGTGACCATTCTATCCACATCAGGGGGATGCCGAGCAAAAGAAGCGCGACGAAGTACGGTATCATGAACGCGCCGCCGCCGTTCTGCGCCGCCTGGACGGGAAACCTCAGGAAATTGCCGAGGCCCACCGCCGAACCGGCGACAGCCATTATTATCCCGAGCTTCGTGCCCCACGTTTGCCTGGGCTTCTGCGCCATTTAATATTTTACCTCTATAAGACACAACCCTTTTGAAGGCGCCGTCTCTCCCGCCGCCTTCCTGTCCCTTGCCTTAAGTATACCTCGCATGCTTCCCGCGGGTATCCTGCCGCGGCCTATATCTATTAGCGTCCCCGCGATGTTCCTGACCATATTGTAAAGGAAGCCGTCGGCCTCGACCTCCATTATTATCTTATCCGCCCGCCTCTTAAGGCATAGTTTCTTTATCGTGCGAACTGATGAGCGCTCAACCTTGTCGGACGCCTGGAAGGATTTGAAATCGTGTTTTCCGACCAGGGCCTTCGCTTCCTTCTTCATGAGCGGCAGGTTAAGCTTATACGGTATGTAAGAGGCCAGATTCCTTTCGATCGCCGAAGGCGAACTGCCCGTTATTATAGTGTACCTGTAGGTCTTCGACTTCGCGTCGAACCTTGCGTGGAACCCGGGCGCGGCCTCCTTCACATTCTTTATTACGATATCTTTCGGCAGCACGCCGTTAAGCGCCCTTTGCAGCTTATGGAGAGGTATGCATGAGGTCGTCTTGAAGTTCGCGAAGTGCGCTACGGCATGGACTCCCGCGTCGGTCCTGCCGCAAGAGATAAGCCGCGCTTTACGGCCTGTTATCCGTTTAAGCGCGGCTTCTATGGTGTCCTGGATGCTTCGGGCGTTCTTCTGCGATTGCCAGCCCGAGTACCCGGTGCCTTCGTATTCTATTTTGAGCAGGATATTACGCATTCGGCTATTTGTACCGCGTTGGTTGCGGCGCCTTTGCGCAGGTTGTCGGCGACGACCCAGAGCCACAGGCCGTTCCTGACTGAACAGTCGCAGCGTATGCGGCCGACAAATGTCTCATCCCTGCCCTCGCAATCCTTGGGCATCGGGTAGAGGCCCTTCTTGGCGTCGTCTATGACCACTATGCCCGGCGACCTGGCCAGCAGTTTCCTGACGCTGTCGGGGCTTATGCGCTTTGCGGTCTCTATATATACGGATTCCGAGTGGCCGGTCCTGACCGGGACCCTTACGGTAGTCGCGGATATCTTTATTTTATCATCGTGCATTATCTTGTGGGTTTCCTTCGCAAGCTTCCATTCCTCGCTTGTATAATCGCATTCCGCGAAGCCGCCTATCTGCGGAAAGACGTTATACGCGAGCTGCTGCGGCATGGATCTCTCCACATCCACATGGATGTTCCCGTACCCTCCTGCCGCTATAGCGGCGTTCTCGGCCTTTAGCTGCTCAACGGCGCTCTTTCCGGCTCCCGATGACGCCTGCAGGGTGGTGACAATTACCCTCTTTAGCCCCGCTTTCTTGCGTATCGGCTCGAGCGCGACGACCATCTGTACGGTAGAGCAGTTCGGGTTCGCTATTATGCCTTTGTGCTTCTTCACGTCCTTCCCGTTGACCTCCGGGACGACCAGCGGAACATTCGGGTCCATACGGAAATCGGCGCCGTTATCTATGACAACGCAGCCCCTCTTTACCGCTTCCTTCGCGTATGTCACCGCCGCTCCCTTTTCGCCCTCGGTTCCCGCGAATAACGCTATATCAATGCCGTCGAAACTCTCCGGCGATATCGCCTGCACGGAATACTTCTGCCCGTCGACATCCATCTCCCTCGCGCTTCGCGCCAACACTCGCAATTCCGCGACCGGGAAGTTCCGATGGCGAAGCACCCGAAGCATCTCTATGCCGACCACGCCGGCGCCGACCACCGCTATGTTATATCCGTTCTTCCTTTTCATCTCTCTCCCTATAGATTTTCCACGACCAGGTCCCCGACCTGGCTTGTCGAATAACCCATCTTTCCGGCCGCCAACGATCTCAGTTTCGTGTTAACGACCTTTATGACGGCTTCCTCTATCGCCTTCCCTGCCTTTTCCTCCCCGAGCGTCTCGAGCATCATACCGCCCGCGCAAATGGCCGCAAGCGGGTTGATGACGTTCTGCCCCGTATACTTAGGCGCGGACCCGCCTATCGGCTCGAACATCGATACGCCTTTCGGGTTGATGTTCCCGCCCGCCGCGATGCCCATGCCGCCCTGTATCATAGCGCCGAGGTCCGTAATGATGTCGCCGAATATGTTGTCGGTTACGATAACGTCGAACCATTCGGGATTCTTTACGAACCACATCGTTGTCGCGTCCACATGGGCGTAATCCGTCTTGACGTCCGGATACTCCTTCGCAACCTCGTTGAACGTCCTCTGCCAGAGGTCCCACGCGTACGTCAGCACATTCGTCTTTCCGCAGAGCGTAAGCTTCTTGCGCTTGTTGCGCTTCTTGCAGTAATCGAACGCGTAGCGCACGCAGCGTTCTACGCCCTTTCGCGTGTTGTACGATATCTGTATCGCGACCTCTTCGTCCGTGCCTTTCTTCTGGAACTCTCCCATGCCTTTATATATGCCTTCGGAGTTCTCGCGCACGACCACGAAATCTATGTCTTCCGGTTTCTTGTCCTTGAGCGGACAATAAGCGGAGTTGTACAGCTTGACCGGCCTGAGGTTTATATACTGGTCGAGCGCGAAACGCAGCTTGAGCAGCACCTGCTGTTCGAGTATGCCCGGCTTGACCTCGGGATGCCCCACCGCGCCGAGGTATATCGCGTTGTATTTCCTTAACTCGTCGATATCCCCGTCCTCGACGGTCTTTCCCGTCCTCAGGTAGCGCTCTCCGCTGAAATCGAATATGTTCGTCTCATATTTGAACCCGAATTTTTCAGAAGCCGCCTTCATGACCTTAAGGCCCTCGTTTACGACTTCCGGCCCGGTGCCGTCACCGGGTATTACCGCGATCCTGTAGTTGTTCATTTTTTCCTGACCACCCATTTCATGAGCCCGCCCGCCCCTATGAGCTCCTGCATGAACTCCGGCATCGGCCTGGCTTTATACACCTGGTCCTTTGTAAGGTTCCTGATCAACCCCGTCGAGACGTCGACTTCCACTTCGTCGCCTTCTGTTATTGCCTTCGCGGCTTCCGCGCATTCGAATATCGGAAGCCCGATGTTTATGCTATTACGGAAGAATATCCTCGCGAAGCTCTCCGCTATGACACAGGATATCCCGCACCCCTTTATCGCTATAGGAGCGTGCTCCCTGCTCGAGCCGCAGCCGAAATTCTTTCCCGCTACGATAATATCCTGCGCGGCGGCCTTCTTCGAAAAACCCGGCATTATCCCGTCCATGCAGTTGGCGCCGAGCTCTTTCGGATCGACCGTTACGAGGTATTTCGCCGGGATTATCTCGTCCGTATTTATGTCGTCCCCGAATTTCCAGGCCCTGCCCTTGAGTATCATATGACCTCCTCCGGATGCGCGATCTTTCCTTTTATGGCAGACGCGGCCGCAACAGCCGGATTCGAGAGGTAAACCTCCGATTTCAGGTGACCCATTCGCCCGACGAAGTTCCTGTTCGTCGTCGCTATGGAGCGCTCTCCCGCGGCAAGTATCCCGAGATGGCCCCCGAGGCACGGCCCGCATGTCGGCGTCGACACCGCGCAGCCCGACTTCACGAACGTCTCTATGAGGCCCTCCTTCATCGCCTGGAGGTATATCGCCTGAGTAGCGGGGAAGATTATGCAGCGCACGTCCTTATGCACCTTCCTTCCCTTTAATACCCCGGCGGCGATCCTCAGGTCGCTGATACGGCCGTTCGTGCAGGACCCTATGACCGACTGGTCTATCCTGACGTCTTTTACCTTGCTTACCGGTTTCACGTTCGAAGGCAACGGCGGCAACGATACCATCGGCTCGAGTTTTGAGGCGTCGTATTCCCTGACCTGCGAATATACGGCGTCCTTGTCGCTCGCGTATATCTTCCACTTCTTCTTCGACTTCTTTGACGTCCCTTTCACATATTTCAACGTTGTGGCGTCCGGCGCGATTATGCCGTTCTTGCCTCCCGCTTCTATCGCCATGTTGCACATGGCGAACCTGTCGTCCATCGGGAGCCTGTCTATCGCGTCTCCCGTGAACTCCATCGACTTATACAACGCGCCGTCAACGCCGATGTCGCCTATCGTGTGCAATATTAGGTCTTTTCCGCCCACCCATTTGCGCAGCTTTCCCTTATAAACGAACTTGATCGACTCTGGCACCTTGAACCATACCCTCCCGCGGACATATGCTGCGGCAAGGTCGGTGGAGCCGACGCCTGTAGAGAACGCGCCTACGGCGCCGTATGTGCACGTATGCGAGTCCGCGCCTATTATGAGGTCTCCGGGCATCGTGAGCCCTTCCTCGGGAAGCAGCGCATGCTCTATCCCCATGCATCCGATCTCATAATAATACTTGATCCTGTATTTTCTCGCGAAATCGCGCAATACCTTCAGCTGCTCGGCCGACTTGATGTCCTTCGCAGGGGAGAAATGGTCGGGCACGAGCGCGATCTTCTTGTTATCGAACACCTTTCCGACGCCTGTCTTCTCGAATTCGGAGATGGCTATCGGCGCCGTTATGTCGTTGCCGAGGCAGAGGTCTATTTTGCAGTCGACCAGGTCACCGGGAGCTATCGACTTCCTGTCCGTATGCGCGAGCAATATTTTTTCCGTTATCGTATATCCCATTTATAACTCCTTCACATAAGCTACTTCGTCGCAATCCGCGAACCTGGGGCATATGCTGCAGTCGTTCCAGATCTTTTGCGGAAGTTTTTTCTTCTCGATCGGGCTGAACCCGAGCTTCCCGAAGAATTCCTCCTGCCGCGTCAGGGCGAAGACGCTCTTCAACCCGAGATCTACCGCTTCCCCGATGCAGGCCTTCACGAGCTTGCTGCCGATGCCCTTATTCACGCTGCCTGCGTCAACCGCGAGGGACCTTATCTCGGCAAGCTTGTCCGAATATATGTGCAGCGCGGCGCATCCGAGGACCTTCCCACCGCTCTCAAGGACGAAGAAATCCCTTATCCCTTCGGCTATATCGCCCGCGGAGCGCGGAAGCATCTCTTTCTTGCGCGCGTAGAAACCGATGAGCCCGTGTATCTGATCTATATCTGCGACCTGCGCTTTTCTTACCATTATTTTATGATGCCTTCCGACGGGCTCGATGCCGACGCGTACTGTTTTTTAGGTATCCTTCCCGACAGGTACGCGAGCCTGCCTGCTTCCGTTGCAAGCTTCATCGCCCTCGCCATCCCGACCGCATCTGCGGCGCCGGCGATACCTGTATTCATAAGTATCCCGTCCACTCCAAGCTCCATCGCCACCGCCGCGTCCGAAGCGGTCCCGACACCCGCGTCGACGATCACGGGAACTTTCACCGCCTCCTGTATGAAACGTATGTTCAACGGGTTGAGTATCCCCATGCCCGAGCCGATCGGCGAGGCAAGGGGCATCACGCACGCGGCGCCCGCGTCCGCGAGTTTCTTCGCCATTATCGGGTCGTCGTTCGTGTACGGCATGACGGTGAATCCCTCTTTTACGAGTATCTTCGTCGCCGCCAGCAGCGCTTCCGTATCCGGGAACAGGGTCTTCTCGTCGCCGATGACCTCGAGTTTGACCAGGTCCGACAAACCCATGCCCCTGGCTATCCTGGCTATCCTCATCGCGTCCTCGGCGGTATAGCAGCCGGCCGTATTAGGCAGTATAGTATATTTATTTCTGTCGATATGGTCAAGCAAAGATTCCTTGCCGGAACCTGCTTCGCTAAGGTCCAGCCGCCTTATCGCGACGGTCACCACCTCGGCTCCGGACGCTTCGAGCGCCTTCTCCATTATGTCGAACGTGGCGTATTTGCCCGTCCCGACAAGCAGCCTCGACTTAAACTCTTTTTTTCCTATCCTTAACGCCTTGTCTTCCATGCCTGTCTCCGTAATATTTGCACATCCTCTTCAGGTTACATAAAGGGCATTTCGGTTCCCGCGCCGTGCATACCTGCCTGCCGAGCATGATAAGGTGCAGGTGGAACTCCTTTATCGCGTGCGCCGGCGAAGCCGATGTCAGGTACTCCTGGGCCTTCTCCCTCGTCGTTCCCGGGCTTATAAATCCCAGGCGCTTCATTACCCTGAATATATGCGTGTCCACCGGCATTATCGGCTTCCCGAACGAAAATAACAGCACTACCGCGGCCGTCTTCGGCCCGACGCCTTTTATCGACCTCAGGAAATTGTAAGCTGCTGCGAGCCCAATGTCTTTCAGGAATTTGAGGCTCAGTGCATTCCTGCGCTTCTTTATCTCATTAAGCGCGCCCTTTATCCTCGGCGCCTTAATATTAGAGAGCCCGGCGATCTTTATCTCCCGCTTTATCGCGGGCAGCGGGGCCTTCCTGAGGGCTTCCCAGCCCCGAAAACGCCTCTTCAGGTTATCATATGCGCGGAGCGAGGTTATATCCGAGGTATTCTGGGAAAGGATGGTCTTGACGAGTTCCCCTGTCGCGTCACCTGCGGCCGGAACCTTCAACCGGCCGAACCTCTTCAACAGCAGGCCCCTTACGTCGACGACCTTATTGCGCCGCATCTATCTCTCGATGACCGTCCCTTTTGCGACGACGACAAGCCCGGACTCCGTCACCGTGAACCTCTTCTTGTCTTCCTCGAGGTCGTAGCCTATCTCAGTACCCGACGGGATCTTGACGTCCTTATCCACTATCGCCCGCCTTATCTTCGCGTTCCGCCCTATATCCACGCCTTCCATGATTATCGAGTCCATCACGCTCGAATAGCTGTTGATCCTTACGTTGTTGGAGAGTATCGAGCGTTCGACGCGCCCGCCCGAGATTATGCAGCCGTTTGCCACCATCGAATCGAGCGCGACGCCGATCCGCATCCCGTCATCGCCGCCTGCGAAGACGAACTTCGCCGGCGGGAACTTCTCCATATACGTCCTTATCGGCCATTCGTTATCGTAAAGGTTGAATACCGGCGTTACGTTCACGAGGTCCATGTTTGAGTCGAAGAACGCGTCGAGCGTGCCTATATCGCGCCAGTACTTTGCTTCCTTCTTGTTCTCGTCCTTAAAATTATACGCGAATACCTTCGCCTTCCTCGCGACCATTGACGGGAGTATGTTCTTCCCGAAATCGTGCTTGCTGTCCGCTTTCTGCGCGTCTATGCCGAGCTCTTCCTTCAGCACGTTAGTGCTGAAGATGTAGATGCCCATCGAGGCATAGACATGTTCCGGGTCCCCGGGGATCGTCTTCGACGGCACCTGCGGCTTCTCCTCGAATCCCTGTATCCTCTCGTTGCGGTCGACCTCGACGATGCCGAAATGGTGAGCTTCCTTCTTTTCCACCTCAACGACCGCGACTGTGCAATCCGCGCCCTTCGCTTTATGGTATTCGACCATATCGGAGTAATCCATCTTGTATATATGGTCGCCTGCGAGTATCAGGACGTACTCCGGCTTCTCGGTCTCGATGAAATACAGGTTCTGGTATATCGAGTCGGCGGTCCCCATATACCAGGTATCGCCCGTCCTCATCTGCGCAGGCACTATGTCGATATACTCGCCAAGTTCTGCGTCGAAAATGTTCCACCCGAGCCGAAGGTGCCTGATAAGCGAATTGCACTTATACTGCAGCAACACGTGTATCCTGCGTATATCCGAATTTATGCAGTTCGACAGAGTGACGTCTATGATCCTGTATATCCCGCCGAACGGGACGGCCGGCTTGGTGCGGTCGCGCGTGAGCGGATACAGCCTCTCGCCTTTGCCGCCGGCCATTATGAACGCTACTACGTTTTTCATGCTATTTTTTCACCAATGTGAACGCGGCCACTATCTCGGTCACGCCTATCCGTATCATCATTACGGCTATCGCGGCCAGGAATATATCCGACACCTTAGCCAATGCCCTCGAGCCGCCTTTTCCGAGGACCTTTATGAAGAGGTCCGCTTTCGCGAGCACAAGCCACATCAACAGCATGTTAAGTATGACAGACACTACCGTAGGTACAAGACCGTACGCTTCGCGCAGGATCAGTATAGTCGTGAGCACGGCCGGACCCGTTATCAGGGGAGTCCCTAACGGGAATACGCCTATATCTGTCGTCGGCTTCGCCCTCTTGTCCTCCCCGGGCAGCAGCAGGTGCACCGAAAGGACGAGAAGCAGCACACCGCCGGCGATCCTGAAGTCAGGGACAGTAACACCCATTAGCCGCAGTACCAGGTTCCCGAGGAACATGAATCCAAGAGCGACTATAGTCGCGACAAATATGCTGTTCAGGATCACCTTATGCCGCGACTCGGGCTTCATGCCCTCGGTCAGCATCAGGTATAACGGCAGGTTCCCGAACGCGTTTACCGCCATGAACACGGGTATGAATGCAAGCACAAAAGGCGCTATCGGCGACAATATCTTAAGTATCCCGCTGATCATATTTTTCCCCCTTCTTGTGCATTATATAGGAACGCGGCTAAAAATGCAATCTCATTTGCCCTGCCTGAAATACCGCGCCCTCGGGGGGCACGCCACTGAATGGCCGGGCCCCACTTCCTCCAAAACCGGTTCCTCAACCCTGCATTTCGGCTCAGCATACGGGCAGCGCGGGTGGAATTTGCATCCGGACGGCGGGGAGATCGGCGACGGCGGTTCGCCTTTCACGGTAAGCTTCTTCTTTTTCTTTTCCGGCCCGAGAGACACCGCTGAGAATAGCGCTTCCGTATAAGGATGTACCGGTCGGGCATAGAGCCCTCCGGTAGGCGCGCTCTCAAGGACCTTCCCGAGGTACATAACTATCACGTCGTCTGACATCGACTCTATCACGCGAAGGTCATGTGATATGAACAGGTATGACAGCCCCGATTCTTTCTGCACGGACGCAAGCAGTTCGAGTATCTGGGCCTGTATCGAAAGGTCAAGCGAGGATACCGGCTCATCGCATATGACGAGCTTCGGGCCCGTCATCAGCGCCCTCGCGATGCCTATCCTCTGCCTCTCGCCGCCGCTGAACTGGTGCGGATACCTTCCGGCATACCCCGGCTGCAGCCCCACCCTCGATAGCGACGCCGCGATGGCCTCCCTCCTCTTGGCCGGATCGCCCAGGCCGTGCACGAGCAACGGTTCTGCAAGTATCTCGCCGATCTTCATCCTCGGATTCAGTGAATTATACGGGTCCTGGAAGACCGCCTGCAGCCCTTTCCTCAGCGGCCTCATCCTGTCCTGAGGCATTCCGCTTATTTGCGCCCCGTCGAACACCACGCTGCCGTCTGTGGGCCTTGTGAGGTTCAGTATTATACGCGAGAGCGTCGTCTTTCCGCAGCCCGATTCCCCGACGAGGCCGAGCGTCCTGCCCCCGGTTATCTCGAACGAGACCCCGTCGACCGCCTTTACGGTGCCTACGAGCTTCTTCGTGAGCCCGCGCTCTACCGGAAAATACTTTTTTATTCCCTGAACGGATAACAGGGGCGTCATCTTAAAGTTTCCCCATCTTCGGTATGCAATCTATGAGTTTCCTTGTATAAGGATGCGACGGCTTCCTGTATACGAGCTCCGTGTCGCCGTATTCGACTATCATCCCCTGCTGCATGACCGCGGTCTTCTCGGCTACCTGCGATACTATCGACAGGTCGTGCGTTATCAGTATTACCGTAAGTCCCATATCCCGCTTGAGTTTTACAAGGAGCTCAAGTATCTGCGCCTGAACGGTAACGTCGAGCGCCGTGGTCGGCTCGTCGGCGATAAGAAGTTTCGGCCTGCACGAGACAGCCATAGCTATCATAGCCCTCTGCCTCATTCCTCCCGAGAGCTGATGCGGATAGGCGTGCATCATTTCCTCCGGAGACGGCATCCCGACATCCTTAAGCGACGATACGGCGATATCGAACGCGCCGGCGCCGGCGGCCTTCCGGTGCAGCGTGACGGCCTCGATGATCTGTTCTCCTATCGTGAATACCGGGTTCAACGAGGTCGCCGGATCCTGGAATACGTAGGATATCTTCGCGCCCCGTATCTTCCTTAGGTCCTCCTCCGGCATGCCCAACAGGTCCATGCCGTCAAACCTTATGCTCCCGGACCTCACCGTCGCCGCCTTCGGCAGCAGGCCCGTTATCGAAAGCGCGGTGACGGATTTTCCCGAGCCGGATTCACCGACGAGGCCGAGGATCTCTCCCTCAAAGACCTTCAGGTCGGCCCCGCGGACCGCCTCGACGGACTTCCCTTCCTGGTTGAAATCCAGGCGCAGGCCCTTTATCTCCAAAAGCGGTTCTCTGCTCATTGTCTCCTGTGTGGGTTGAAATGCTCGCGCAGGCCTTCACCGAGAAGGTTATAACCGAGCACCGTAATAAGTATCGCGAGGCCCGGGAAGACCGTTATCCACCATGCAATACCCAGCGTCGATTTTGCTTCCGTAAGTATATTGCCCCAGCTCGGGACCGGCGGCTGGACACCGAGGCCGAGGAAGCTCAAGCCCGATTCCGTCAGTATAGCGCCCGCGACACCCAGTGTCGCGCTGACGAGCACCGGCCCTAGGCCGTTCGGTATGAGGTGGCGCGTTATTATCCTGAAGTCGCTCGCGCCGACCGCCCTGGCCGCTTCGACAAATTCCCTCTCCTTTAAGCTTAATATCTCCGCCCTTATGAGCCGCGCGACGCCCATCCACCCGGTCAGCCCTATTATCACCATTATGTTCCAAATGCCCGGCCCGAGGACCGCTATGGTCGCGAGTATCAGGAAGAAAGTCGGAAAGCACAGCATTATATCTATGAACCTCGAGATTGCGCTGTCGACCCACCCGCCGTAATACCCCGCCACCGAGCCGAAGATCACGCCCGCTATGACGGATATCCCTACCGCGACGAAACCTACGCTCAGCGATATCCTCGCGCCGAAAGCCATCCTGCTGAAGAGGTCGCGGCCCAGCGAATCGGTGCCCATGATATGCTCGGGTGACGGCGGCATCAGCGCATTTTGCAGGTCTATCTCGCCCGGGTCATATTCAGATATTAGGGGCGCGAAGAGCGCGGCGGCCGCCATTATCGCCACGACTATGATGCCGAATACCGTAAGTTTATTGAGGTTTCTCATCTTCCCGTTACCCTTATCCTTGGGTCGACGCACGCGTATATGACATCCGCGACGAGGTTCCCTATGAGAGTGAGTATAGCGCCGATGAAAAGCACGCCCATTATGACCGGATAATCCCTTGCCATTACCGAATCGTAGAAGAGCTTGCCCATCCCGGGTATCGCGTATATCGACTCGAATATGACGCTTCCGCCTATGAGCCCCGGGACCGATAACCCCATTATAGTCACTATCGGGAGCAAGGCGTTCTTCAGCGCGTGTTTGTATATGACCTGCCTCTCGGGCAGGCCTTTCGCGCGCGCCGTCCTCACGAAATCCTTGTTCAGGACCTCGAGCATGCTCGTCCTCATATAGCGGGATATCCCGGCAAGGCCTACGAACGCCGATACGAAGACCGGCAGCGCCAGGTGCACCGCAAGGTCCGCCAGTTTCTCCAGGAGGTTATAATCCTCGAAATCGATGGATTTTATCCCGGATACGGGAAGCCATCCGAGATGTACGCCGAAAAGGTTCATCAGCAGCAACGCGAGCCAGAATGTCGGCATCGCGAAACCTATGAAAACAAAGACCGTTGAGATCCTGTCGTATGCCGAACCCTCCCTGACCGCGCTTGTGATCCCTATCGGGACGGCGGCCAGGAATATAAGAGCGAGCGACAGCACGTTTATCGTTATCGTGACAGGTATCCTTTCGCCGATCTTTTGGGACACCGGCCTGTCATCGACAAAGGACTTGCCGAGGTCGAACCTCGCGAGCCGCTTGACCCATTCCCAATACTGGATATAGACGGGCTTGTCGAGCCCGTAGAGTTTGTCCAGTTTCTCGCGCGCCTCGAGGGATATCTTCGGGGACATCTCCGCCTGCAGCCGCGTCGGCTTTCCCGGCGACAAGTGTATGACGAAGAAGGTGATAAGCGTTATGCCGATCAGCACCGGGACCATACCTATAAGCCTTCTCGCTATATAGTTCACCATCTCGTGTATCTCTGTTCTTCCTTTGGCACGTACCACTTGATGAAATTATAACCTATTCCGGCGGGGGCCGGAACGATACCCTTGAACCTTCCGTGTACTATCGGCAGCGCGTCGGGGACAAAGAGGAATATATACGGGTGGTCGTCGAATATGAGCCTGTTTATCCTGTTATAAATCTCACGCCTTTTTTCCTGGCTGTACTCCCTGCGGCCTTCCAGCAACAACCTGTCGACTTCTTCATTTTTGTAGCCGATGAAATTAAATTCGCCCGGGCGCGTCTTAGACGAATGCCAGATATCGTAGCAGTCGGGGTCCCTCGAAAGGCTCCAGCCCATTATGACCGCCTCGAACTTGCCCTTATCTATGAACTCCGAGAGGAATGTAGCCCATTCGATTATCCTTACCTCGGCCTCGATCCCGACATCCTTGAGCCTGCGCTGTATTATCTCGGACGCGGTCTTCCGCGGGTCATTGCCCTGGTTCGTCATTATCGTGAACCTGAACTTCTGCCCATTCTTGTCGAGGATGCCGTCGCCGTCGTGGTCCTCCCAGCCCGCTTCCTTAAGCAACTCCTTCGCCTTTGCCGGGTCGTAAGGGACCGGCTTTATATCCTTATTGCACGCCCATGACTCCGGGGGGAACGGCCCCGTCGAGATGCGGCCGAGGCCCAGCAGCACCCCGGTTATTATCTCGTCCTTGTCTATGGCATGATCGAGCGCGAGCCTGACCCTCGCGTCGGAGAATTTCGCGTCCCTGAGGTTAAGGCCCATGTAAGTATACCCGAAAGACGGGTACCTGTATTTCCTGTAATTTTTCCTGAAGAACGGCGTATCCGTCTGGCGGGAATACTGAAGCGGCGTAAGCCCTATCTGGTCGACGCCCTGGGTCTGCAGCTCAAGGAACGTCGTCGCCTGGTCTGGGATTATCCTGTAGATGTACCTGTTGATGAACGGCCGCCCCTCGTAATAATCGGGGTTCGAGGTAAGGACTATCTTCTCGCCCGTCTTCCATTCCTTGAAACGGTAGGGGCCTGTGCCCACGGGATTTCGCGAGTATTTCGTACTGCCCAGATCCTCTTTTTCGAGCAGGTGCCTCGGCATTATCCCCATGCCCCAGCTCGACAGCCCCGGAGAGAATGGTTCCTTGTATGTGACCTTTACGGTATGGTCGTCGAGGACCTCGAGCGACTTGACCCTTTCGAAATCGCCGCTGTAAGGCGTCTTTACGTTTGGGTCTATGAGCTTCAGGTAGGTGAATTCCACGTCGCGCGCGGTGAAGGGCTCTCCGTCGTGCCATTTTACCCCTTTGCGCAAATGGAAGATTATTACGAGGCCTTCATCCTTTATCTCCCAACTTTCGGCGAGCTCGCCTTCAAGGTTCAGGTCCTTGTCATACCTTATGAGCCCGTTGTAAACGAGCCCGCATATCTCCGCTGAGGACGAGTCCGAAGCAAGTATCGGGATAAGCGTGCTCGCGTCCCCGATCGAGGCGGTCACGATCGCATCCCCCACGGGGGACGCTTCGCAGTCGCCGTATTGGGCGCTTGCCTGGGTTGCCTGGGGCAATCCTGCAGCTATTAGGGCAGGATGGCCCCAAATCGCTGCCGCAAATAAAAATATCCCGACGAATCGGGATATTTTTATATACATATCTTGCTCTCCTGTCTACTTTTTAGGAGCTTCTTCCGCCGCCGGAACTGCCGCGGGAACCTCGGCAGGCATTGCTGACGCAGCCGGAGCTGTGTTGCTCTGCTTCGACAATTCCTTTTCCACAATAGAGCCGCCCTTGTTCATGGATACGAGGGCAAGCGTCAGCGAGGTCGCGAGGAACAGTACCGCGCATCCCGCCGTCGCCTTCGTCAGGAACGAGGAGGCCTTTGTGCCGAGCATCGATTGCAGCCCGCCGCTCCCGCCGAACGTCTCCGATATTCCGCCGCCTTTGCCCGCCTGCAGCAGTATTACCATTATAAGCACCAGGCACGAGATCACATGCAATGCTATCAATACTCCATACATCTTATTACGCTGCTCCTTTACCTTTTGCTCTGTCTGACTATCTCGGCGAAATCCTTTACATTAAGGCTCGCGCCGCCGACCAGCGCGCCGTCGATATCCGGCCCCGCCATGATCGCTTTAACGTTATCCGGCTTCACGCTTCCGCCGTATTGTATTCTTACCTTCGAGGAAACCTCTTCCCCGAACATCTTTCCGAGAAGGGAACGGATATACTTGTGGACTTCCTGCGCCTGCTCGGGCGTCGCCGTCCTGCCGGTCCCTATCGCCCATACCGGTTCATAGGCGATCACGACCTTCAGCGCGTCCTCTTTTGTGAGGCCGGAGAGCCCGCCTTCGACATGGTCTTTCACGACATCGAACGTCTTGCCGGAATCGCGCTCTTCGAGCCGCTCCCCGACGCAGACGATAGGCGTAAGCCCGTGCTTCAGGGCCGCCTTGACCTTCTTATTGACCGTATCGTTCGTTTCGTGGAAATATGTCCTGCGCTCGGAATGCCCTATTATGCAATACCCGCAGCCGAGGTCCGTTATCATCTTCGGCGCGACCTCGCCGGTGAACGCGCCTTCTTCCTCCCAGTACATGTCCTGGGCGCCATAGCCGATATTCGAACCCTTCAGCGCGTCCGCTACCTTGGCTATCGCGGTGAACGGCGGGCATACGACGATATCCACCGCCGACTCGCCCTTCAGTTCCGACTTGAGCCCGTTGACAAGCTCGAGCGCTTCGCCCGAGGTCTTATACATCTTCCAGTTCCCTGCAATTATAGGTTTTCTCATATTATTTGTCCGTTAATGCCTTTATGCCGGGCAGGGCCTTGCCTTCAAGATACTCGAGCGAGGCGCCGCCTCCGGTCGATATATGCGTCATCTTGTCTTCCAATTTGAACTTAGCCACAGCCGCGGCCGTATCGCCGCCGCCGATTATAGATATTACCTTGCCGCAGCACGAGCAGCATGAAGCGCCCGACAGGGACGCGATGTATTTCGCGACTTCCTCGGTGCCCTTCGAGAACTTGTCCATCTCGAACACTCCGAGCGGCCCGTTCCAGACGATCGTCTTCGCGCCTTTGAGCACGGCCTTGAAGTCCTCGACCGTCTTCGGGCCTACATCCAGGCCCATCCAACCGTCGGGTATCTCGTCCCCGACCGTCTTGGTGTTCGCGTTTGCGTCGAACTTGTCTGCTATCACGTTATCCGTGGGAAGCACGATATTTACGTTCTTCTGCTTCGCCTTTTCGAGAAGGGACTTCGCTATCTCTATCTTATCCTTCTCGACCTTCGAGGCGCCTATCAATTTTCCCTGCGCCGCGTAGAATGTGTACGCCATGCCGCCGCCGATAAGTATGGAATCGGCCTTATTAAGCAGGTTCTCTATTACGCCTATCTTGTCCGATACCTTCGCGCCTCCGAGTATCGTTACGAACGGCTTAGCCGGGTTACTGACCTTCCCTTCGAGGTACTCTATCTCTTTCTCGAGCAGGAACCCCGCCGCCGAGGCGGACTTAAGGTATTTCGTCACGCCTTCGGTCGAAGCATGCGCGCGGTGCGCGGTGCCGAACGCGTCGTTGACATATACATCGCCGAGGCCCGCGAGCTCTTTCGCGAAACCGGCATCGTTGGCTTCCTCTTCCGCGTGGAAACGCAGGTTCTCGAGCAGCATGCATTCGCCCGGATTGAGCGCGACGGCCATCGCCTTTACCTCGGGGCCTATGCAGTCCTTCGCCATCTTGACGGGCCGGCCGAGCAGTTTGCTTAACCTTTCCGCGCACGGAGCCAGTCTGTATTTCGCAACGGCCTTGCCGTCCGGCCTGCCGAGGTGGCTCATCAGTATCAGTTTAGCGCCTTTATCAAGCGCGTATTTTATCGTAGGTACCGTCGCCCTGATCCTCGTATCGTCAGTGATGGCCAGATTTGCGTCGAGCGGGACGTTGAAGTCCACACGCATGATCACGCGCTTGCCGTTGAGGTCAAGGTCCTTTATTGTCAGTTTGTCCATTTATCTTCGGCTCCTGCCCTTAAAGGCCTTTCCTGACGATATACTCGCAGAGGTCGACGACCCTGCTGGAATAGCCCCACTCGTTGTCGTACCACGAGAGGACCTTTATGAAATCGTCGCCTATGACCTTAGTGCTCTTCGCGTCCACTATCGAGCTCAGCGCGCAGTGGTTGAAGTCTATCGATACGACCGGGTCTTCCGTGTAGCCGAGGATGCCCTTGAGCTTGCCCTCTGCGGCTTCCTTCAGGACCGCGTTTATGTCTTCGGCGGTCACTTTCTTGGAGAGCGTCGCGGAAAGGTCGACAACAGATACGTTCGCGCTCGGGACCCTCATCGAGAAGCCGTCGAGCTTGCCTTTAAGCTCCGGTATGACGAGCGAAAGGGCCTTAGCGGCTCCTGTCGACGTCGGTATCATCGACAAGGCGGCCGCGCGCGACCTGCGCAGGTCGGAATGGGCCTGGTCCTGGAGCTTCTGGTCGTTCGTATACGCGTGTATCGTCGTCATGAGGCCCTTGACGATACCGAATTTGTCATTTAGTACCTTGGCGACCGGAGCGAGGCAGTTCGTCGTGCACGACGCGTTCGATATGACGTTGTGGCCCTTCGGGTCGTATTTGTCCTCGTTGACGCCCATTACTATGGTTATGTCCTCGTCCTGCGCGGGGGCCGATATGATCACCTTCTTGGCTCCGCCCTTCGTTATATGGTTCTCGGCGCCTTTCACTTCCTTGCCCTTCTTGTTCACGCCGTCCTTCTTTATCGTGAAGAGTCCGGTAGATTCGACCACGATCTCCACGCCGAGGTCCTTCCACGGGAGCTCCGACGGGTCCCTCTTCGCGAGGACC
>Ga0116154_10001630_pt1 | contig 18483 bp, 14 predicted proteins | sample AD_UKC030_MetaG_FD_89898 | JGI IMG/M metagenome (GOLD analysis project Ga0116154, IMG submission 89898) | Active sludge microbial communities of municipal wastewater-treating anaerobic digesters from USA - AD_UKC030_MetaG | ecosystem: Engineered > Bioreactor > Anaerobic > Digestate | place: USA...
GCTCGGTACGCATTCGGCAACGCTTCTGATCACCGACCCGACCGGCAAACAGGCGTCGACCTCGTGGAAGTTCACCGTGGGGGTTGCACCTACAGCAACCACGCCCATTCCCGATGACGCGAAGGTCGTCGCCTCGATTCCGCTGGTTCTCGATGGTGGCGCCAAAACGCCCGGCGGGGTGTCGCTCACCGTCGTCGTTCACGAAACTCCCGATGGCAGGCGGTTTCTCGAGTATGTCGCCCGCGTTGGCAAAGACGGCCAGACCGTAAAGAGTCGTGATCCGTTCTGGGTGCGCCGGTTCGTCAACTCCGTTCGTAACGCGGATCCGATGACGCTCACAGTGTTCCCGAAGACGCTGTTCGCATTCCCGACCAACGAGTTGAAATTCCGTTCGGCCTACGAAGGTCCCGGCACCGTCGCTGGCATCAAATGGGCCTTCCGTGACGGCACCGCGATTACCGAATCGAGCGAACCGGAATATACATACAAAATAGGTCGTGAGATTCTATCGGTGACCTGCACGGCAGACGTTGCCGATACCTTGCCCGACGGCACGACGTCGCATGCCTATGTTCAGAACCTTCACGACGTGCGACCGATTATTCCGGCTACGAACATCATCCAGCGCGCCGGCTTCACCACTTTTGCCACCGGCACAGTTGCTCTCGATGGCGAACGGACGTTGTTCTTCCGCGAGATCGTTGAAGGTTCGACGGTCATTGCCGCCGCGACCACCGATGGCCCGCAGGGTCGCGTTTTGGTCGTGAAGTCGCGATGGGTACAGATCGCCGGCGACTCGACCCAGACCATCGAAGATCCGACCGCGACCATGACCAGGGTCATCTACACGAAGCCCGGTTACATTGAGGTGGCGCACGAGATCGTTCTCGAACTCGACTGGGAAACCGAGCATTACGTCAGCAACTACCAGACCGAAGCGACCGCACTCAACGGCCTGTTCCGCGTCAGCGCTGCTGTCAGTTACGGCAAGATCCCGCCCGGCATCTTGTTCGGCACCAGTCGCATCTTCGATGTGAACTCGATCACCCTCAAAATCAACGGTGAGTCCAGAGAGTTTCACGACACCGCCGGGCTGAATCTTCCCGAGCCGTGGGTGTTGGCCAGGTCTGAGATGTTTCCGGCCTCGAATCCAATTCGTGTTACGAAAATCATACCCGGCGCCGAGGCCGATGATCACGGGTTTGCCGGCGTTCCGAAGGACTTTCAGGTTCAGGTCTGGCACTACGAGGACATCCCGGAAGGTGAGTCCATTCGCGTTCACTCGACGGCAGAGTTCAAGACGAAGGATTTCTCGACGACCTTCGTCGACAACATTCAGCCAATCGGTGATTCCGTCGCCCTGACCCCGTATCCGGTGAATGCGGAGTTGATCACGATCGACATCGCACCGCCCGGTCCCACGCAGGTTGCCCAGGGGCAAAAGCTCAGACTCAACGCAACCATCGTCCCGAAGCCCGGCATGGGCACGGGTCATATCACCGCGAAGGAAAACACGTTGCTTCTCCTCGACGGCTATGAAGCCACCGAGGTCAGCAACCTTCTCTGGATCGAGGAATTCATCGGAGGAGATCGCCCGAAGGGCAAGAGCAACAAGGCCGACATCGTCGATTGGTTCTACGATTTCCTTGGCGTCCAAGGAACCGGCACCTATGACGTCAACGTAAGCGCGGTGGTCGCGGTTCGTGAGAAGACCACACAAGAAGAATCGTCAGTCGCTGGAGATTCAAAGACCGAAGTTGAGGTGACGCCCGGGTTCCAGATCACCTCACCGTTCGACACCTTTGTCTATCCGAAAGGCGCCCGTGTCGAGATTCGCACCACGCTCGACGATCAGCTCGAGGAGTGGGCGAAAATCAAGTGGACCGTAAACGGCAAAGCGTGGAAGCCGGAGGAGACCAAGCCGCCCGCAATCCTGCTTCTGGACGGGACCGCGAAAGACTGGTCCCTCGTCGGCACATGGCAACCCACCCAGGGTTCAGCGATCGAGGCCAAGGTCAGCTTCACCGTTCAGCCGGTCGAGTTGGCGATTTCGCCGCAGCGGCGCGTGTTCGAGTTCAAATCAGGAATAGAAGTGCCGTTGAAGTTGTCGGTGAAGCTCGCCGGGCAGAACGTCACGGCCGTTGGGCAATCGGTCCCGTGGATGAGCGATTTGCTGACGGCGCAGGTCACCGACATCAAGTGGGCTGGCGTCGCGGCCTCAAAAGAATCGGCGTCTGTGTCGGGTGACAACGGCGATCCATTTGCGGCCACAGCGAAGTTCAGCGACGTAGGGGCGTTGACTGCGTTGGCAACAATCACGCTCCAGATCGACCTTTCGGGGAAAGCATCAGACACGGCGCGGTTCAAGCGGTCCGGTCGCCGGAAGGACGAGAGTCACTCGTCGTTGGTGTTCACGATCAATGCCACACGCGCTGATTTGTGGACCTGTAGCAAATCTTCGGAGTGGGTGGCGACCGGAACGCTGCCCATCAACGCTATCGCCGGGGCAAAGAGGACGTTCATTGTCAATGCAATCAACGGAAAAATGGATGGCATTCCGTTTTCATCGACGACACGCACTACATCTCCAGCGATTCTGACCTTGGCGCCCGCTGTGAGTGGAATCTCGCCAGCAATCGCCGATAATGTGTTGTTCTCGTGGAAAGGCCCGTACGGGCAGGTTGGTGATCGCGAGAAGTTCGCCGCGGAATTTGTGGACGCGGGCCAATCCACGGTTGAGTTCGCGCCGTCTCTGAAGTTCGGCGATGATGGGGTTATCGCTCTTGGTTCCAAATCGATACCAATCTCAGTGTCACGACTGCAAGATCTGGTTGATGCCAAGATCGACCCTGAAGACGTAATCACGACAGTTGGAGAAACGCAAACGTTTGCCGTGAACATCGCCCCTAAACAGCAGCCCAACATCACATTGCGGAATTCATTCGAGCTTCTTGGCGGGGCGTATACTCTCGTGCTACTAGACGTTGAGTGGACCATCGACGGAGTTCCCGCCAAAAGACCTTCTCGAGCCCTGACATACGACTTGACTCCATCGTCTTCCGGTGATCATCATGTTTTCGCGCGAGCCATCGTCGGGCTGACTGAAAAGCTCTCCACCGAAGTATCGCGAGCGTCGCTCAACTTGGCCGCTCTTGACCATGCTCACCTCCCCACAATCACCTATCTCGTTAACGGATCTCCTCTGGGAAGCAAAACACAATATCTCGGGGAGAAAGTCACGCTTTCCTTCCGCGCAGAGAACCACAACCACCAACCATTTACGAAAATCGACCATTGGGCGTGGGCGGTTGGGGAACCGCTCGTGTCCACGTTTCTCATAGCGGAGCATCAAGATAGTGGCGGCGCTTGGCCATCCGCCGCGCTATATGACACGATGCCGTCGTTCATACTCTACGACTACGGCGAGCATGCCGCTTCCAAAGCGGTTTCTCTCCAATACTCGATTAAGTCGAACCCTCTCAAATTCCAAGGACCAGACGAGACTCTCTCGTATGTGCGACCAACAATCATCAGTCCCCGATTCTCTCAGGTGCCCCCTGTTATCTATTTCCAACCACCAGACGATCCACCATCATCGGAGAACGCTACTCCTGCATGGCGGCTCGGTTATCCAGGAAAACCGACATACTGCGCCATGGAACCAGAGGTGAGCAACATGACCGATGTGGACTATTCGTTTGCTCACGTACAACTAATCTGGATTCGCGATGCACGTCAAAAAGCCGGCAACGCGCAGTTCGCCGACTGGGACGACTGGGCGCTCGACACTCGGTTCCCCTATGGGGGCGCAACAAATACCCAACCTATTGAGGCACACACGGGATCCAAAATTCTCACTCGACTATTCAATGATTCACCGTCGTCCTGGCTTTCGTGGGCATCGATGCCAACTGACGTAACGCATTACAATGCCAATTGGACAGGGGCTGTCTTCTTGATGACCAAGCCAAAACTTCCTGATTCGGAGTGGGTTCCGTGCAAATACTATGAATGGACCTGGAAAGCCAGTGCGGCAAACATAGGAACCGCTTCGTGGGCACTCGACGACGATCCAGTTCCATCTACTGGTCTTACCAAGCCACCGGTTGAGAAACCTCTTTCAGAAATAGCCAATGTGTTTAGGTATGGCTTTCCCTGTTGGACATGGAAAACCATTACAAATACACCTCTCGCCTGGAGAAACCATCCATGAAATTTCTTCGATGGTTGTCGTTGTTGTCGATACACATGTTCTTTGCCAATTGTTCGTTCGCTGGAGAGGTCTCGTTGACTCTCAACGTACGACCTTACGGAATTACCCATTCGGTGGCCAATGTGACGCCACGCACGGTCGTATTATTACCTTTTCGACGCACTCAATGGCCAACGATCTATTTTATCGCAAAAGCCAATGGCGAAGTGTTTTCCAATTGGGATCATGCTGCCGTAACTACGACGACAACATATTCCGAAGGGGTCCAAATTTCAAAGCCTGACAATCCAACCATTGAGGCAAACAGTCATATCGACTGGGATTTCTTGCCTGCGTCTACTGTGCGTTCGATTGTTTCAAACACACAAGAGCGTCAATACATAATCGGCGTATTACAATACGCCTACGATAAGACCCACATACATTTTACACTGTCTAACGCGGTTTGCGTCTTTGTCGCTGATGACAACAAGATTACATTAGTTTCTGATACAAAATCAGATGCAATTCCAAGATCTATAATGACTTCCATTACAAGGAAGTTAGTTGAGATAGCAAAGCAGGAAGGAGTCTCGGGCAAGGTCGTTTTGCAGCCGTAAGCGGTGCCGCGGCCGATCGGCGCAACGCCGGGGTTCGGCGTCGCGCCTGCCGCGCTCTCCCGTTCTCCCGATCGCCGCGCGGACCCGGGGAACTCCGGCGACCGCCGGGTGCGCGCTGCCGCGCGCGTGGGGGTTACGTCCATTCGAACCGCCCCCCTCGCCGAAGGTTGCCCCCCAAACCCCCCATCCTTGGCTTACCCCAACGCGGTCAGGGAGCCGCTTCATTTGAAGCTTTGGGGGGCAACCATCTCAACAGGGGGGCTGAAATTTCAATTCACCCCGCTGCGCTCCTGCGTCCGCGACACCGCTCGCCATCCTGGCTCGCGCCGCCGCTCCCTCGTCGCTCCGCCCCCCTCTTGAAATTTCTTCGAATGAACTCCACCCCCACCGGCGGCTGACGCCGCCGCCCGGCTAGTGGTAGGCCGTTCGAAGTGCCGTACCGCTCCGTAACCGAGAGGGGTTGTTTCACATAGAACCGTCGCCAAGCGGCAGCAATACGTTGTAACTGCAACGCCCGTGGGTGTGGTCGGCGGTCGCCGTGTTCTTGACCGTCGGTAGCTTATGAGCTACTATATGGATAGGCCAATGCTGGAGGTTCCCTTGTCCACGTACCAAATCGAGCACTACGTCCGCGCGGACGGGCATGTCCCATACGAAGAGTTCTTCCAGGCCTTGAAGAATATCGACGCAAGAGCTGTCATCCGCGCTCGACTCAACCGGGTGCGCCTGGGAAACTTCGGGCACTGCGAGCCGGTTGGCGAAGGAGTTCACGAACTCAAGATCGATTTCGGCCCAGGGTATCGGGTCTATTTCGGAAAGGTCGGATTGGCAGTAGTGATGCTTCTCTGCGGCGGCTCGAAGAGAACCCAGAGCAAAGACATTTCCCTGGCTATCGCCTACATGGCCGAATACAAGAAACGCAAGAAGGAGGGAAAAGATGCTGACAAAAAAGCATGATGATTTCCTTGGCGAGTCTCTCCAAGACCCTGAAGAAATCCAGGCCTACTTGAATGTGGCCATTGATGATGCATTTGAACAGGGCGATTTCCGCCTGTTTCTTCTTGCCCTCCGTGACGTGGCCGTCGCCAAGGGAATGCGGAAAATAGCATCAAAAGCCAAACTAAATCGGGAAAGCCTATACCGGATGCTTTCCGAGCAAGGCAATCCGGAGCTTTCGAGCCTGTGGGCGCTTTTGAAAACAATGGGTCTAAAGATATCTGTCACCGCATGAAAAATACTTTGTAACTCCACGGCCTCGTCGACATATGGTCGTCGCCGGCTTCCGTTGGGCGCCGGCGACACTGGGAATCATCCTCCGGGCTCACCACCGGGGAAGCGGAGGGCAAAGCCCGAATCCCTCCATCCCCGCTGCGCCGCCCGTCGGCTGTAATTTCGTGCCACCCAGCGCTGCGGCCATCAAGGCCGCCACCCCACGGGGCTACGCCCCGCGGGTCCCCGCCTTGACCGCCTTCGCGCCGGTTGGCGTGCAGGGGTCACCGACGGGCGGCTCCGCTGGGGAAGGAGGGATCAGCGAGGGGTTTGCGCAAGCGCATAGCAATACAATAGATTACATTGTCGGGTCGCCGTTTGAGGTGCCAATTTGGCACCTCAAGTTTGCAAACGGCCTATAGAAGCGAATTGCCGGTTTTCGAGGTCACACTTTGTGACATCAAACAACACATCACAGCGCCCTGTGTCGGCTCTACAGAGATCGTATCGTAATGTATTGCACCAATTACCGACAACGGCGAATTACGTTGTCCGCACAGCTCACTCAGACCGTTTTCGGCCGTTTGCGCGTTGCGGGCTCCGTGTGGCGTGGCTTCTCCGAAGCGATCCCGCGCGTCTTGTTCGCCACAGGGAAGGAAGCCACGGGCATCTGCGCCAACTTGTCGCCCATATCAGTGGTTTCGAACTCGCGCACCAGGTCCTGGCGACTTCGGCGCTTTGTCACCTCACGCCGCCTTCTTTTTGCCGGTCGGTGTCTTCGGGGGAGCGCGCCTGATCGGCGTCACAGATCGACGGCCAAGACCCTCAGCAATGAACGACAACACCAATGTGTTGAGACTCACACCCTCAACATCCGCACGGCGCGAAAGCGCACCGTGAACCGACTTCGGCATCCTGATGACGAACTTGCCCGACGCATCGACGACGGGATGGATGTCAGTAAATGCCGGCGGCGGGACCTCGCGACCTTCATCAATTCGAGCGGACACCCATGACGCGAACGCATCTCGTCCGTTTTCGATGGTTTCCTCAATCGTCTCGCCGTCCGCCATGACGCCGGGAAGATCGGGAATCGTGAACACAAACCCGCCGCCATCAATCTTGGGCAGCGGACTCACGAAATGCGCGTATGCCTCAAACTTGTAGGCGTTGGCAATCCGGCGGATTTTCTTCACTGTCACGGCCTATCTCCTCTTTCGGATCGCATCGACAATCTCAACGAACCGACGCACATACACGGGCTTGATGGGTCGCTTGAATGGCACGGTCAAAGAATCGCCACCGACCGGATCGGAAAACACGTAGTGACTACCACCATCATGACGCACCTCGATACCGTAGAAAGCCGCGAGAGAAAGCAATGTTTCCATGCTCCAGTCGCGCGGATTGGCCCGCATTTTCGCCAACATCTTTTCTCGGACGCTCATAATCTATAGTATCACCGGTGGTACTGTAGGTCAACGGACTGCGTTTGACCTTCGGTTGTCACTGTCGCCGAAACCGTTCTGGCGACACAACCGAACAGACGGCCCGATACCAGAATGGCTTGTCTCTCATCGGGTCCGGCTTGGCTGCAGGCGACCACGGCACAACTTTCGCCGGAGGTTCGAGCAACGCCGGAGGTAACACCCGCCGCTGTTCGATCATGCTGGTCAATGCATCGACCTTTTCGGTGAGCATGACCCGTTCTTGCCGAGCCGCGTCTGCCTCGGCTCGAAGCGCCGCGACTTGTTCGAGAGTCTGGCGCTGGTGGTCCGCCATGGCCAAAATGACCTGGCGAAATTCCGCTACAACCTGAAGACCGACCGCTGGTGATGCCTGTTCGCGAGTCGCCAGAGGGGCGGCGCCAGCACCGGTGATAACCGCCACGGCCTGTTGCGGGGTCATCCCGCCAGAGATCAATTCGCCCATCCTGGCCAATCGGTCGGCGGTTTCTCCGGTGACGTGGCGGACTCGGTTGACCTTTTCGACGTGATCACCAAGTGCATCAGTCCAGTGCCGAACTTTGTCGAGACTGACGCCGATGTCGCTGGCGACTTCCGCCAGTGGTCGAAGTGCGCTTGTGGTCATGACTTGAACCCCTTTGCTGGCGAAATCTTGCGGCGGCGTTCGCCAGGATGCTGCAATCTGCTGCATCTATCGGCATTCGCTGACGATCAGCTTAGGCGCTGGTGGCCTGGCGAAATTCCGCCGCATCCTTCGCCACACCGAATTGATCGGGGATTGGTTGCCGATTACGCCTCATCCTCGGGCATCAAGGTTGCGGCCACTTGTTCCATCCGTACAGCCAGGATTTGCTTACTGCCTATGCCGCCGGCTTGAACAAGGGCGCGGATTTCGTCCGGCATTTCGGCAAGTGCCTGTTTCTCCAATTTCTCGAGAGCCTTCGCCGAGAGGTTCTTGATGAAATTGCGGACGCGCTTCTCGTGCGCCACCTTGCGTTCGCGATCGCGTTGTTTCTCGTGCTGTTCCTTTAGAGCCTCACGCAATTTCCGGCCATCCGCGGTTTCTTTTTTCCGCGTTGCTTTTTGCTCTTCCGCCCAGCCAAGTCCATAGTCGCTTTTCAAAGCACGAGCGAGGTATGCCGAATAACCGGTGGTCGCTTTGGCGTTCGTATAGAGAATGTTGCGCTCGACATAGCCGGCCTCGTGGGTCCTTAGTGATGCGGTAATGAGGCGGGCAACCGCTTGATTCTCTCGGTGCTCTTCGCGCACGAGCGCGAGCAAGGCAATGGTTTCATCGGAGCGAGCTCCCTGAGTGGGCAATGGGGGGTGCTCGACCTCGAGTATTTCAACCTGTGAACTGTTGGCAATCTTCTCAAACCCGAGAAATGCGGTGCCACGTTTTTCTCGACGAACATGGAGATTGATTCGTAGAGAGGTTTTCGCGTTGATACGATTTACCGCGACCTGGATCTTCGGAATAATGTCAGCCGGATATTTTTCGTTCATCGGGATTTTTTGCGCCAACTTCAGACATCCGATTTCCCAAAAACTTCGGCCCTGGAACATCTTGGACACAATCTCGTAGAGCCGAGTTGCCAATGGGGAATGGAGAGCTTTGATCTCATCAAAGCGAAGGTAGCGAAAAAACGTGCTGTTCTTGATTCGTTCGATGAAGAACGGAGACAATCGCACGCCGAGTGCGTGTGTTCCGGCCTCGAGCGTCCACGAATCAATGATGCCGAAAGTCATGTTTGCGTATTCTTTACCGTCGTAGAAAGTCCCCTCAAACTTGATCCGAACCGACTCCCATCGATCAAGGCTATCCTCGATCCTGGCATACCAATAAGGCGCATTCGCCAACCCGCATCCCTTCAAGATTTGGTGGCGAGTGAGAACGAGGTCGGTTGTCCACCCGTTCTTCTGGCTTTGCATGAGCAAGTAGAGCAGAAAGATTTGGTCGGTTTTTACAGGGGGTTTGCTTTCGCGCGCGCGATACACATACCCATCACCATCCGTCCACGAATAACCATCAACGGCGGCTGATGCAACGTGATCGTCTTGTATCCACATGGGATTTTCCAGAAAATTGATGTCTTGCTTGATGAGGTCTTTTGTCACTGCGCTCTCCGATCCAAAGAAGCCGCAAACTTTCCGGACAGTTGAAACTACCTTGTTTGCAGCAGTTTTGCAACTCTGGAAACTTGGTGCCAAAACGAGGACTCGATACGAAGTCCTAGAGGAGAACATACGAAGTTCTAGAGGAGAACATACGAAGTTCTAGAGGAGAACATACGAAGTCCTAGAGGAGAGGCGTTCTCCGAGACCGGTTACCAGAGCCGCTTTAAGGCACGTTTTTTTTGTCGGATAATTAATAGATAGTTTTAGATAGACTACGACTAGGGGGGCCGAGAGAAATCACCCCACCTTGAGGGGCAAAATTTTGGGTCGTCGTTGTTTTTCAAAAACCAGAGAACCAAAAACAACGAGACCCGTGCCCCCGGCCCGGGGTGCGGATCATGCGATTGCGGTGCCCCGGAGCATTGACGACACGCGAGAACCCGCATCAATAGACGGATTCACCCATCAAGATTACATAATGATTATTATCTGGACCAAGCGTTATTCCGCGTGGTTGAGCCAACACGAGGGCACGAAGACCAGGGCACGATAGCTCAAGTATTTCACTCTGGTTTCGATCTTCCGGTCTTTGCGCGGCCCTCTCTGGTGAGGAGAGGAGAAGAAGGTTTCATGATGCCATCTCGTGTGGGCCCGTGCTACCCTGATGGGGTTATCCGCCACACGTTCAACATCCGAGGATCACCCGATGCGCCAAAACAAAGACATACGTCGCGTTCTTCTTCTGGTCGCGGTTTTCGTGGTTGGTGGAGTTCTCTTTGCCGCCGATCAGGCGATTCCCGATTCCTTGCAGAAGATTCTCGCCGGCTCATCGTCGGACGGTTCCGCGATCGGGTCTATTGGCGAGCGCGATTTACCCACTGCGTTGTCAGTGATCGAGGCATTGAAGTTCCGGGCCGTTCATCATGACGTAGCCGCATCGAACCAGGATGTTGCGGCTTTGCGCAAGGCGATCGAAGCTCGATTGGCAAAAGCTCGAACGGTCTCGCTGGCCAAAACCGCATCATGTTCGATTCCGGTTCCGGCCCGGCGTGTAAACATCGACGGCAATCTCCTCGAGATCCCCGCGCATTTCATCGCCCCTCTCGATCTGGCGATCACCGGCTTTGGTCCGCAGGGCGAAGCCGGCACAATGCTTCCCGATTTCTGGGTATCGTTCTCGGCGGCGAGTGAACCAGTCCGCGCCGTGCTCACGCTCGATAGTCGCAAGATCGAGCTGGCCACGTGTGGCGATCATATGATGGGTTCCCGTCTGCCGGCAACGGCTTCGAGCTTGTTGGCACTCGGCACGCATTCGGCAACGCTGGTGATCACCGACCCGACCGGCAATCAGGCCTCGACCACCTGGAAATTCACGGTGGGTGTTGCGCCCACCGCGACAACATCTCTACCCGAAGGTTCTCGCGTAGTCGCATCATTCCCGGTCTCTCTTGCGTCATCGTCGAAAGCGTTGACCGTGGTGGTCCATGAAACGCCGGACGGGCGACGTGTTTGTGAATACGTCGTATATGACAAAAAGACGGGCGCGACCATGCGCAGCTTCGATCCGGCATGGGTGCGGCGTATGACTGATGGTCGCCGCGATCAGGATCCGACACTGACAATTACCCCACGCACGTCGTTGGCATTCCCCGGCAACGTGTTGACCTTCGGTTTTGTCTATGCCGGTCCAGGTGATGTCAAAAAGACATCTTGGCAGGTGACCCAAGGGGGTGAGACCACGGATTCGGAGGGCCCGACGGTCCAACGAACCCTCGATCAATCCGGTTTGTCGGCGATGTGCACCGTTGATATCGTCGAGGCCCTTCCCGGTGGTGGCGAAACACAGGTGTCGTTGTCGGCATCAAAGACCATCAGGGCGATGTGGCCGAACGAGTGGTTTCAAAACCAGGCAGACGGGTTGTTCAACCCAAATGGCACCGGGTCCATCCCCTTGAACTCTTCTCGCGTTCTGATCTCAGACGACCCTTACAACGGACAGCAGTTGGTTCAGGGCCAAGACTTCGACCTTGGCGGGGGTCGGGTTACGGTCAACACCGCAGCATTGAAGATCGTTGGCGGTGAGGGTGTAAAGATCGAGGATCCGGCCACGTTGACCACTTGGCTGCATTTCGAGAAACCGGGCACATGCGAAATCGTTCACGACATTTCGTTGACCTACGCGTTCCAAGGTGAAACCTATCGTTCGCAATTTCGTCCGCGCGAGAGCATGTTGGCTGGGGTCTTCATTACGACTGGCGAGATGACCTTTGCCAAGGTGCCACCGGGCATGCTCGACATCGGCAGTCGCAAGGTGACTGTCGGCAAAATCAGTGTGACGATTGCCGGACGAACGAGGCAGACCACTACTGCCGTCCTTTCGGCGCCCTGGGTTATCGCCGAATCGGCGTTGTTTCCCAAACAGCCACCGCTTAGAATCGATCACGTTTTGCCCGGGTTTCGCGGTCCGACAGGCTTCGAATTTGCCTCTGACTTTCGACCATCCATCTGGATTCTGGAAGGCGATCCAGTTGAAAACGGACACCTTACATTTCAGCCGCTGATTCAATTGGTGCCCAACTTCGTGCGAGCCAGGGCGGAGCCCGCCGTCGTAGTTGCGAACAATCAGCTCGACATGCCTGTTTACAGCGTTTTCGATGTGCTGTCGGTCGAGACAACCCCACCTGGTCCGGTGACCCTTCGCGAAGGGCAACAACTGTCGTTCAAAGGGACCATTGTGCCAAAGTCCGGATTGGGCACTGGCCATGTCGATTCTTCCGGTGGCACATTGAACCTTCTCGACGGATACGTTTTCGAGTCTGTCGACTCGTTGGCCTGGGACTCGTATTTTGTGCCGCCGGAGCCACCAGCCAAACCGAAGCGCAAGCGCACATCCGATTGGACTCATGTCTTCAAACCCGACCAGGGAACGGGTTCATATGTGGTCGTCGCCGTTGCTGGATTGAATGTTCGTGATACCGATGCCGACAATTCGGTGCTGGTCTTCGGTCAGGCGATGGTTCCAATCACAGTCGAGCCAGGGTTGAAAATTGTGTCGCCGCAGGCCGGATCCGCCTATCCACAAGGCGCGGAGATCCTGGTCAAAACCAATCTCGACAGTGATGAAAGCGCAGAGTGGGAGAAGATCAAATGGACCGTAAACGGCAAGCCGTGGAAACCAGAGCAGGTGTCGCCGCCGTTCAAGCTCGCGCTTTCTGGAAACGCCAAGAACTGGACAATCACCGCAGAACTACCACTTCCCGACGGCACATCGCTGCACGATTCCGTTGGCTTCAGCGCCGTACCAGTATCGGTGTCCATCACGCCATCTCGTCGAGTCTTCGATTATTCGTCCGAAAAAGCGGTGCCGCTGGAATTGAAGGTGCGTTTGGGGCAAACAGATGTTCACAACGTCACGGACAGCGTCGTCTGGGTTCCTGGTTCAACAACCGCCATGGTAAGCAACGTCGAGTGGAGCGTGGTCACGGTTCCCGAGTCCATCGTGGGCCTAACCGTTCAGCCAAACCCATTTATGGCTGATGCTGAGTTCACAAGTTCAGGGGCTCTTACGGCTCTGGCCACGCTTACAATACTCGTCCAGTCCATTCCTGGTGCCCCAAAACCTGCCAGCGAGTCGTTTTGCATCCCTGCCGCTCGAGCGGATCTTTGGGCTGTTCCTCAACCTGCATGGACTCAATTGAACAGCAATTTGGAAGGTGGTTTGTTCCCCACCCAGGCAATTGCCCCCGCGGGACGAACATTCTCCATCAAGGATGGGGTCATTTCCTTGAACAAGGACTCCTACGATTGGTCTTCTCAAAGTGGCTTCCCCAAGCCAATAGCGCTTTATCCTGCAATCCCAGACCCAAATGTTCTACCAGCCCGTTGCGATTCGATCAAATTCAAATGGATTGGCCCAGACAGCCAAACTTCAGGCACGTTCTCATTTATCCCGGCTTTCAAGAAACCTGGGATGTCCCTCATCACACTCCAATCCGGTTTGCTTTTCGACAAATCCGTTGAAATTCGTTTCGCCGACCGAGGGTTCGGTGTTGATGTAACCGACATCGAGACGCTTGTTGAACATTACGTCGAACCGAGGTCTTTCGAGATGACTGTTGGGGAAACACGGAAGTTCTCTTTTGTTGTCAAAACCAAGGCGCCTCCCCCGCCGCCTCCCGCAAAGGCTGCAACCAATACGCGGCTTTCTCTTTTGAACGGGATTTACAACCTGACCATCGAAAGCGTTGAGTGGCATTATGAAAGCGCGAGTGAAACGACTCCGCTAGAGACAACGATCGATTACAGCTTCTCCCCGACTTATTCAGGGGCTTTTGCGATTTTCGGGGCTGCCACGTGTAGGTTGGAAGAAGCCGTTTCTTCTGCAAAAAGGCAATCAAGCTCTTCGGTTTGGATTTCAAAGGGAAGTAGCAACGGGAATGTTGTTGGCAAACCGAAAATTACTTTCTACGTAGATGACACGCCACTTACCGATGCATCCAAGATATATCTTGGGCAAAAAGTTCGCCTTTCGTTTACGGCCTCTCTCAACGATGTGTTGATCCCGATTGAAAATTACTCTTGGATAATTGATCCTCCGTTCACCTCAGAGTTTCGCACCGTTGGGGCCGAACAAGCCGCCGGCGAAGTCGTTCCCGGCAAAGACGAAAAAAACCAACCTGTCGAGTTCCTCGTTTATTCCTTCAATCGAAGCGACAAAAAGAAATCGTTTTTGCTGCATTTCGATTACAAAGGTATTCACTACGAGGAAAAAGGGGAAATCCCAATTCTAGGACCAACCATCGACACCTACGGTTACAGACAATTAGTGCCGGAGATTTACCCACTCACCGGGACAGGTGGTACCGCCATGCGTCTTGGATACCATCCTCAATTGGAACCAGGCGATCAACCTGCACACGTGGGGCTCTTTACGGCAAAAAACCCCACAGAGATCAAATTTGCATTCTATTATGCTCAGTTGATCTCGTGGCAACTCTCTCGTGGTTTCGAAAGTGGCGCGGAAGAATATGTAGATGTGTCGAGAAAATGGTTAGACCGGGGGTTTCCGTATGTGAGGCCAGGTGTTGAAGAATTCTTAGTGGTCTCCCCAAACGGCTCCGTTTCTTCTGGGCCAGATGTGCAAGGCTCGTTCATGGATTCCCCAAGTTTTGTTTTCCAGGAAAACGCAACCCTTCCAGATCCATTGTGGTATAAATCAAAAACAAACTTTTCCGTCTTTGTGTTTGTGCGACCAAACATTCCCAACGGCACGCTTGTTCCTGTGCTTCGATACGATTGGTATTGGCGAGCAGATGCTGAGCGCAGTGGATCTACATGGACTCTTGTTGACGGCTCTTTCTTTCCGATTTCCACAATCAATCTTGCAACGGTAACAGAAATTCCGCTTGGGATTACCGACCAGAATTGTGATCTCGGGTTCCCAATATGGGTGGACAAATTTGACAAGGTGTTACCATGGAAAAAACGATAATCAATCGATTTGTTTCAATTTCGTTGTTCGCATTATTACTGATTTCTCCCCCCGTTGTTGCCGATGACATATCACTTTCCTGTGACATAACGTTTGACAGCATCGGTCTGCAAGTCGTTAATCGCAGTCCATTTCAGTTCGTGAAGCCGTTTAAGAGGGGTGTTGCATCAATTTTTCTTATCTCGTCTGAAGCAGGCGACATATTCACAAGCAAGAACTGGAAGCTTCTGCCGGCAACCGCCATTTCAGATGGTATTGTCAAATCATTGCCGTCAAGATCGGAAAAGGAGCCTCAGTTGTTTGCTCTTACTCCAGCTGATCTGTCCGAATTCATCCCACCGTCTACGTCAACCACTCGCTCAACAGAGAATTCTAGATTATTCGTAAAGGCTCTGGTTAGGTATCCAGGGCGTAAGTTTACCTCTATTGTATCTTCCCCAATTTATGAGTTTGATGTAAAAAATGGGCGCGTTTCTGGGCTCAGGGAACCATCAAAGGACGCCGTGCCAAATGAAGTAACTGTGGCCTTCGAAAGAGAGATTAAGACCATCGAGGCGGAGGAGACTTCAACGAAATTTGGCGACTGGTAGTGAGTGTCATCGACGACAACCGCTAGGTAGGAGTTTTCAGGCCCCTACTCCCGCCCGGAAAACCATATGCGCCAGATTTGGGCCTGACGGCCTCCCTGGTGCAACTGGTGCGCCCCAGGTGCGTTTCATGGTTCCACGGGAAACCCGCTTTCCGTCGAAATCTCCCACCAGTTCAACCAGCGACGCACCAGACGCGCCAGCGGGTCACCAGGCGGGCCGGTTTGCCCTCTCCCCTTCCGGAAGCCCTTTTCCGGGGGGTGTTTCCGCCAAACGGCCCTAGGGGGCTTGAGTCCGACCCCCTCCGTTCTCCTTGGCGGAAATCCGGGAGGGAATGAGCCGGCGGGGCCGCCGTGGTCATCCCCGGCCGGGGAGGGCCGGCAAAGGTCCGTGGTTGTCCGGTGCCGCGCCTCCGGCGAGGGGAACCAAAAGCCGACTCCGGGACCACCACCGGGGATGAGATGGAAAGCCCGCCTTCCTTCCCCGACTCCGCCACCCATCGCAGCAAGGGTGACGATGGGTGGCTCCGCCGGGGAAGGAAGGCTACCGCTTGCCCTTTCCAAGTTTTCGAAGACCGGAACCAAGACCCTCGAGGAACCGCCGGCGGATCGCTTCGCGGTCCGCCGCGTCGCTCTCGATGCCCCAGATGGTGACCGTCTTCCAGCCCCCGCCCTTGTCTTTCTCGCTGATGAAGCGGTCATCCTTCAGGGCGTTGAACCAGTCGCGGCCCTTGGTCACCTGGCTCATTGAGGCGGGCGGAACCGGCTTCACCTGGTCCCCTTTCACGTCGAAGGAAACCACCGGATACCGGACGATCCCGATTTCCTCGGTTGTGAATGACGACGGGTCAACCAGCTTCACGACCCGGGCGACCTGGTGCCCGTTCCGCTGGAGGCCCCCGACAAGGTTCCCCTCGATGGAGTAGCCCGCCGGGTCCAGATCGGAAACGCAGAGGACGGTTATCGGCTTGCCCCCGCAAACCCGCTTCAGATCGTCGGCAAAGTATTCCAGGGAAAGGACCGCCGGTTCCCCTTTCATGCAGATGAAGGAAACCCCGGCCTCTACCGCCAGCTTCTTGATGAACAGGTAATGGCCCAGCTTTTCCGAGGCAAGCACGACCTCCGGAAGTTTCGCGCCGGTCCCCCGGTATGGTTCGTTCATGTCCAGGAACCCGAAATCCTTGTACCGGAAAAGGTTCTGATCCTCGACCATTTCTTGAAGCGTGTTGTAGAAGGTGTCTACGTCGCCGGGTCCGAGAATGTTGGAATGATAGGCCAGGACCGCCTTTATCCGATACCACAGGGACCGGATGTTACCGTCGGAAGGCGGTTCTATGCCTTTCTTGATCCATCGGAACATCTGGTAAATGATGTTCTTGATGACCCGCTTGGTGTTGATCTCGTTGACGCCGAACTGCCGAAAGTAGCTCAGCATCCTATCCCGCGAGAATTGCTTGATGTCCCACTTCTTCTTGAACGCCTCGACCGCCGCCGCGTTTTTCGGGTCCAGGCCGAACAGCTCCCGCCAGCCGAAGTCAATCAACTCATAGAGCCGGAGCGCCTTGTCAAGCGGGTGTTCGGGAACCAGGTGGTCAAGGCTCGAAACTCCCATGGCCTTTTTCAGGCCCCGGGAATAGGTGCCGGTGACCGGGATACGCGCATCGGTTCCGCGTAAGCCCAATTCGCACTCATCCGCCGCACCGCCGCGATCGCGGGAAGGTGCGGGCGCCGCCTCACCTTCCGGGTATCGCTCGAAAACGCCCGTGACCCGCTCCACCGCGACCAGAAAGGAACGGTGGACCCGCAGAAAGTAGCCCCCCAACCCGGTTTCATAGAAGTTCAGGTTTTGCGGTAGTTCGAGCCGCTTCCCGCCGTCCAGGGCCGCATAGGTTTTCCCGCCTTCGCCGTACAGGTAAACCGCGTCCCGGATCCGGAAGACCTGGTTGTCACGGGAGAACATCGGCCTTTCGGGCAGATAGAGCCGCTCTACCCGTGTTTCGAGGTCTTGCGTCACGAGAACCGTTTTTCGAATTCGGCGAGGTAGGTATTGGTGACGGCGTTCAATACCGGATCTTCGAGCCCCTCGAACCACAGATCCCGCGCCGCGGACATCTTCAAGCCGCGGATCTTCGTCAGGTTCACCAGGTAAAACTTGCTTGTCTTCAGGAAATGCGGGTGTTCCTTCAACCTCTCTTCGATCTCCGAGAGCCGGAGATTGCTGTAATAAGCCTTCTTTCCGGAAGTCATGAACATGGTTTCCTCCCGGCCCGCGTCCGCTTTCGTGGTGATGTAGCAAACGTCCTTCAGATCCAGAAAACAAACCGCCATGGCCGGATCCTCCGGAGTGACCGGAAATTTCTTGATCGGCGGGTCAAGGAACGTCAGCCGCTCCAGGACCTTTTGTAAAGTGTCGGGTTCGCCGTCCCTTCGTGGTTTTGTCATGGTTTCACCTCTTTTCATGGTTTCCGCCAGGCCGCCCTAAAACCCGGGAAACGGTCTGCCAGCGCACGTATTCCGGGAGTCCGGTTCCAAAGCCCAGGGCCGGAAAATACGTGTCCTCCCAGGCCGTTTTACGCTCTCCTGCCGCGTTTGGCGGGACCTTTTTTCACGGCCTTTTTCGGTGTCTTCTTCGCCGCTTTCTTCGGAGCCTTCCGGACGGCGGCCTTTTTGGCCGGCTTGTCCTTGGCAACCTCGAAGCTCACGGTCAATTTCTTCTTGTCGCACCCGCTGATACCGAGCGTGATTCCCTGACCGGAAAGATTCTCGATCAGGATATCTTCGAGGCCCCCGTCAACGAGGTA
>Ga0116154_10001632_pt1 | contig 18473 bp, 14 predicted proteins | sample AD_UKC030_MetaG_FD_89898 | JGI IMG/M metagenome (GOLD analysis project Ga0116154, IMG submission 89898) | Active sludge microbial communities of municipal wastewater-treating anaerobic digesters from USA - AD_UKC030_MetaG | ecosystem: Engineered > Bioreactor > Anaerobic > Digestate | place: USA...
ACCAGTCCTGAAACCGATTGTCCGCGGGATCGGCGATGCCGCTCGAGGCGGTGTTCGACGCCATCCACTCGTTGATGAGGACGATGGCGGACCCGGGGGCGTCGGCATTCGCGGTGCCGGGTGTGGGTGCGGGCAGGATGGCTCGCGGATCAGGGTCACCATCGTGCAAACTGCCGTACGAATCATCCGCATCGAGCCCCCGGTAGCTCAAATAGTCCAGGATCTCAGATCCGGTGCCGCCTTGCCGGCTCAAGACGACGATCCCCTGCCCGCCTTCGAGGCGAAAGCCGGTGTGCAGGTGATCGGCGGCGGACTCGGCCGGTTCGCCATCGGCCCACACGATCATGTGCTGGCCGGGGCCGAGGTGCGTGCCAGTCGGAAACTCCCAGCCCATTGGATTGGCCGCCTCATTCCCCAGGAACAGGCCGCCCAGATCCACCGGATCGAGTCCCGCATTGAAGAGCTCGATCCATGGCTCGCGTTCGGCCTGGTTGTCCATGGGGCCGGTGAGGTTGACGGGCTGCACTTCATTGAGCCACAGCGGCGGGAAGGGCGCCAGAGCGCGGGCGACTGAGTTCGGGGCGCCGGGGGTGTAAGGGCCGGTCACCGTCGGCGCCGGATCCACCGTCACCGTGATGCCATGCAACGACAACCTGAGAGTGAGCGGGCCGCCATTTGTGCTCTGGCGATACCAGAAGCTGAGCGTGTAGGGCTGGTCCTGGACGAGTGCCGGCGAGAGTTCCTGGTAGATCGAGCTGGCGCGCGTGGTGCCGCCGCTGCTGGCCACCATGTGGAGGCTCGATGCGCCGGAGTGCTTGATCGTGCTGCTCAGCGAGGAGGCGGCGTGGTTCGGGGACACGGTCCACGAACCGCTTAAAGGCGACTCGAAGTCGCCGTTCCGGACCGAGTTGATCCCGACATCGGGCACCGTTCCCGGCACAATGCGGACATCGTCGATGTACAGGTCGCCGGCGGATTGCAGGTACATGTAGAAACTCGAACTCGACGCCGTGCCCTGGGCGACCACCCGCACCCAGCGCAATTCCCCGGCGCCGGTCGGATCCGCGGCGGCCCAATTGGCCACGCGGCGGTTGTCCTGGCTGGGATCGACGAGCTGCAAGGAGGGGCCGAGTCCGTTGGCCGACGCCGGCCAGGGCGTGGCGCTCTCATAACGCACCTGGTCGACGATGATCTCATCGCCCGGGATTGGGCCCGGTCGCAGCAAGGTGAGCGTCTCGCCCTCGTTGCGGAGGTTGCCCGGAAACACAGCCCAGGGCGCCGGGGCGCCCGACGCGTAGGCGTCCATGAACCCGCCCCGATCCCCCGCCAGCACGCGGTGCTCTCCGGCGGCCAGACTGGCCCCCGGCGGGAAACGAAATCCCAGTCCGTCGATGCGCCATCCCGAGAGGTCGAAGGCCATGTCGGTCGTTGCGTTGAGCAGTTCGATGAACGAGGCGTTGGGAGCGGCCGGGTTGTACATGATCTCGTTGAAGACGATCCGACCGTCCGGGACAACCTCCGGACCGGTGTAATTGACCGTCACCGTCGCCGCGGCGTTCGGCACGGGGTTTCCGCGCAAATCGAGTCCGGTCAATTCGAGGCGGCTGACCGGCTCGGTGACGGGCACGCGCAGTTGCCATTGGGTGAGGGACGTCCAGGTGACCGGCCATTCGACCCCGTTGACCAGCAGCGTGCGCAGGGTGACGGGCGCCGCGCCCGAGAGCGTGACCAGGTTGTTTGCCGTGGTGATGGTGCTGGCTCCGGCCAGGGTGAACGGCGTGTTGCCTCCGGCGGAATCGATCGCCGACACGGCATAATTGCCCCGCTGACGGATGTAGTCGTTGATCGACGCGAAGCCCTGCTCGGGGACGAAGCTGTTGTAGTGCGCGATCCAGGATCCCATGTAGGCGGGATTGAAGCCCGCGGCGATGATGTCGAGGAGATGGGCGTAGAAGAGCCTGAGGTTCCCCGGCAGGCTGATGACGCGGCTCAGGTTGCGGTCGCCGACCAGGCCCGAGGTCGCGCCGCGCACGAACGAGAAATCCATGTCGACGGGGAAGGGAACGAAGCGTCCGTCGGCGGGCCGGTGATACATCATGAGGTTGTGGTCATTGCCGAATGTGTAGCTGTCGCCCACCCCGCAGAGCGTGACCAACGCCCAGGCGCGCATCCAGGCCTCGACGTCCATCACCGCGCGTGTCTGCTGGTCGAGCGCCGTGCCGCTCAGACTGAGGGTTCGGGCGAAACGGATGAACGGACCGTAGTTGTCCTCGTCGCGATGGTTCTTGATCAGGAAGTTGTAGCGATAGAGCTCCGGGTCCGGGCCGAGGTCCTGGAGATCGACACCCAGAACATTGTCGGGCTGAGGATTCTTGTAGCCCGCGGCGTTTGCGGTCGTGGGGTAGTAGATGAGCTCCAACTCGAACAGCGTCCCGTCGCCCCCATTCTCGTAGGCGGTGTCGATGAACTCGTCCTCGTGGCGGGGAGCGAGAATCGCCGAACTCGAATGGGTGCTGCGCGGGGCGATGACTTTGCAGAGGTCGGCCGGCGGTCCCGCAATCCCGCCGACGCGTGTGACCAGATGCTTGATCAGGATTTCAAGCTGCTTGTTGCCGGTCGAGTCGCCCGCGCCGGAGCGGTCGATCAGCATGACCGGATGCACATCCCGGAACAAATCGTCGGGCTGGAACTCGAGATGGAAACTGACGCGTGTGTCGCTGTAGCGCCCCCGCTGACTGCCCTTGAGCCGGAGTCCGACGTCGTAATACGCCCGGCGTTCGTCATAGATGACCGTCGCCGGCAGTTCGTCGTTGCTCATGACGTTGGTGAATGCGTGGAGCAGGTCCCGGTTGGCCGGCGTGAGAAGCAGGCGCAGGTTGTGCCCGCGGCGGGCATCGAACTGCCCGTCGTTCACCACATACAAGGCTCCCGATTCCGGACCGTCCGGCGGGTATGCGGCCATGGCGTCCAGACCGTCCACGGCCCGGACAAAGAACTGCACGACGGTTCCGGCGGCGTGGCCCGGGATCTGGGCTGCAAACGTTCTGCCATCGAGGGTGATCAGCGGAGCGTTGCGCCATGATCCCCCGTTCGCAGACCACCAGAGTGTTGCGGAGGCGACCCCCTGCGGATCCTGGGCAACAACCGAAACGATCGCGGGCACGCCCGGATTGGGCACCAGCGGCGTGTGTCGGAGCCCGCTGAATGTCGGCCCGAGGTTCGATGTGAAACGCGAGTTGCGCGCGCCCGGGGTGCCGTTGCGGGCGGGCATCTCGAGGAGCGCTGTCCGGGCGACGCGATTGAAATAGAGCCGTGTGTTGAGCCGGTTGTTGCCGGCAAGCCAGCGCGCACGGTACGAGACCTCGTATTCCCGCCCGTTTGCCACGCTTCGGCCGTTGAGCACAGTGGTCTCGATGTGATTGTGCATGTGCTCTTGCGGCCCTGTCGCCACAAGGTGCAGGACGTGGTTGTCCGAATTGTCCGGATCGGCGATCACCCGGCTGTGCCGGTGGGTTCCCAGCAGGCGCCAACCGGACAGGCCGTTCTCGAAGCTGCCGTTGCCAACCAGGGCCACGGGCGTCCCGCCGGGCGATTCGACCACGGTGAGATCGTCGACCAGGCACTCGCCCGCGCCGAGCAGGCCCAGGACGAAGTCGTTCCATTGGGTCGGTTGTGTTCCGCCAGGATAACCGGCCGTCATGCGGTAGGTGACCGTCTGCCAAGCCGAGCCCATCGTTTCGTCGCTGCCCCCCCAGGCCTCCGCGCGCGCATTGTCCGCGAACGGATCGCGCAGTTCGAGGCTCGAACCGCCGCCGTCCGCATAATCCGCCCAGTGTCCGCGATCGAAGTAATGGACCTCGTCCGCCGGATTGCCAGCCGCGTCCTCGATACGAATCGCTTCGCCGCGCCGCGACAATTGGCCGGAGAAATCGCCCACGATGTCGACGCCGGGGTACTCGTGCCGCAATGCGGCGGCGTCGCGCGCCACGACCAAATAGCCTCCTGGCCCCAAGGATTGGCCGGGACCAAATCGGTAGCGGACGCCGCCTTCCAGTTGCCAGCCGGCGAGGTCTACGCTGTTCGTGCCGCGGTTGTAGAATTCGATCCACTGCTCGGACGAAGGGGCGTATGCCAGGCCGCCGGGCGTCGCCACAAGCGCATGGTGATACATGATCTCGTTGATCACCACGTCGTCGTGCAGGTCGACCCGGTTGGCTGCTCCGGGCGTGAGCGCCGACGGCCGGAGCCAGCGGCCCAAGCCGTCCGGGAAGCGCGCGGCCGCACCGCGCTGGGCGACCATGCCATCGAGCACCTGGACCAAACCGGGCGAGAAGAAGAACAGCCGGTCGCCCGGCTGCGGCCTGAAGCCGAGAGAAACCTCGTCCAGCACCACAAAAGCCGACGGCTCGAGCATGAACCCGTCGGGCAAAACACACTCGGCAGCATCGGCGCCCGCCCAACGTACGACGCAGCCACCGAGGTCAACGGTGAGCGCGCTGCGATTGGCTATTTCGACCCAGTAGGTTCCGTTGGTGGTCCCGGACGATTCGTTGAAGCTCACGAACCGGAGCGGCTCGAACACGATGGTGTCCCCGGGTGCCGGGAAGTTCACTCCTCCCGGCGTCCCACCCTTCTGCTCGCTGGCGGCCCAGTTCGCGGGCGAGGCGCTGCCGATGTCCCGATCGCGCTTGGCCAGGGACACGCCGCTCCCGTCGGGCGTCACCGGCCAATCGCCGTCGGATTCATACTCGAGCCGATCCATCAGGCGCCCGTCCCGATTGCGGAGTTCGAGGGTCCCGTCGCCATTGGACAGTCGGCTTGTGAAGGGGCCAAGCACGGACGCTAAACCGGTGGCTGCAGACAGGGCGGACGGGTCCAGAGCAAGGACGAGGTGGCCTTGGCCGGGCGCGCGCGTGCCTTCAGGAAAGACATACGCGATATCGCCGGCGACGCGCCATCCCGAGACATCGAGGTCGACCGCCATCTGGTTGTAGAACTCGATCCACTCCATTGCCGGCTCGTCCGAGACCGGATGATACATCACCTCGTTGAAGACCAGGGCCGTATCGGCCTGGAGACCGAGGGTGAAGGCCATCGCCAGGCAAGCCAAGGCCTCGCGGCACTCGGCCCTCGAAACCGGCTGGTTCATCGGAACGAGTCTGGTGCTCATGGCAAGTGCTTCTCGGCCACGGCCCGCACCTCGTCCAGCCAGGCGCGGCGTTGGTCATCCGTGCTGACGATGACCGGAGTGAAGACGCGTCGCGCGACGTCGGTGACGCCGCAGAGACCGAACACCACCTTGCGCCAATGGACTTCGATCGGGTCCCCCAGGACCTTCTCCTCGATTTCCTGAGGCGTGTTTGCAGTGTTGAAAACCATCCCCCACCGGGCCTTGAGCAGGCCCTGTGCCCTGCCGCCACCTTTCCCGTCGGGAACAAACTGGTAGGCTCGACCCGCCCGCAGGACCCGGTCCACCCACCCGCACAAGATCGCCGGAGGCCGGCTCCAGTAGTTCGGGTGGACGATCACAATTCCATCGGCGGCGACGATTTCATCGACCTGCCCGGCGATTCGAGTATCGAGCGCGGCGTCTTTCGGGAGTTCGTGGGAAGGCAGGACCGGATCGAAGCCCTCGGCGTACAGGTCGTGCCAATGGACGGTGTGGCCACGGTTTGCGGCGACGGCGCGCACGGTTTCGGCGATGGCGTGATTGAAACTGCCGGGAGTCGGATGGGCCAGGATGATCGAGATCGTCATGTGCAGGCGTCAACGGATTGCTGTCATGTCTTTACCGTTCAGGGCTCGGCGCTTCGTGCAACCGAACGACCCTGAGGGATCGCAGCGGCTGGCCCAATCCATGCCGGCTCGAACATCGGAATGGCCCGAGCTGTCAGGCAGGAACAAGGGGCGCCGGCCGAAGTTTCGGCATTGTGCCAGTCTCTTGCATCGGAGTGCAAGCTCCCGAGCCGCGGATTCGGGCGCGCAGTCCCTTTCATCCGGCTTGACCCACGGCAATTGAAGTGCCAGAGATTGCACATGATCAAGACGTTCATCGTCGGCGCTGTTCTGACTGCCGTCGCTCTGCCGGGTCTTGCGCGGGGTGCATCCTTGCACACGTTCAAGAAGATCCAACTGACACCCCATTTCTGGGCCGAGGGGGCGGCGGCGGGGGATTTCAACCGCGACGGCAAGATGGATGCCGTTTACGGCCCGTTCTGGTGGGAGGGGCCGGAGTTCGCGAAGCGCAACGAATACCGCCCGGCGACGGCCACCTTCAAGCGCAAGAACGCGGCTGGCGAGGAGGAGACGCTGCCGGGATTCGAGGGGGCGCTTGGCTCGAACAATGCGTACTCGGACAACTTTTTCACCTGGACACGGGATTTCGACGGAGACGGCTGGACGGACATCCTGATCGTCGGGCTGCCCGGCGAGGAGGCGTCTTGGTTCGAGAACCCCCGCAACAAGGCAGGACACTGGACGCGGCACACGGCATTCGACATCGTGGACAACGAATCGCCGATGTTCGACAATCTGGTGGGGGATGCGGCGCCGGAGCTCATCTGCAACTCGAGGGGGTTCTTCGGCTATGCGATGCCGGATCCGGCCCAGCCGACTCAGCCCTGGACGTTCCACCCCGTCACGCCCAACAAGAACTATCACAAGTACAATCACGGACTGGGTGTCGGAGACGTGAACGGCGATGGGCGGCCCGATCTGCTCGAGAAAGACGGGTGGTGGGAGCAACCCGCCTCCCTGACCGGAGATCCGGTCTGGAAACACCATCCCTACCCCTTCTCGCCGCCCCAGGAAGGCATGCCCGTCGGCGGCGCCCAGATGTTCGCCTACGACATGAACGGCGACGGACTGGCCGATGTCATCACCTGCCTTGCCTCACACGGCCACGGATTGGCCTGGTATGAACAAGTGCGGGAGAGCGGCCAAATCACTTTCAAGCCGCACATCTTCATGAATCGAGAGCCGGCGGACAGTCCCTTCGGCGTCAAGTTCACCCAGCCTCATGCCTTCGACCTGGTCGATATGGACGGCGACGGCTTGAAGGATCTCGTCACCGGCAAACGATTCTGGGCGCACGGACCGGCGGGGGACGTCGATCCCAACGCGCCGGCGGTCCTCTATTGGTACAAGCTGGTGCGCGGACCGGGCCGGACGGCGGAGTTTGAGCCGCATCTGATCGATGAGAACTCCGGCGTGGGCACCCAGGTCATGGCCTTGGACATGAATGGCGACGAGCGGCCCGACATCGTTGTCGGCAACAAGAAGGGCGGCGCCGTCTTCCTCCAGGAGGTGAAGACCGTAAGCCAGAGCGAATACGATGCTGCCCAGCCCAAACGCATCGCCCGCTAGCCTGCATTTCTCACCACTTTTTGCCGCCGCGAAGCCGGAGTTCACAAGAGAAGTCCGCATGCAGGTTAGGAAAGCAAAACCGCGCCGGAAGCGTGTGGCATAACCGGGCTAGGCCGCCGTGTTTCGTCCCTGCATCGACCTGCGCGAGGGCAAGGTGACCCAAATCGTGGGCGCGACCTTGGGAGACGATCCGTCCGCGGTCCGAACCAATTTCATTTCGGAGCGTTCCCCGGCCTGGTTCGCCGCGATGTATCGCCGGGATGGTCTGGAGGGCGGGCATGTCATCATGCTCGGGCCCGGCAACGAGGAGGCGGCGTGCGAGGCGTTGGCGGCCTATCCGTGCGGACTGCAGGTCGGCGGCGGCATTCGGCTCGACAACGCACAGGGCTGGCTCGACGCCGGGGCCTCCCATGTGATCGTAACCTCGTGGGTCTTCCGCGACGGCCACCTGGACCGTGAGCGGCTCGACGCCCTGGTCCGATCCGTAGGGCGCGATCGGCTTGTTCTCGATCTGAGCTGCCGTCAACGCGCGGGGCGCTACTGGGTTGTGACGGATCGCTGGCAGAAGTTCACCCGATTGGACCTGAGCCGGGCGACGCTCGAACGCCTGGGTGATTCGTGCGCGGAGTTTCTGATCCATGCGGTCGATATCGAGGGCCTTTGCCGGGGAATCGATGAGACGTTGGTGGCCGACCTGGCGGCCTGGTCCCCCATCCCCATCACCTACGCCGGCGGCGCCAGGTCCCTGGCCGATCTCGAAACGGTGACGCGCCTTGGACAGGGGCGTGTGGACATCACCATCGGGTCCGCACTCGACATCTTCGGCGGCACCGGGGTGCGGTACGTCGATTGTGTCGCCTTCAACCGCCGTGTCCGGCCCAAATAATGTTTTGGCAAGCGCGCCCGCGTGTGCTAGACACACCGGCGCTCGGAATCCCGAGCTCAGCGGGTAATCGAATCAGGCTTATGTCACAACACCGAAGTCTCCGCGCCGCCGCCACCTTGGGCGCGAAGCGGACCGTTTTGAAACGTTTTGAACGTGTGGAATTGCTCAAGAAACGCGGGCAGTGGAAGGGCGGAGACCGCGTCACCGGTCTCGTCAAGACCAAGCCCGAGAGTTAAACGCGCCGACCTGCCCTGGCGCTCGAGGCCATCGCGGCGGGGCGGGAAGCCCGGATCCGAGTGAAAGTCCGGCTGCAGAGATACCTCGCCGACGCAGGGATTGCATCCCGGCGTGCCTCCGAAGCCATGATCGTGGCCGGGCGGGTCAGCGTGAATGGTCGCACCGTCTGCCAGCTCGGCACGCAGGTGGATGGGGACGTGGACGTGGTGCGATGTGACGATCGCGAGGGCCGGCCGCGTCGGAAATTGCACGTTGCGCTCAACAAACCGGCCGGGTACGTCTGCTCACGCCAGGTCGAGCGGGGGCAGGCGCCCATCAGCGATCTCCTGCCGCGCGACTGGTCATTCCTCTATTCGGTCGGGCGACTGGACCGCGACACTGAAGGACTCCTCCTGCTGACAAACGATGGCGATTTCTGCCTCCGGCTCACACATCCGCGATACGGGGTGCGCAAGAAGTACCTGGCGACCGTCGAGGGGCGGGTGACCGAGGATGTCTTGAGGCGGCTCGAAGCGGGCGTCATGGAAAGCGGAGAACTGCTTCGCGCACAGCGCGCGCGGCTTCGTTCCGCCAACGCGACCCGCAGCATGGTCGAACTCGAACTGATCGAAGGCAAGCATCGCGAGGTGCGGCGCCTGTTCGAGTCGCAGAGCTTCCCGGTGCTCTCGTTGACGCGAACGCAGATCGGCCCAATCAAGCTCGGCGAATTGCCGCCCGGCAAGTACCGCGTTCTGACGCCCAGCGAGATTCGCGCCCTGAGAATGGCAGCCGATGCGGCGCCCCGACCGGCGCGGGCCGATGCCGCCGCTGTTCCGAACGCCATGCGGACTGGCTCAGACGAGGGAGGACGGCGTTGAGATCGGCCCGGATTCAGCATCCGTTTTCGAGGTCGACCTGCCGGCGAGTCTGGGATCTGGTCCTGCGGGTCGTGCCAGGGTTTGCTTTTGCCCTCGGCATTCACGCCGATACGGTGGCCATCGTCACGGGAGACCGCGTCAACCTGCGGGGCCGTCCAACCCTTTCCAGCGAGGTGGTGACCCAAGTCGTCGAGGGAGAAACGTTGGTTGTGATCGATTCGCTCAGCCTGAGCCCGTCCCGCCGGGGCGAGGTCGTCCAGTGGCACAAAATCCGCCTTCCCGAAGACACCCCTGTGTGGGTGCATGCCGGTTTCATCGATCGCACGACCAGGACGGTCACCGCCAGCCGCCTCAATGTGCGGGCCGGGCCGGGCGATCGATACAGCGTCCTGGGCCATCTCGCCCAAGGCGAGAGCGTTCGAGAGATTCGCATCGTGGACGACTGGATGGAGATCGAACCGCCATCGGGCACGTATGCCTACATCGCGGCTGCCTTTGCAGCGCTCCAACCCGCGACGGTGTCCGCGGCCCGACCCCACCGGGCGGATGCGGTAGCACCAGCGGCGACACCGCCGCCCGTCGAAAGGTCTGTCGCCGCGAGTTCGGACAGGACTCGAGAGACTCCGGCCGCGGCGACGAGCGAACCGACGCCGCAAGCGACGCCGTCGGCCCCGGCTCCTGAGGCTCAGGTCTCAGCGATGACAGTGGCGGTTCCGGTCGCTCTCCAACCGCCGGCGCAGGAGCCGAAACCGGTCGAGCGACCGCACGCTGCGGTTGCACTGGATACCGTGCCGAGGCCCGAGAGTCGGGGTGGTTCGATGGCTGGCAAGCCCATGCCGGCCAGCCCAGCCGCGGTGCCCGCCGCAGTTCAGCCGTCCGCACGCCTCACAGACCGTCTCTGGACTTCGCGCACGGCCTCTGCCGCCCCAGCGTCCGGATCGCATCGGATCATCCAGCGTGAAGGTGTTCTGCTCGAGGCCTTGCACATTCAAGCTCCAGCCAGGCACAAATTGAGGTCTTTGGAGACGGGCCGGGACCTCAACTTCGTCATGCCGGCGTCCGACGAGGTTCAATTGGCGCTTTACCGCGGGCAGCGGGTGATCATTACTGGAGAGGAACGGAGTGCGCCCGGTTGGCCCAACCTGCCGATCTTCGAGGCGCGGACGATTCAGTTGGCTCCATGACACCGAGCGACAATCTCATCGATGGGCGGGCGATTGCGGAACAGATTCACCGCGAGACGGCAGAGCGCATTGCGTCGCTGAAGGCGCGCGGGCAGGCGCCGGGGTTGGCTTTTGTGCGGGTCGGCGAGGATCCCGCTTCCCGCGTGTATGTGGGCATGAAGGAGCGGATGAGCCAGCGGTTGGGCATTCGTTCGACGACCGAAGTCCTGCCCGAGGGCGCGACTGAGGGCGCCTTGATCGAGTTGATCGGCCGGCTCAACGCGGATTCCGGGGTCCATGGGATCCTGGTGCAGGCGCCACTGCCACGCCACATCGATGCCGCGCGGGTGTACAAGTCGGTTTCACCGGACAAGGACGTTGACGGCTTTCATCCGGTCAATGTGGGTAAGCTGCTGCTGGGGGACACGACCGGATTTGTCCCCTGCACACCGGCCGGGGTGCATGAACTGCTCATTCGATCCGGCGTGCGGATCGAGGGGGCGGACGTGGTGGTTCTCGGACGGGGGACGATTGTCGGCAAGCCGATGGCGGCGCTCCTGGTGCAAAAGGCCCGGCACGCCAACGCAACCGTCACGGTTTGCCATTCCATGACACGCGACATCGCGGTGCATTGCCGCCGCGCCGACATTCTGATCGCGGCGCTGGGCGTGGCGCGATTCGTCAAAGCCGACATGATCAAACCGGGCGCCGTGGTCATCGACGTCGGTGTGAACCGCGAGCCGGATCCGTCCGCCAAGACCGGCTATCGTCTGGTCGGCGACGTCGATTTCGACTCCGTCCGGGAGGTGGCGGGGCGTCTGACGCCCAATCCGGGTGGAGTGGGTCCGATGACGATCGCCATGCTGATGCAGAACACGGTGCGGGCTGCCGAGACCTCGGCGCGACCGCGAACCTTCGACCCTCAAACTTAGACGAACAGAACCCAACAGTCTCGAACTCGAATCGTTATGCAACCCGCTCGTATTCTTCCCGATCTCCAAGCCTCCCTCCTGTGTGAGGACGTCCGCCAGGAGACCTCGGGCAACTTCATCATCATCGGCGTCATCGGCGTGATCCGCGTCCCCCAGGTGCCGATCACCGCGTTCAAGCTGTGCATCTTCAACCGATGGACTGCCGGGATTGGTGTCTTCACGCAGAACGTCCGGATCATCGCTCCCGACGGCATCACGGTGCTGCGCCAGAATCCCATGCGCTTTGGCCTTCAGGATGCCTCGCACCACGCGGTCAATGTCACGGTCTTCACGCAGATCGAGTTCCCCAGCGTCGGCGTCTATCACATCGAGATCCTGGTCGACGATGTCATGAAGCTGCGCTACCCGATCCCCCTGATGCTCCAACCGCCCGCCAAGGGAGCGCCGGAGGCGGACACCCCGCCCCCAGCGCCCACCGAGACGCAGTAGACCCCTGGCCTGCATTTCTCACCACTTTTTGCCACGGCGAAGCCGGAGTTCACAAGAGAGGTCAGCATGCAGGCCAGGAAAGCAAGACCGCGCCCGGCCGGAGTATGAAATATGCGGGTTAGACGGTCTCGGCCTTTCGTGGATTCCACTCTTTCCACCCCTCCCGCCGCGCCTCTGGAAGCATGGCAACCGTTGACCTTTGGCGGGGTCGCCGCGTTTGCCGCCGCGCCTGCCGGACGTCTGCTCGCGGTGGCGGCGCTGGTTGCCTTGCTGGTCAGCGCGGCTGTGTGGCGCCTGGCGGTCACCGTGTGGTCTCCCACGATCAGCATGGCCATCGCCCGCCTTCCGGCGGAGGGAGCCATCGACAACGGACACCTGGTCTGGCCCGCCGGCCAGGCAATGTCCTTGGCCGATGGCTCCTTCGTGTCCATCTCGGTCACGCCGCCGGGGACTTCTCCGCCAAAGCACACCGCCGACCTCCAGTTCAACTTCCGGTCGACCAGCCTGCACGCCTCTTCCCTGCTGGGATACATCGAGATCCCCTACCCTCCCGGCTACGTGCTGGCGCTCAATCGCACTGAACTGGATCCCCTTTGGGGCGCCTGGCGTCCGCACGCTCTGGCCACAGTGGCTGGCACAACGTTTGTCATTCTGCTGGCGCTGTGGGCGATCATCGCAACGCTCCTGACCATCCCGCTCAGGGCGTATGCGCTCCTGCTGGGCCGACAGCCCGGTCTTGGCGGGTGTTGGAAACTGGCATTCGCAGCCCTGCTGCCGGGAGCGCTCATCATGTGCGCCGCTCTCTTCGGCTACGGCCTCCGCCGCCTCAGTCTGGGCGAGTTGATGCTGATCCACGGACTCCACCTGCTGGTCAACACCGCCTACCTCCTGATCAGCCCGCTGCGCATTCCCGAAGGCCCACCCCCGAGCCCTTTCGGCGAGCCTCCGAGCCCGTTCAGCGCGCCCACACCTGCTTCCGATGCCTCCGGGAATCCCTTTGCCAGCCCGGGGATCGAGGATGCGGACGCCTCGACGGAAACGCCGACCGAGCAACCCGTCGATCCCTCCCCCGCCATCGCCAAACCTACGACTGCCCGGACCAGGGCTTGCCGACAAGCCGACCGCTCGCCTGCCCCCCCGCGCGACGACGACGACGACGATTTGGCGATCAATCCATCGTAGTCTCTGAGCCATCGGGTGATCGCGGCTCGAGCCGAGCCTGCCGGGTTTCAGCGGACCGGCGACTGATCCAGGGCGCTTCTGGGATCCAGGGCGTCGCGGAGGGCGTCACCGAGGAAATTCAGGGCGAGGAGCGTGAGGGCGAGAGTCGCCGCGGGAAAGGCGATGATCCACCAATAAATGCGGATGGGGTTGATCTGCGAGGCGCCTTCGGCGATCAGGGAGCCGAGGCTGGCCTGGGGCGGTTGGATGCCCAGGCCGAGGTAGCTCAGAAACGACTCGTACAGGACAACGGCGGGGACTGTCAGGGCCAGATAGACAATCACGATGCCGACAACATTGGGCAGGATGTGCAGCCAGAGGATCCGCGCGTGTCCGGCTCCAAGAGCCCGGCTCGCCTCGACGAACGGGCGCGTCCGAAGTGACAACACCTCGCCCCGCACAATGCGGGCCATCGTCAGCCATGAAATGGCCCCCAAACCGACAAACAATCCCAGCAACTGGACGCCGCGGGCGGTCTCGCCCGACCATCCGCGCGCCTGGAAGCGGTCGAGGATGCCGTTCAGGGCGGTGAGAAGCACAATGACAAACACGATCGACGGCAGCGCATAAAGGACGTCCACAATCCGCATCATCAGGCCATCGAGGCGCCCGCCCACGTAACCGGCGACGGCGCCCCAGAGCACGCCGATGACCAGGCTGACGCCTGCGCCGACGCCGCCAACGAGCAGGGAGATCCGCGCACCGTAGAACACGCGGGTCAGGAGGTCGCGTCCGTGGACATCCGTGCCGAACCAGTGCGCCGCGCTGGGCGGGTGGAATTGGGCGTCGCTGATCGCGTCGGGTGGATAGGGCGCAAAGGCGGGCCAGAGCGCGACCAGGAGGACGAATCCAGCCAAAAACCAGGCGCTGCACCAGCCGGCACGGTTGCGCTTGAACCGTTGCCATGCCCGGGCGGTCGGGCTCTGGACGTTCGCATCACTCATGGCGGACGCGGGGATCGAGCAGATGGTAGGCGAGATCCACGATCAGGTTGAGGACCAGCAGCAGGATCGCGTAGAGCAACACCAGCCCAACCACCATCGGGTAATCGCGGCTCAAGGAGCTGTTTACCATGAAGACGCCAATGCCGGGGATCTGGAACAGGTTCTCGATCACAAACGACCCGGTCAACAGGTCCGCAAGCAGCGGGCCCGAATACGAAACCACCGGCACCACGGCCAACCGCAACGCATGCCGGAGCAGCACGGCCGTCTCGGAGAGACCCTTGGCGCGGGCGGTTTGGATGAACTCGAGCCGCAGGGTCTCGATCATCCCCTCGCGCATGAGCCGAGCCACCTTCCCAGCGAAGTACACACCCAGGCTCGCAGTGGGCAGGACGACATGCAGCGGCGACTCCCAGAGCGCCACGGGAAACACCGACCACTTCACCGCCAGAAGCATGACCAAAACCGGTCCCACAACAAAACTCGGCACACACACCGCCAACAAGGTCAGCAGCGCCACCCCATGCTCCCGCCACTGCCCGCGCCGCAGCGCCCCGTAGAACCCGGCCGGAATGCCCAAACCCATAGAAAAACCGAAGGCCAGCAGCCCCAGCGTCAGCGACACGGGCAGGCCCTGAGCGATGATGTCCGCAACCGTGTGGTTCCGATACTTGAGCGACGCGCCGAAGTCGCCGCGGACAAGACCGGCCAGGAAGCGCACATACTGCCGCGCCACAGGCTCATCGAGGTGATACCGGGCGAGCAGGGCCCGTTCGATTTCCGGCGATGCCGGTTTGCGTTCCCGGTCGAACGGCCCTCCGGGCGCCAGGCGGACCAGCACGAACGCCAGGAAGCTGATCACCAGCAACAGCGGAGGCAGCAGGGCCAGGCGTTTAAAAAGGTAGTTCATGCCGCGGCTTGCCCGCCGGCGCGGACGCGATGCGCCGGATCACGCGCAGCGGGTGCTCGGACCGAATATTCTCATGGATTCCCGTCACGCGGGCGGGATCGAAAAACTCCATGTTCACGTAGAAGAACAGCGGCAGGACCGGCAGATCCTGCTCGACAAGGATGGTCTCGGCGGCGCAAAGGAGGTCCTGCCGCCGGGCCGGATCGGTCTCGGCGTTCGCCTGGCGCAGAATGCGATCGTAGGCCGGGTTCCGCCAGCCGGTCCGGTTGTTCGGATTCTCGCTCATGAACAGGTCGAGAAACGTGTTCGGATCGTTGTAATCCCCCACCCAACTGCTCCGCACAAGATCGTAATCGAGCATCGATTGAGCCCGCAGCCAGGCCTTCCATTCCAACTGCCGCAACTCGACGCGCAATCCCAGCTCGCGCCCCCACATCTCGCGCAATTCCACCCCGATCTTCCGGTGGCTCTCCTGCGTGTTGTAGGTGTACGTCACCGTCGGGAAACCGCGCCCCTGAGGATACCCCGCCTCGGCGAGCAGTTGCCGGGCAAGGTCCGGATCGGGTCGCAGCCCCCGAGGCGGCTCATAGACGTTCGTTCCGTTGGCGATGCCGGGCGGCGACACGCAATACGCCACCCGTTCGCCGCCTTTCGTGATCCTGGACACGATCCGCTCCCGGTCGATCACCAGCGCAAGGGCGCGGCGGACACGCGGGTCATCGAACGGCGTCCGGGTGACATTGACGCGAATGAAGTAATTCCCCAGGGAAGGCGCGATGTGGAAGTCCGGACGCCCCTTCAGCTTGTCGATCAGGTCCGGAGGCACGAGTTCCTTGTCCCAGACGATGTCGACCGCGCCCGAGAGGTAGAGGTTCAGGGCGGTGGCGGGGACGACGCCGGAGAGCAGATCGATCACCGCGCTCTGGGTGTTCGCGGCGTCCCAGTAGCGGGGATTCCTGCGCAGCCGGACGCGGTCGTTCAACCGCCAGGAATCGAGCGTGTAGGCTCCGCTCGCCATGAAAGGGCGGGCGTGCAGCCAGCGATCGCCATGACGCTCGATCCGCTGCCGCGGCACAACTGCGAACGGCTGGAAACAGCAAAGATCCAGGAAGAACGCGGCGGGGGATTCGAGTTCGACACGCAGCGTCCGCGCATCGAGGGCACGGACACCCACCTGGTTGAAGTCCTTGAGCTTGCCGGTCGCGAACGCCTCGCCGTTCCTCAGATAGAACAACACCCCGACGTAGTCGCTGGCCGTCTCGGGCGAGAGAATTCGCCGCCACGACCAGACGACATCCTCCGCAACGATCGGCTCGCCGGTGGACCACGCCGCATTGGTCCGCAGATGGAAGGTATAGACACATCCGTCGTCCGAAATGTCCCAGCGCTCGGCCAGACCCGGCATTGGCTGGGCCGTGCGCGGATCGAATCGTGTCAGACCCTCGAAGAGGGCCATCACAATGCGTCCGTCGGCCTGGCCGGTGACCAGGTGGGGATCGAGCGACTCCGGCTCGGCCCCGTTCAGAATGACAAGGTCCGCGCGCTCGAATGAAGGCCGACACCCCGTTGCGCACAAGACCAACGCGCACGCCAGGCCGGCGAGCCTCCCGAGCCGACGGCCAACGGACGTCTCCGAACCTGCTCGATCCGTGCTAAGGCGCAGGAACAACGGGCGCGGCCGGCTCATTGGCGGCGGCGGGCGACGGCGCGGCTGGGGCCGGCGCCGCGCCGGGTTCTGCCGCGGGCGCGTCTGTGGACGGAGCGGCAGCGGGGACGGCGACAGGGGCGTTTGTTGCCGGAGTCGGCACGGCCGGCAATGGGAGATTCGTTGTCAGGGGCTGGAAGACCGGAGCCGGGACATTGGTGGCGACCGCGGCTGGGATGGCGGCGGCAGCTCCGACCTGGCGTTCGAGTTCGAGCAGGACACCTTGTCGGCTGACCTTGGCCGAATGAGTGTAGAGCACGGAGAGGGTGAACGAGAGGGCCAGAAAGATGCCGACGCCGTACTTGGTAATGCGGCTGAGGACCGTGCCCGAGCCGGCGCCGAAGAGGGCGTCGCTCGTGCTGCCGCCAAAGGCCAAGCCGGCGCCCGCCTCCTTCTTGGGCAACTGCACCAGGACGAGGAGGATGATCAGGAGACTGTTGAGAACCAACAGGAACGTGAGCAGGCCGATAACCAGAGCCATAACGATCGGTGTCCTTCCGCTTAAATCGAGTTCTTGACGATGTCCGTGAAACTCCGGACCTCGAGGGATGCCCCGCCCACCAAGGCCCCGTCCACGTCCGGCTGGCTCATCAGCTCGCGGGCGTTGGACGGTTTGACGCTGCCTCCGTACTGGATGCGGACGTACTTGGCGATCGTCTCGTCGAACATCGAGGTCACGATGTGGCGCACGAAGGCGTGGGCCGATTGGGCCTGTTCCGTGGTGGCGGTCTTGCCCGTCCCGATGGCCCAGACCGGCTCGTAAGCCAGAATCGTCTCCTCCATGTGTTCCTTGCTCAGCCCCGCCAGGCTGCCTCGGAGCTGGGACTCGAGGACCGCCTCGGTCTGGCCGGCCTCGCGTTCAGCAAGCGTCTCTCCGATGCAGAGAATCGGCTTGAGCGTCGCGGCGTGAGCGGCCAGGGCCTTCCTGGAAATCAGGGCGTTCGATTCGCCATAAAACTGTCGCCGCTCCGAGTGGCCCAGGATCACATACCGCACCGAGAACTCCTTCAGCATCATCGCGGAGATTTCCCCGGTATACGCCCCGCCGGAGTGCTCGCTCATGTTTTGAGCGCCCAGCCGAACGTTCGAATCGAGAATCGCCTTCGACACCTCCCCCAGCGCGGTGAAGGGCGGGCAGACCACCAGGTCCACCTCCTTCACCGATGCCAGTTCTCGGCGCAACCCGCCCACGAGGTCGAGGGCTTCGGCGACTGTCTTGTTCATCTTCCAATTGCCGGCGATGATCAGTTTGCGGTCTTTGTGCATGTCAAAATCGGGTTAAAAGGTCGGTCCTGCGATCGTGCGTGATCTGTGCGGGGCGCGTCAGCATGCCCCCGCGGGTTTGTCGGCCAGTGCGGCGACGCCGGGCAGCACGCGGCCTTCGAGAAACTCGAGGCTGGCGCCGCCGCCGGTGCTCATGAAAGTCACCTTGTCGCCCAGCTTGGCCTTGTTGAGCGCCTTCACGCTGTCCCCGCCGCCGATGATGCTCTTGGCGCCCGCACCGGTGGCCCGAGCCACGGCTTGTGCAACAGCGTACGTGCCCGCCGCGAACCGCTTGTCCTCGAACAACCCCATCGGCCCGTTCCACAGGATCGTTTTGGCCCGCGCAATGACCTCCTCGTAGGCCTTGACGGTCGCAGGCCCGACATCCAGTCCGGCAGCGTCGGCCGGGCAGTCGAGATCGGCGTTGGTCCTGATGCTCTGGTAATCGATGACCGGCTTGCCCTTCTTGTCGAGTTGGTCGGTTTTGACCGGGACGGCCAC
>Ga0116154_10001647_pt1 | contig 18387 bp, 14 predicted proteins | sample AD_UKC030_MetaG_FD_89898 | JGI IMG/M metagenome (GOLD analysis project Ga0116154, IMG submission 89898) | Active sludge microbial communities of municipal wastewater-treating anaerobic digesters from USA - AD_UKC030_MetaG | ecosystem: Engineered > Bioreactor > Anaerobic > Digestate | place: USA...
CTTCCCTGAGGGAGGAGACGAGGTCCCGGAACTCGACGAGCGCCTTCCTCGCCCGCTCCGTCAGGCCGTCGGGAAGGGCCGAGAGGACCGCGAAGAGCGAGCTCCCGCACTCCGCCGCGGCGGCCGAGAGCCCTTCGAGCGTCACCGCGCCGATGCCGCGGGCCGGGACGTTGACGACGCGCCGGAAGGAGACGTCGTCCTCGGGGTTGCGGAGGAGGCGGAGGTAGGCGAGGGCGTCCTTCACCTCGGCCCGCTCGTAGAAGCGCGTCCCCCCGACGAGGAGGTACGGCATCCGGTTCCGCACGAGCTCGTCCTCGAAGGGGCGCGACTGGGCGTTCGTCCGGAAGAGGACCGCGACCTCCGCCCCCGGCTTGACCGCCTTCAGCCGGGAGATCCGCTCGACGACCTCGCGCGCCTCGTCCCGCTCCTCGGGGAGGACGAGGAGCGTCACCGGCTCCCCGCCCGGCTTCGTCGCCTTCAGGCTCTTTCCGAGCCGGCGGCGGTTCTCGGCGACGACGGCCCCCGCGGCGTCGAGGATCGGCGCCGTCGAGCGGTAGTTCCGCTCGAGGCGGATCGTCTCCGCCCCGGGGAAGTCCCGCTCGAAATCCAGGATGTTCGAGACGTCGGCGCCGCGCCAGCGGTAGATCGACTGGTCCTCGTCGCCGACGGCGAAGACGTTCCGTGCCTCCCCCGCGAGGAGCCTCACGATCCCGGCCTGGGCGCCGTTCGTGTCCTGGTACTCGTCGACGAGGAGCTGCGTGACGCTCCGCCGGAGGAGGGCGAGGACCTCCGGGCTCCTCTCGAGGAGGCCGCGGGTCCTCACGAGGAGGTCGTCGAAGTCGACCGCGTTCGCCTTCTTCAGCTCCTTCTCGTACGTCGCGTGGAGCTCGGCGAGGCGGGTCCCGACGAAGTCGCCGAAACGGCGCGGGTACTCGTCGCGGCTCCAGCCGGCGTTGCGCGCCCTCGAGATCTTCGAGGCGACCGCCTTCGGAGTGAGCGCCTTGTCGGAGATCCCGGCGGCCTTGAGCGCCTGCCGGAAGACGGCGAGCTGGTCGTCCGCGTCGAAGACGACGAAGCCCGGCGTCAGCCCCGCCTCGGAAGCGAACCGGCGGAGGAGCCGCACGCCGTAGGCGTGGAACGTCCCGACGAACGAGCGGGGCGTCCGCGAGCCGAGGAGGTGCGCGACACGCTCCTTCATCTCGCCCGCGGCCTTGTTCGTGAACGTGAGGGCGACGATCGAAGGCTCGGGGGTGCCGTGGGCCATCAGCCAGGCCATCCGCCGGGTCAGGACGCGGGTCTTGCCGGAGCCGGCGCCGGCCAGGACGAGGAGGGGCCCCGGCCCGGCCGAGACGGCGGCTGCCTGCTCCGGGTTGAGGCCTTCGAGGAGGGCTTTCTCGCGGACGTTCAACAAGGGACCGGGAGAATAGCCGACCGAGCCCCTACTCGACGGTCACCGACTTGGCGAGGTTCCGGGGCTGGTCGACGTCGCAGCCCCGCCGCCGCGCCACGTGGTAGGCGAGGAGCTGGAGCGGGACGACGGAGACGACCGGCTGGAGCGCGGGGTGGATCTCCGGCACGACGAGCGTCTCGTCGGCGAACGTCGAAACGTCCTCGTCGCCCGGGGAGACGAGGGCGACGAGCCTTCCCTCGCGCGCCTTCACCTCGCGAAGGTTCGAGGCGACCTTGTCGTAGAGGGCGTCCCGCGGCGCGAGCGCGACGACGGGGAGCTCGCCGTCGATCAGGGCGATCGGGCCGTGCTTCATCTCCCCCGCCGGGTACCCCTCGGCGTGGATGTAGGAGATCTCCTTCAGCTTGAGCGCCCCCTCGAGCGCCACCGGGTAGTGCGCGCCGCGCCCGAGGTAGAGGACGTCGCGGGCGTGGGCGAGGGCGCGCGAGAGCTTCTCGATCGCCGGCTCGAGGGCGAGCGCCTGCTGGAGCGCGACGGGGAGGTGGGCGAGCCCTTCGAGGAACGGGTCGCCCGGCTCGAGGCGGCCGAGGCCGCGCGCCTCGCGGGCGTAGTACGCGAGGAGGGCGAGGGCGACGAGCTGCGTCGTGAACGCCTTCGTCGAGGCGACGCCGATCTCCGGCCCCGCGTGCGTCGCGAGGACGCCGTCGACGAGGCGCGCGATCGCCGAGCCGGGGACGTTCACGACCCCGACCGTCGGCGCGCCGGCCCGCTTCGCGTCGGTCAGGGCGGCGACGGTGTCGGCCGTCTCTCCCGACTGCGAGATCCCGACGACGAGCGTCCGCGGCCCGACGAGGTTCTTCCGATAGCGGAACTCCGCGGAGTAGTCGACCTCGACCGGGACCCGGGCGACCTCCTCGAGGAGGAACTTCCCGACGAGGCCGGCGTGCCAGCTCGTGCCGCAGGCGACGACGACGACCCGGTCGACGTCCGCGAGGAGCTTCGGCGAGACCCCCATCGCATCCTCGCTGAAATGCCCCGTCTCGAGCGAGAGCTTGTGCCCCACCGTCTCCACGACGACCGTCGGCTGCTCGGCGATCTCCTTCGCCATGAAGTGGGGGTAGCCCCCCTTCTCCGCGGCCACGGCGTCCCACGGGACACGCCGGGCCGGCCGGCTCCGCGGCGCGCCGTCGAGCGCGGTCACCGCCACCGACGCCGCCGTGAGGCGGACGAAGTCGCCGTCCTCGAGGAAGACCAGGTCGCGGGTGTGCGAGAGGAGCGCCGTCGCGTCGGAGGCGACGAGGTTCTCGTCCGCCCCGAGGCCGAGGACGATCGGCGGGCCGTTCTTGGCGACGTAGAGGACCCCCGGCTCGTCGGCAGAAAGGACGACGACGGCGTACATCCCCGTCATCCGCGAGAGGACCGTCCTCACGACCTCGCCGAACGGCGCCTCCGGGGCGTCGGCGCACGCGGCCCCGATCGCCTGCGCGATGACCTCCGAGTCGGTCTCGGACGTGAAGGGAACGCCGCGGGCGAGGAGCTCCCTCTTCAGCGGCAGGAAGTTCTCGATGATCCCGTTGTGGATGACGACGACCCGCCCCGAGGCGTCTCGGTGCGGGTGGGCGTTCTCTTCCGAGGGGCGGCCGTGCGTCGCCCATCGGGTGTGGCCGATGCCGGTCCGCCCCGAGGGGGGCTCCGCCTCGATCCGCGCCGTCAGGTTCCCGAGCTTCCCCTCGCTCCGGGTGACGCGCACGAGCCCGTCCGCGCCGAGGACGGCGATCCCGGCCGAGTCGTAGCCGCGGTACTCGAGCCGCCGCAGGCCGTCGACCAGGATCGGCGTCGCCTCCCGCGGCCCAACGTAGCCGACGATGCCGCACATGAACTACTCCTCAATCGCCCATTGACCTGCGGTCGTTCCGCGCTCGCGAAGAACGCCGGGGCGCCATCGGTCGGTTCGTCATGTTCTCGGAGGACCACCGAGCGGCCTGGCCGCGAGGTGAAGGCGCAGCCAACCCGGACGCCGGGTTGACTTCGTCTTCGTGAAGGAGCGCTGCGCGCTCCCTCACGTTCCCCGAACCCCTCCGCGCGGGCTTCACTTTCCAGCCGCCTTCGCGGCGGTCTTCCGCTCCCGGTACCTCGCCCCGCCCCCCTCGATCGTCTTCTGCGGGACGCGAGACGTGGCGAGGGCGTCGGCGGGGACGTCCTTCGTGATCGTCGAGCCGGCGCCGACGAGGGCGCCGTCGCCGACCGCGACCGGGGCGACGAGCTGGACGTCGGAGCCGATGAAGACGCCGGCGCCGACGTCGGTGAAGTGCTTCCCGTAGCCGTCGTAGTTGCAGGTGATGACGCCCGCGCCGACGTTCGTCCGCTCGCCGATCCGGCAGTCGCCGAGGTAGGTGAGGTGGTTCGCCTTCGCCCCCTTCTCGAGGCGGGCCTTCTTCGTCTCGACGAAGTTCCCGACGTGGACCCCCTCTCCGAGGTCGGTCCCCTCGCGCAGGCGGGCGAACGGCCCGACGACCGCGCCGTCGCCCACGGCGGCCTTCTCGAGGACGCAGTAGGGGCGGACGGAAACGTTCGCGCCGATCGTCGAGGCGTGGATCACGCACCCCTGCCCGATCCGCGTCCCGGCGCCCACCGACGAGGCCCCGGTGACCGACACGAACGGCTCGACGACGACGTCCGACCCGAACGTCACGCCCTCGTCGAGCGTGATCGTCTCGGGCCGGATCAGAGTCGCCCCGGCGGCCATCGCGGCGCGCGCGGCGCGGAGCCGGAGGAGCGCGTCGACCTCGGCGAGCTCGAGCCGGGAGTTGACGCCGAGGACCTCGGCCGGGTCGTCGACCGGGAGCGCGGCGACGGCCGCGCCGTCGCCCACGGCGAACCCGAGGACGTCCGTCAGGTAGTATTCCTTCTGGGCGTTGGCGTCCGTCAGGCGCGGGAGCTCCCTCTCGAGAAGCTCGCGGTCGAAGGCGTAGATGCCGGAGTTGATCTCGCCGAGCGCCCGCACCTCGGGGCTCGCGTCCTTCGCCTCGACGATCCGTTCGAACCGCCCCGCCGCGTCGCGCACGACGCGCCCGTAGGCGCCCGCGTCCGGCAGGAGCGCGGTGAGGACGGCGATCCCGGCCCCGGCGTCCAGCGCCTCGTCGAGGCGGGCGAGCGAGGCGGCGGTCAGGAGCGGGACGTCGCCGGCCAGGACGACGACGCGCGCCGCGTCGCCGAGCGCCGACAGCGCGACACGGACGGCGTCGCCGGTCCCGCGCGGAGGGTCCTGGACGGCGACGAGCGCCTCGGGCGCCGTCCGGGCGAGGTGCGGGACGAGCTCGTCCCGCCCCGCGCCCGCGACGACGACGAGCCGCGAGCCGGGGCGCCCCGCGAGGAACGTGCGCGCCGCCGCGACGACGTGGTCGACGAGCGCACGCCCCGCCGCCTCGTGCAGGACCTTCGGGCGGGCGGACTTCATCCGGACGCCCCGCCCGGCGGCGAGGAGGACGACGGCAGTGGCGGCCGGCACGGTCAGGCCCGCCCGACGAGCGACTCGAACCGAGGCTGCGACCGGAGCGGCGCGAGGTCCGCCTCGAGGCGCGCCTGGATCCGGTTCTGGTCGGAGGCGGCGATCGCCGCCCTCAGGCTCTCGAGCGCCTCCTCCGGGCGGCCGTGGAGGGCGTAGCAGCACGCCGCGAGGTAGGCGAGGCGCCCGTCCGGGTCGGCCTGGCCGTCCGCCGAGCGGACCAGCTCGATCGCCGTCGCGCAGTTCCCGCGGTTCTTCTCGAACACGGCGGCGTGGTAGATCTCGGCCGGGTCGCGCAGCGGCTTCTCCTTCACGGACTTCCCGTTCCGCGCGACGGCGAGGAACGTCCGCGCGCGGTCGACGAGCTCCCGCTCGTCGGGCCGGAGCTCGAGGAGCTCGGAGAAGCAGGCGGCGGCCGCCGGCATCTCGCGACGGTGAAGGTGCTCCATCCCCTTCTCGAACAGCTTCCGCGCGTGGGTCAGCTCGCGGGCGGCCTCCCGGTGCGTGGCGGGCGGCTTCCGCTGGGCCGCGGCCGCGTCCGCCCGGAGCTCGGCGAGCTTCCTCTCGACCTCGACGAGAGGCACGCCGAGCGCGCGGGAGACGCTCGGGAGATCCATCCGTTCCACGTTGGCGTTCAGCCAGCGGATTTCGTCCTGCGTCCAGTGCCTGCTCATCCCACGACCTCCGGGCACGCCATTCGAGCCGCGTATTCTGGCCACCGTCCGGGAAGAGGTCAAGGCGCGCCGTCCTCCGTTCGGGACGAGCAGGGCGCGTTCCGTGACGGAGCGCACGGTTCCCGCCGCGCCGGCGCCCGCGACGCGGTCCGCGGTAGGCTCGGACCGTGTACGCGCGTCCTCTCTTTTGCTCGCAGTGCGGACAGCGGCTCGAGGAGCGTTCCGTCGGAGCGGGCGACGGGAGGACGGTCCCCGTCTGTCCCGCGTGCGGCACGGTCCACTGGATCGACCCGAAGGTCGCCGCCGGCTGCCTCGTCGTCCGCGACGGCCGGGTCCTCCTCCTCAGGCGCGGGATCGAGCCGGGCTACGGGCGATGGGTCTTTCCCGGAGGCCACGTCGACCGGGGCGAGACGCTCGAGGAGGCCGCGCTGCGCGAGACGCGCGAGGAGTGCGGGGCGCTCGCGCGGATCGACGGGCTGCTCGGCGTCTACTCCTACCCGGGCCGGCCGGTGATCGTCGCGGCCTTTCGCGCCTCGCTCCTGCCCGGGAGCCCGGAGCCGTACGCCGCCGACGAGACGCTCGAGGTCGGGTGGTTCGCGCCGGAGGAGATCGACCGGCTCGACCTCGCCTTTCGCTCGAGCGCCGACGCGCTCTCCGCGCTCCTCGGCCGCCTCGTTCGCGCCCCGGGGCGCGACGGCTGAAACGGCTACCCGAGCCGGACCGACAACTCCGGCCGACCGAAGCCGATCGCGACGGCCGCGTCGTTCCCCGCCTGGACGTGGAGCGTCGCGGCGGGTTCCGCGACGAACGCCACCTCGCCCGCGCGCACGTCGCGCGCCTCTTCGCCGTCGACGAGGGTCAGCTTTCCTGCGAGGACCGCGACGCTCCGCAGCCCTTCCACCGCCCAGCGCGCCGCCGGCGGCGGACCGAGGCGCAGGACGGAGCGTGCCTCGCTCGTGCAGAGGAGCCGGGCGCCCGTGACGCCCGGGACCGCGGAGCCGGTGAGAGCCTCGCGCGCGATCCTCCGCGGCGCACCTTCGTCTGCCGTCCCGGCGCCGTCGAGGAGGGCGGCGACGCCCGCGGGAAGCGCGAGCGCGCCCTCCGCCGCGAAGAAGAGGTCGCCCGCCGCCGGGCCGGAGAGGACGACGGCGGCCCACGCGCGCCCGTCCCCCGCGGCGGGAGGGGCGAACGGCCCGAGGCGCGAGACGGCGCCCCGCGCCGCCCCGGCGCCGAGCTCGGCGACCGCCGACGCGGCGTGCACCGTCACGCCCGGACGGCGCTCCTCTGCGGGCGGGAGGCGGTCGGCCTCCCGCCCGGCGTCCCCTTCGCGCACCCGCGCGCCCCGCAGCCACCCGAGCAGACTCTTCGCCGCCACGCGCGGAGTGTAGAGGCGAGAGCCGGCCCTCGAAAGGACCGCGCCGGATGCCGTCCCCTGCGGAGTCCGGCCGGAGCGGCCCGCAGCCGGCCGAGACGGCACGGCTTTCGCTAGAATGACGCGTTGGTGGCACGGTCCACCCCCGGAGGTAGAGATGAACCAGAAGAAGACGCTCTCGGCCGCACTGATCGCGATCCTGATCGCCGTCAGCGGGATCGCCCTCGCGGGCCCCCAGGCCCGGATCGTGGGGACGGTCACGACCACGAAGGGAGAGCCGATCGAAGGGGCGACCGTGACGATCACGACCCCGGCGTTCGGCAAGTTCAAGGTCGTCCTGACGTCCGACAAGGACGGGAAGTGGGGAACGATCCTCAACGACTCCACGATCCCCTACGACTACCTGATCGAGGCGAAGGGGTACCTCCCCATGAAGCAGAACAAGAAGGTGGGGATCGGCTCCGAGGGGACGCTCGACGTCCAGCTCCTGACTGCCGACCAGGCCGTCGAGAAGGGGCTCGTCAAGGAGGTCGTCGACCCGTACACCCTCGCCTTCAACGGGGCGGTCGAGAAGTTCCAGGCGGGCGACCTGGACGGCGCGATCGAGGGGGCCAAGAAGGCCACCGAGCTCGGACCCGACAAGGCCGGCGCCTGGGACATGGCCACCAAGGTCGCTGCCGCCCGGAAGGACTGGGACCTCGTCATCCAGTGGGGCGAGAAGGCGCTCTCGATCGAGCCGGACAACGGCTCGCTCTTCGGCGCGCTGATGGAGGCCTACAAGGCGAAGGGGGACAAGGCCAAGGCGGCGGAGTACGAGAAGAAGTTCATCGCCGCCAACCCCGACAAGCCCGAGATCCTCTACAACCAGGCCGTCGACCTCTACAACAAGGGCGACTTCAAGGGCGCCGACCCCATCCTCCGCAAGGTGCTCGAGGGCGCCCCGGAGTACGCCAACGCCCACTTCCTCCTCGGCATGTCGTGCGTGAACCTCAACAAGATCCCCGACATGAAGAAGCACCTCGAGGAGTACATCCGCCTCGACCCCAAGGGCAAGGAGGTCGCGACGGCGAAGGAGATGCTCGAGGCGTTCAAGTGACGACCCGCCCGGCGGAGGGCGCCGCGTGACCGCGGCGCCCCTCGCCATCGGCGTCGCCGGAGGGACCGGCTCCGGCAAGACGACCGTCGCGAACGCCATCCGGGACCGCGTGGGAGAGGACCGCATCGCGATCCTCTCCCACGACTGGTACTACCGCGACTGGGTCGACCTGCCGAAGGACGTCCTGGACCACAAGAACTTCGACCATCCCGACTCTCTCGAGACCGACCTTCTCGTGAGGCACCTGAAGGCGCTGAAGGACGGCGCGACCGTCGAGGTCCCCGTCTACGACTTCAAGACGCACCGGCGCGCGCCGGAGACGCGCCGGATCGAGCCCCGGAAGGTGGTCCTCGTCGACGGGATCCTCATCTACGCGGAGCCCGCGCTCCGGACGCTCTTCGACGTGAGGATCTTCGTCGACACCGACGCCGACGTGAGGCTCATCCGCCGCATCCGGCGTGACATCGCCGAGCGGGGCCGGACGCTCGAAAGCGTCGTCTCCCAGTACGAGTCGACCGTCCGGCCGATGCACCTCGAGTTCGTCGAGCCGTCGAAGCGCTACGCCGACCTGATCATTCCCGAGGGGGGCGAGAACGCCGTCGCCCTCGAGTTCCTCTTCGCCCGCCTCGAGAAGATCCTGGGCTGACCCGGGCGCGGGCCCCGGGCGGATAATCCCGATGCACATTCCGCCGCCACGGGCGGAGGAGGCCGCCATGCCGATCGTCGTCCGGTTCCTCTCCGGGTCCCTCACCGACCGCGACTTCTCGTTCCCCGGCGAGGTCGTTCGCGTCGGCGACGCCGAGGGCATCGACCTGAGGGTCGACCCCGCCGCGCCCGGCGACGGCGGCGCCCGCGGGCGGGTCATCGAGATCTCGACAGAGGGCGCCGGCTTCCGGATCCGCTCGGCCGGCAACCGGGACCTCTCCGCGCAGGGCGAGTTCCCGCTCGACCATCCGGTCCCCGACGGAGGCGAGGTCCGCTTCGGCGCCTGGGGCCCGGTCTTCACCGTGAGGCGCGTCTCCGCCGAGCTTCCCTTCACCGCCCCGCCGCCCCTCCCTGCCGTCGAGCCCGCGCGCGCCGACGACACCGCCTCCCGCCGACGGGCCGAGGACACCGGCTCGCGGCGTCGGAGCGTCCTGACCGCGTCCGGGGAGAAGCCGGTCGGGCCGAAGACGGTCATGGTCATGATCCAGGACGCCCTCTCGAAGGCCCGCGAGCAGGGGGACTCCGGGCTCGTCGAGAAGGGGACCGTCTTCGTCCGCGAGGTCGTCGCCGACACCATCACGAGCGCCACCCGCTCGCTGAAGATCGGGCTCCTGCTGACGGGGGCGGCGCTCGTCGTCCTCGCGTTCGCGCTCGGGTACAACGTCTGGCGCACGCGCCAGACCGTCGCGCACGTCACGCGAGCCGCCGACGAGAGCGTCCAGGGAGTGCGGAAGGAGCTCGGCACCCGCGTCGAGGAGATGCGGCAGGAGCGCGACGCGCTCGCCGCGGAGTCGGCCGAGGTCGCCCGCAAGCTCGGCGAGCTCGAGAAGACCGCCGGCGCGAGCGAGCAGGCCGTCTCCGACCTCCGCCGGCGCCTCGGCGACGCCGACGCCCGCCGGAAGGACCTCGAGGGTCGGATGCAGCGCGCGCTCGACGCGCTCGCGGCCGACAAGGAGGCCCTCCAGCGGCAGCTCGAGCAGATGGAGCGGGAGCGCGCCGCCGACCGGATGCGGCAGCAGGCCGAGATCGAGAAGCTCCGGCAGGAGACGGCCGCCCCCGTCCCGCTCCCGGCCGAGCCGGCGCCGACCGCCCCCCCGGCCCCGCGATGAGGGCGCGGGGCCTCGCCCCGCGCCCCGTCCCCGGGCCGACTCCTGAGAAGATGCTCCCGTGAACGTCCGCCCGAACCTCGTCGGCGGCTACACCATCCTCGAGCGCCTCGGAAGAGGCGGTCTCTCCGGAGTCTTCCGCGCCCTGCGCGACGCCGACGGCCTCGAGGTCGCGCTCAAGATCACGAGCCTCGCCGACCTCGACCCGGAATTCCGGCCGCAGGAGAGGTTCGAGCGGGAGGCCGAGCTCCTCGGGCGCCTCTCCCACCCGGCGCTGCCGAAGTTCCACGACTGGGGCGTGACGCTCGACGGCTACGGCTGGCTCGCGATGGAGCTCGTCCGCGGCGCCCCGCTTTCCCAGTTCGCGCTCCGGCCGGCCTGGGAGCTGATCCCGATCCTGATCCCGATCGCCGAGTCGCTCGCCGCCGTCGCCCGCGGCGGCATCGTCCACCGCGACGTCGCCCCCGACAACGTCCTCGTCGCCATGGAGGAGGGCCGCTTCGCCCCGAAGCTGATCGACTTCGGCGTCGCGAAGGACCTCTTCGCCTCGGCGGCGGCCGGAGGCCTGACGCAGCACGGTGCCTTTCTCGGGAAGCTCTCCTACGCCCCGCCCGAGCAGCTCCTCGGCCTCCCGAAAGGGCAGACGCTCGACTTCCGCGCCGACGTCTACTCCTTCGGCCTCACCGTCTGGGAGCTCCTCGCCGGCCGTCCGGCCGTCGCCGCGACGACGCTGCCGGAGATCGTGAACGCGCACCTGACCCGCTCCTGGCCGCGCCTCGATCTCCCCCCCGCCCGCGGCGGCCCCGCGCCGAAGCTCCTCGCGCTCGTGGAGAGGATGACCGCCCGCCGCCGCGAGGACCGCCCCTCCTCGTGGGAGGAGATCGTCGCCGCGCTGTGGCAGGCGCTGGACGAGGTGCGCCCCGTCCACCGCGAGCTCGAGCAGAAGCAGGCCGAGCTCGCCCCGTTCGACCACGTCCCCCCGGCCGAGCCACGGCGTAACGGCGCCGGCGCCGACGCGCCGTTCCCGGAGGCGGCGGCGCCCCCGGCGGGCGCCCCCGGCGGGGACGCTCCCGCCCTGGCGCCCGCCGCGCGCCTCCTGACGCGCGAGCTCCTCCTCGGGCGCGTCGTCCTCATCTTCGGCATCGCCGCTCTCGCCGCCGCGCTCGCCTTCGCGCTCCACGTCGTCGTCTCCGCGCCGGAGCCGGAGACGGAGGCCGGCGGCCTCGCGCCGGCGACGGACGCGCGCGGAGGCCGCCCCGCTTCGGCCGCCGGCACGCCCGCCGCCGCCGGCCGGCTCCTCGTCGCGCTCGTCCCGGGCGGCGTCCTCGAGGAGGTCGTCGACGAGGCGGGCCGCCGCGTCGCCGGCCCCCGCCCGCTCCCGGCGAGCCTCCCGCTCCCTCCCGGCGCCTACCGCGCCCGGCTCGCGCACCCCGAGTCGGGCTGCGCGCTGACGGTCACGTTCGACGTCCGCCCCGGAGGGACGACCCGCGTCCTCGAGAGCTGCCTCGACGGGGAGTGACCCGCCCTACCGGAGGAGGGCCGCGAGGTCGTCGGGGTGCGCCGCGCGCAGACGCGCCTCGGCCTCCGTGATCGCGCCCGAGCGGACGAGCCGGGCGAGCGACTCCTCCATCGTCACCATCCCGAAGCGGCGGCCGAGCGTCAGCTCGGTGTGCAGCTGGTGGAACGTCCCCTTCCGCACGTGCGCCCTCACGCCGTCCGTCGCGAGCATCAGCTCCGCCGCCACGACGCGCCCCTTCCCGTCGGCCCGCGGGACGAGCTGCTGGCAGAGGACCGCCGAGAGGGCGAGCGAGAGCTGCTGGCGCACCGTCGCCTGCTGCTCGGCCGGGAAGATGTCGGTGATCCGGTAGACCGTCTGCGGGACGTCGTTCGTGTGGAGCGTCGCGAGGACGAGGTGCCCCGTCTCGGCGGCGGTGAGCGCCGCGCGCGTCGTCTCGAGGTCGCGCATCTCGCCGACCAGGATCACGTCGGGGTCCTGCCGGAGAGCCGCCACGAGCGCCGCGGCGAACGTCGGCGCGTCGGCCCCCACCTCCACCTGCTCGACGATCGACGCGCCGTGCGCGTGCTCGTACTCGACCGGGTCCTCGATCGTCACGACGTGCCGTTTCTGCGTCCGGTTGATCCGGTCGACGAGGGCGGCGAGCGTCGTCGTCTTCCCCGAGCCGGTCGCGCCCGTCACCAGGAGAAGCCCCCGCGCCGCCTTCGTCAGGTCGTAGAGCGACTCCGGGAGGCCCAGCTCGGCGAGCGGCGGGATCCGCTTCGGCAGGACGCGGATCGCCGCGGCCGTGCCGCGCCGGGTCCGGTGGAGGTTCACGCGGAACCGCCCCAGCGCGCCGAGACGGACGGAGAGGTCGACGGCCCCCTCGGCGCCGTACCGCCGGCGGCGCTCGGCCGAGAGCGACGGGGAGAGGAGGTCGAACGCCTCCGACGGGCCGAGCGGCTCGCCGGCCGCGGCCGAGACCGGCTCGAGCGAGCCGTGGAGGCGGAGCACGGGCCACGCCCCGGGGACGAGGAGGAGGTCGGTCCCGCCGCGGCGGACCGTCTCGGTCAGGAGCGCCGCAAGGCGCGGGGAGAGCTCCCCGTCCGCAATCGGAGCACCCGTTCGCGGCCCGACGGCCTCCGCCGCCTCGAGCTCCCGAACGTGCTCGACGAGCGGCTCCTCCCCCGCCGGGTGCTCCCCGGCCGCATTCAGGGAGCGGATGAGGCGGTTGAGGTCTTCCGTCTCCACGCCGGGAGTGTACGGATGACGCGCGCACACCGTCGCGGCGCTCCCGGGGGGCGCGCTCTCCGGGGGACGCTGTTCGCCGCCCCCCGGACCCCCCGAGCCGGCAGCAGGACACGTACCCGACCGTCCGGGCCACTAGAATCCGCGCGTGCCGAACTTCCTTCCCGTCCCCGAACAGCTCGAGCTCCTCCTCAAGGGCGTCGAGACCTGCGTCCAGAAGGACGAGCTCGCCGCGAAGCTGGAAGCCTCCCGCAAGAGCGGCAAGCCGCTCCGCGTCAAGGTCGGCTTCGACCCCTCCGCGCCCGACCTCCACCTCGGCCACACGGTCGTCTTCCGGAAGATGCGCCACTTCCAGGAGCTGGGGCACGAGGTCGTCTTCCTCATCGGCGACTTCACCGGCCTCATCGGCGACCCGACCGGGAAGAAGGCGACGCGCCCGCAGCTGACGAAGGACGAGGTCCTCGCGAACGCCGAGACCTACAAGACGCAGGTCTTCAAGATCCTCGACCCGGAGACGACCGTCGTCGACTTCAACTCCCGCTGGCTCGGCGCGCTCGGGGCCGACGGCCTCGTCCGCCTCGCGGGGCGCTACACCGTCGCCCAGCTCCTCGAGCGGGACGACTTCTCCAAGCGCTTCAAGGCGGGGCAGCCGATCTCCGTCCACGAGCTCCTCTACCCGCTCTGTCAGGGGTACGACTCGGTCTTCCTCGAGGCCGACGTCGAGCTCGGCGGCACCGACCAGCTCTTCAACCTCCTCGTCGGCCGCGAGCTGATGAGGAGCTACGGCCTCGCCCCCCAGTGCGTGATGACGACGCCGCTCCTCGTCGGCCTCGACGGCGTCGAGAAGATGTCGAAGTCGCTCGGCAACCACGTCGGCGTGAGCGACCCGCCCGACGAGATCTTCGGGAAGGTCATGTCCGTCTCGGACGACATGATGTGGACCTGGTGGACCCTCCTGACCGACCTCTTCCCGCACGACATCGACGCCCTGAAGGCCGACGTCGCCTCGGGCGCGAAGCACCCGAAGCGGGTGAAGATGGACCTCGCCCGCCAGCTCGTCACGGACTTCCACGGCGCCGAGGCCGCCGCGACCGCCGAGGCGGAGTTCGAGCGGCGCTTCGCGAAGGCCGAGGGGCCGGTGAAAGCCGAGACCGTCGCCCTCCCCGATCCGGCTCCCGCCGACCTCGCCTCGCTCCTCGTCGCGGTGGGCCTCGCGGCGAGCAAGAACGTCGCGCGCCAGAAGGTGAAGGAAGGGGCCGTCGCCACCTCCGAGGACGGCGTCGCCTTCACGAAGGCCGACAACCCCGGCGAGCCGTTCGCGCTCGAGCCGGGCGCGGCCCGGTACGTCAGGCTCGGCAAGCGCTTCCTGCGCGTCGCGCGGTAGCGCGATGCCCGCGCGCGGCGCCGGCCGACGGAGCGGGGCACCCGCGGCGTCCGAGCGTCGCCGCGCCCCGGCCTCCCCGCTCCGGACAGTCCTCCTCGTCGGCGGCGCGGGGCGGATGGGGCGCCTCCTCGCGCGCGCGTTCCGCGCCGCCGGCCACGCCGTCGCCATCCACGACCCCGGCCGGCGCCTCGCCGGGTTCCCTTCCGTCCCTCTCGAGACGGCCGCGGGCGCCGACGCCGTCGTCGTCTCGGTCGCCCTGGATGCGACGCCCGCCGTCCTCGCCGAGGTCCTCGCCCTCTCCCCCCCGGGCCTCGTCCTCGACGTGGCGAGCGTGAAGGGGCCGCTCCTCCCCCTCTACGCGAAGGCGGCCCGGCGCGGCCTCCGCGTCGCCTCGGTCCACCCGATGTTCGGCCCCGGCGTCCGCACGCTCGCGGGGCAGAACCTCATCGTCTGCGACGCCGGCGTCCCCGCCGCCGCGCGCGCCGCCGCGCGCCTCTTCTCGGGGCAGGGCCTGAAGCTCGCGACGCTGCCGATCGGCGCGCACGACGCCTGGGTCGCGCGGACGCTCGGCCTCGCCCACCTCCTCTCGCTCCTCGCGGGATCGACCCTCGCGCGCGAGGGCGTGAGGGTGAAGAGCCTCGACGGCCTCGCCTCGACCAGCTTCCGGAACCTCTGCCTCCTCGCCGCCCCGATCCTCCACCAGGCCCCCGACCTGACCCTTCCGATCCAGGCGCGGAACCCCGCGACGCCCGGCCTGTTCGACCTCCTCGATGAGGAGCTCGCCTCCTGGCGCGCGCTCGTCGAGCGGAATGACCTCGCCGCGTTCGATCGGAAGCTCGCGGAAGCCCGTTCGGTCCTCGCCGCGCCGGTCAGCGTGGCAGCTCGAAGACGTCCACCCCGTCGACCGTCGCGACGAGCCTGAGGCGGGAGCGGAAGGCGACGACCGCCTTCGCCTCCTCCCGGCTCCGCGCGAGCGGGAAGAGGCTCGCGCTCGTGCCGCCGCCCCACCCGGGCGTGACGAGGAGGTGTGTGACCCCCAGGGCGCGGCAGCGCTCGAGGAGGCCGTCGCCGTCTGCTCCACCGGCGAGCCAGAGGCGGAGCGGCGGCTCGTTCACGACGCCCTCGGCGATCCACGGACGAGCCAGGTAGTACGGCCCCGGGAAGTCGAGGGCCATGACCCGGCCGCCCGGCAGCGCGTTGACCGCGAGCGCGGCCCGGTAGCCGGGCACCTCCGCAGCGAGGAACGTGTCGCGCGAGAGCCGCCCCGCGAGGTGCGCGAGGGCGGCCGAAGGCCCGAGCGCCGGGAGCGTCGCGAACGCGAAGGTCCCCGCCGCGAGCGCCGCGACGACCGGTGTCGCCGCCCGGCGGAGCCAACGGTCGGCCGCGAGGGCGGCCGCTCCCGCGAGGGCGAGGAAGAGCGGCATCAGGAGACGCGCGAGCGGCTGGGTGACGAAGCCGACGAGGAGGTACGCCCCCGCGAGGGCCAGGAGGACCCGGCCCCGCCGGTCCCGGAGGGTCACGGGCAGCGCGAGAAGACCGAGGAAGAGCGCCGGCCCGGCGACGTCGTCGGCCGCGAGTCCCGGCTCGCCCGGGAGCCACCCGATGCCGAGGGGCGCCACGGCATCGGGCCGGTACTCGAGGACACGACGGACGAGCGCCGGGTCGGTTCCGGGCACCGGCACACCGAGGAGGACGTGGCCCACCGGGAAGACCGGGTCTCCCGTCTCGAGGACGTTCCGGAGCCCGAACGGGGCGAACGCGAGAAGGATGGCCCCGGCGCCCGCCGCGAGCACCCGGAACCGCTCTCCCCTCCGCGCCGTCGCCGACGCGAGGAGGAGGAGCGCCGCCGCCCCCGGCCCCGCCGTCGTCTTCGTCGCGACCGCGGCGCCGAGGGGGAGCGCGGCGCCGCCCGGGGCGCCGCGCGCGACGAGGAGCCCCGCCACGGCGAGGTGGAAGAGCGCCGCGTGGTCGACGAACGCCGCGGTGGCCGGCACCGCCGCGACCGGGGCGATCGCGAGGAGGAGCGGCCCGTAGACCGCGGCGCGCCGGCTCCGCCGGTCGCGGTGCAGAAGGAGAGCGAGCGTCGCGAGGGCGGCGACGAAGAACGCCGCGTGGAGCAGCTTCGCGGCCTCGCCGCCGCCGACGGGAAGGAGCGCGAGGAGGAGGCCGCCGACGAGCTGGGGGAGCGCGGCGTGGACGTCCCACGGGCACGCGACGACGCGCCCCTCGAGGAGGAAGAGCTTCGGGAGCGCAACCTGGTAGCGCAGGCCGTCCGAGTCCCAGAGCGGAAGGAGCAGGGGCGGCAGGAGCGCGAGGAGCGCGAGGCCGAGCATCGCGGACGCGACGGGCGACGCGAGGAGAAGCGCCCGAAGCCTCCGGCCGACCGTCGCGGCGTCCCGGGCGAGGTCCCGCGTCGCGGGCAAGGAGAGGAGAACGAGCCCTGCCCAGACGAAGGGGACGATCCACGTCGAGACGAGGGCCGCGACGAAGGAGAGCCACCCGACGGCGAACGCGCCCGCCGAGAGCGCCAGCGGCAGGGCCACTTCGGCCCGCCGCAAGCCCGGAAGACGTGGTCCCGCTTCCGGGCAAGCCGGAGCGCGGCCCCGCCCCATCATCCTCCCCGCGACCCGGAAGAGGCCGTACCCGACGAGCGCGAGCGCCGAAAGGGCGATCGCCGCGAGGACGAGCCGGAGGAGACCGGCCCCGAGGACGCTCGCGGAAAGGGCCGTCACGCCGACGCCCCGTACGCGCCGACGTGGACCGGACCGGCGGGGATCCGCTTCGTCTCGAACCGGGCCTTCGCCTCCGCGAGCATCTCCGCGGGTGGACCGTCCGGGGGCTCCTGTCCGAGAAGCCGCAGCGCCAGGCCGAGCGTCTCCCTCACCCGCGCCTCGTCGAGCGTCTCGAGCGGAAGCGCGCCGTCGCGTTTGCCGAGCTTCCTCCCGTCAGGGCCGAGGACGAGCGGCAGGTGCGCGTACGACGGCGTCGGGAGGCCGAGCGCCCGCTGGAGCGCGATCTGCCGCGCCGTCGACGAGAGGAGGTCGCCGCCGCGGACCACCTCCGTCACCCCCTGCGCCGCGTCGTCGACGACGACCGCGAGCTGGTAGGCGAACGGCCCGTCGGCCCGCCTCACGACGAAGTCGCCGACGGCACGCGCGACGTTCTCCTGGATCCGGCCGCGGACGCGGTCCTCGAAGGCGACCGTGCCCTCCGGTGCGCGGAACCTCACCGCGCGCGGCGCGCGCCCCGGCGGCAGGCCCGCCCGGCAGGTCCCCGCGTAGACGGCCCCCGCCGCGTCGACCGGGTCCGAGGCGTCGGGCGCCCCGGCCGCCCGCGCCACCTCCGCCCGCGTGCAGCCGCAGTCGTACGCATGGCCCGCGGTCCGAAGCCGTGCGAGCGCCTCCTCGTAGAGCGCCGTCCGCCGCGACTGGACCGCGACCTCCCCGTCCCACGTGAGGCCGTAGCGCTCGAGCGCGCGGAGGATCTCGCCCGCCGCTCCCGGCACGACGCGCGGCCCGTCGAGGTCCTCCATCCGGACGAGCCACTCGCCCCCCGCGCTCCGCGCGAAGAGCCACGAACCCACCGCCGCAACCAGGCTTCCGAGGTGCAACGGGCCGGTCGGAGACGGAGCGAAACGGCCCCGAGGAGGGGCCAAGCGCCCCCCTTCCGCAGCGACCCGGCCCGTCCCGCCACGATCCACGGCTCGTTTCCTCCCCGACGCGGCTTCGGCCCGATAGGGTAGCCCACCCCGGACCTCGCTTGACGCTGCGGCGCCGGTTTCCTAGACTCCGCCTTCCGCGCGGTTCGGCCTCGCGGAGGCTCTTTCGAGAACGTTCCGCAGTAGCTCAACGGCAGAGCATTCGGCTGTTAACCGAAGGGTTGTAGGTTCAAATCCTACCTGCGGAGCCATCGCACTTCCCCCGCCGTCCCGAGAAGGGGTGAGCGGATCGACGGGCGCCGGCAGCGATGCCGGCGTTTCGCGTTTCACCGGTCACGGTCGGGCGCTGCGCGATGATCGGGCCCGCCACCGGGAGGAAGGGAGGACGGCCATGGACTCTTCGGACCGGGATCGCGAAGCCGAATCGCCGCGCCTCTACCGCGACCTCGCCGAGTGGTACCCGCTCCTGACGCCTGTGGAGGACTACGTCGAGGAGGCGGCGTTCTACCGCCGGCTCTTCGAGGCCCACGCCGCGCGGCCGCCCCGAACACTCCTCGACCTCGGCTGCGGCGCCGGGCACAACGCGTTCCACATGAAGCCCGGGCTGGAGGCGACGCTCGTCGACCTCTCCCCCGCGATGCTCGACCTCAGCCGGCGCCTCAACCCAGAGTGCGAGCACGTCGCGGGGGACATGCGGAGCGTTCGGCTCGGGCGCCTCTTCGACTCGGTCCTCCTC
>Ga0116154_10001648_pt1 | contig 18384 bp, 13 predicted proteins | sample AD_UKC030_MetaG_FD_89898 | JGI IMG/M metagenome (GOLD analysis project Ga0116154, IMG submission 89898) | Active sludge microbial communities of municipal wastewater-treating anaerobic digesters from USA - AD_UKC030_MetaG | ecosystem: Engineered > Bioreactor > Anaerobic > Digestate | place: USA...
ACGTGGAGGGGGGTGTTCCCGCTCCGGTCCTTCAGGGAGGGGTCCGCCTTGTACCGGACGAGAAGCTCGACCCCGTCCCGCCGCCCCGACTCGGGAAGGGCGATGTGCAGGGCCGTGTTCCCGAAACCGTCCCGGGCGTTCGGGTTGGCCCCCCGGGCCAGGAGGAGCTCCGCGATGTCGTAGCGGCCGGCCCGGACCGCCTCGTGCAGGCTGGTGGCCCCCGCGGCGTTCTTGAGGTCCACCGGGACCTTCTCGTCCAGGAAGTATTCCGCGAAGCCTTTCAGGTTGTTCCGCACCGCCCGGTGGAGGACCGTATCCCCCTCCGAGAACCGCGGCCGGGCCCAGTCGCCGGACCGGGCCGCCAGGATGAACCACTCGAAGTCCCCGAACCCGGGGACGGCTCCCCGCAGGACTAAGAGTCGGGCGATCTGGGCGCTCTCCTTGCGGGAGGGGTGCAGGAGGGCACAGTCCAGGGCCGTGCGCCCGGCGTTGTCCCGGATGGACAGGTCCGGGGAGAGGGTGAGCAGGTAGGTAACCGCCGGTACCAGGAGCCGGTCCGCGGCGGCGTGCAGGGCGGTCCGCCCGTCCGCGCCCTTCCGGTCGACGTTGGCCGCCTGGACGACGGCGGCCAGGGGATCCGGTCCCTTGGCCAGGGCGTCGTCCAGGGGGGTGGCGCCCGCGGAGTCCGCCGCGAAGAGGTCCGCCCCCCGGGAGGCCAGGAACTCGGCGGTCTTGAGGGTGCCGGCCTCCAGGGCTCTCCGCAGGGGGGTCTTCCCGGCCGCGTCCCGGCTCTCGAGGTCGGCGCCCTGTTCCAGGAGGAGGGCCGCCATCTCCGGTTCCGCCCGGACGGCGGCCGCATGGAGGGGATAGTCCCCGTTCGCCCCGGGCTTGTTGACCAGGGCCCGGCCCTTGCCCAGGTCCCGGACCGCGGCGAGGTCTCCCGCCCGGGCCAGGGCCGCCACGTCCGGTTCCGCGGGTGCCGCGGGAACGGGCTCTTCCGCGGGAGGGGGGGAGGAAACGCAGGCGGATAGCGCCGCGAGGATCGAAAGAATGATAGCCGCCCGAACGGATACTTTTTTCATCACCGCCCCTCCGAGGCCCGGGCCGGGATCGAACGCGTCGTCCGCCTAGCCGGGCATGTTCTACTGGGTAGGATAGTACCGCACCGAGGGCGAATCGTCGACCGGGTTGCCGCGGTTCCCTTCCGTTTGGTACTTTCTATCACAAGCCCATCACTCCGGAGGAGCCCGTGAAGATCGGATTCTGCCTGCCCTTGAACCAGCACTGGAGAGACAACATCGAACGCCTGGCCCGAGCCTTTCCCGGCGTCGAGTTCGTGGCGGATCCCGACCGGTCCCTGGCGGAGTTCGAGAGCCTGGACGCCGTGGTGGCCAATCCGGTCCCCCGGGAGAAGTACGAGGGGGCGCGGAACCTGAAGGCCCTCTTCGTGCCCTTCGTGGGGATCAACCACCTGCCCGCCGACCTCCTCCTGGACCGGGGGGTGGAGGTGTTCAACTGCCACGGGAACGCCTTCAGCGTGGCCGAGCGGGCCCTGGCCATGACCCTGGCCGCCTTCGGCCGGATCATCGAGTTCCACAACGATCTCCGTCAAGGCATCTGGCACGGCTTCTGGGTCGGCAAAGGACACGAGGACTTCTGGCATTCCCTGCAGGGAAAGACCTGCGCGGTCCTGGGCACGGGGGCGATCGGGACCGCCCTGGCCAAGCTCCTTTCGGCCTTCGACTGCCGGGTCATCGGGTACCGCCGGAGACCCGGCGCCGGGGTCCCCCCCCATTTCGACCGGGTCACCGCCGACCTGGACGAGGCCGTCCGGGACGCAGAGCTCGTGTTCGTAGCCCTGCCCTTGACCTCCGAGACCGAGGGGCTCCTGTCCCGGCGTATCCTGGAGTCCATGAAGGGCAAGTTCCTGGTGAACGTGGGGCGGGGCGGGATCGTGGACGAGGAGGGGCTCTACCGGGCCTTGAAGGACGGTATCCTCGCCGGAGCCGCCATCGACACCTGGTATACCTATCCTCCCAAGGGCGAGACCGCCGGGGCTCCCTCCCGCTTCCCGATCCACGAACTGCCCAACGTGGTCCTCTCCCCCCACGTTGCCGGCTCCACCTGGGAGGCTGTGGCGAACAATGCAGTCCAGACCGTGGACAACGTGGCCGAGTGGCTGCGCACGGGAAGCTGCGGCTCGAAGGTGGACCTGCGGGCGAGTTACTGAACGGTCACCACACTTCCGCCCTCGCCTCGATCAGCAAGTCCGGGTAGGCCCGGTAGGCGTTCATGGCGTCGTACAAGAGGCCGAAGGGTACGGAGTCCCGGTCGAAGGCCAGGAAGGGCAGGGCGTCGAAGACCCGCTCCCAGCCCCGGGCGGGCTCGGCGTCCAGGACGAAGATGGTCTCCAGGTCCTGGGCTTCCCGCAGGGCGGCCAGGGCCAGGGAGGGCTTGCGGGTAGCGAAGAAGACCCGGGCCTGGAAGGATCTCTGGGGATCCAGGGAATAGATCCGGGAGAGTTCGTACCAGTGGTCCGGTTCAATGAAGGCGTCCGCGATCTTCCGCTGGACGGCCTCCCCGGGGATCCGCTTGTCCGAGTAGAGGACGATCTGGTAGAGCCCGAAGGGATTCTCCTTGCGCAGGTCCCGGGCGGCCCGGGCCAGGCGCTGGATTCCCTCCTCGTCGTCCCCGGACAGAAGGAGGGTCAGGGAATTGCCCAGGGTTTCCGGATTGACCAGGAGCCTGTCCAGACTGCCGGGCTTGCGCAGGTCCGCGAAGGACAGGAAACCCCGGATCGTCTCCTCGAAGGCCGGGGCCACCGGGGGCGCCAGGGCCACGTCGAAGCTCTCCTCGAAGGCCGCGGCGGCGTCCGCGATGCCGTCCTCGTCGATCCACTCGGTCTCCATCACGTAGTACGGAGGCCGGCGCAGGTATTCCTTGATTCCCAGGTCCTCGGCCCGGTCCCGGATGCGGGTGCCCGGCAGGACTGACAGGGGGGACACCAGGGCGTCCTGCCCCAGGCCGGCCATGCCCAGGAAGTCGAAGGAGTCGATGACCGCGTCGTAGTCGTCGAAGGGCAGGCCCAGGAGCAGGGAGGGACGGACCCGGATTCCCAGGGAGGTCAGGATCCCGCAGCCCCGCTCGAACTCCTCCCGGTTCCAGGCGGTCCCCAGGGCCGCAAGGGCCGCGGGATTCGTGGACCAGGGGCCGGTCCGGACGGTCTCCACCGCCGCGTCCGCCATGAGTCCCCCGAGCTCCTCGGTCAGGATGCCCGGATCGAGTTCCAGTTCGATGGGCACCCCCGCGTCGTTGGCCCCCGCGGCTTCCCGGAAGAACTTGGGCAGGTCCGGCCTGAGGGACAGGGCCTTGTCCTGGAACCGAAGTTCCGGGGCTCCATTCTTGGAAGCCAGCCGCACGATCCGGGCCGCCTGGTCTTCCGGACGGAACCGGAGGCTCCCCCCCGAGCCCGGAGCGTCCAGGCAGGGCGGCGGGCAGCCCCGGACGGTCTCGATGAACACGGGGCGGTCCGGCTCCACCGCCAGGGTACCCGCCAGGTAGGGGTCCGGCCAGGCTCCGAACTCCCGGGATGGCTCCGAGAGGTAATGGGGGCGGGCGGAGCCCGCGGCGAGGTCCGTCAGGAAGGAGCAGAAGGATTCCTCGGGCTCCCCCTCCAGGACGGCGTCGAAGGTCGAGGCCCGGAATATGGGCATGTCCCGGCGGGCTTCCGGTCCGTGGGCGGCCAGGAGGACGCGCGGGGAACGGGTCCGGAGGCGCTTGGCGATCCAGGCGCTCCGGTCCAGGTTGTGGGGCTCCAGTTCGAACAGGACGGCCCGGGCCCCCGAGGCCGCGGCCGCCGCGACGACGGCGGCGTCGCCCCCGTAATCCGTCACGTTCCGGTCCAGGAAAGACCAGTCCCCCCGGTCCAGGAGTCCCCGGGATTCCGCCAGGGCGGCGGCGCGGGCGGCGGCCAGGGGTACGGCCTCCCTCAGGGCCTGGCGGGAGGGATCGGGGGCGGGCAGTCGGATGAACAGGATTCTCACGGGATGGAACCTCGGGCTACGGCGGGGCCGGAATCGGTACGTTCCAGTATATCAGAAAGGGATCCGTCTGTCTTTCAGCTCCGGCGGAGAACCCCCTTCCGCCATCCGGCGGAATCGGGGAACCCGGCCAGGAGCCCGTCCCAGGACCCCCGCAGGCCCGGAAGTTCCAGGCAGGCCCGGACCAGATCGAGATACCGGGTCCGGGGTATGTTCCTTCCCCCCATGGACGCGACGTGCTCTGTACGGACCTGGCTGTCGATCACGGGGAAGCCCTCGTCCGCCAGGCGCCAAGCCAGGGCGATCAGGGCCGCCTTGGAGGCGTTCGGCGCCCTGGAGAACATGGACTCCCCGCAGAATAGGCGGCCCAGGCTCACGCCGTACAGCCCTCCGGCCAGTTCCGACCCCTTCCAGGCCTCCACGGAGTGGGCGAAGCCCAGATGGTGGAGACGGACGTAGGCCTCGATCATGTCCCGGGTGATCCAGGTGCCGTCCTGGCCGGGCCGGGGCGCCGAGGAGCAGGCCTCGATCACCCCCCGGAAGTCCCGATCCAGGGTCAGGGTGTACGTGCCCTTGCGGAGCACCTTGCGCATGGACTCGGAGACGCGGATCTCCGGGGGGAAGAGGACGAACCGGGGATTCGGGCTCCACCAGAGGATGGGGTCCCCTTCGGAGAACCAGGGGAAGATCCCCCGCGAATAGGCGGACAGAAGGACCCCGGGGGAGAGGTTGGCGCCGACGCAGAGGATCCCCCGCCGGTCCGCGCTCCGGGGGTCCGGAAACTCGATCCGCTCATCCTCGGAAAGGAAGGGAACCTCCGAGGGGGCCGGGGTGCCGTCGCTCATGTCCCTTCGGCCGCGTTCGCGGCGGCCCTCGCGGCGGCGCCCCGGACCGCCCGGCCGGACCGGACTTGATACCCCAGAAGCTTTCGCACGGGGTCGTAGAGCCGGAAGGAGAAGGCGTAGAGCGCGGGGGCCAGGACTAGGGCCGCCAGACCGTCCACGGCGTAGTGGGCGAAGATGTAGACCGTGGCCAGGAGGACCAGGGCCAGCATGGGCAGGTAGAACGCCAAAAGGCGCCTGTCCCAGCGCCAGGCGAAGAGGACGCAGAGGGTGGTGAACAGTACGTGGGAGGAGGGGAAGGCGGCCCCCGAGAGGGTCACGGTCTCGAAGCCCCGCTGGAAGAAGGGCACGAAGAAGAAACCCACGAAGTTGCCGTACCAGTGTTCCCGGAGCTCGGGGACCCAGTACTTCGGGCCCTGGACCCGGAAAAAGACGTACCAGACGGCTACGATCAGCTGTATCATGAAATATGTGAAGACCGCTCGCTCGGTTTCCTCCCGGTCGCCCTTGATCCAGGGGATCCAGAGCACCGTGGCGATCATCACGTAGTAGGTGAAGTAGGAGCCGAACATGAGCTCGTTGAACCTGGGAAAGGACTCGAAGGACTTGTAGAACTCCAGGTAGGGCTCGAACCCGAAGATCGCCTCGTCCAGGGCGCGGAAGAAGGCGTCGTGGGACCGTCCCCCGAAGATCTGGGCGGACAGCAGGATGCTGTCCAGGAACAAAGGGGTGATCAGGAGCAGGGGATAGAGGGTGCGGAGGAAGCACAGGATCCGTCCCCCGTACCTGCGCTCCGCGGCGGCCAGGGCCAGGATGAGGGCGGCTGCCGCCCCGTAGCCGGCCGCCACGGCGTAGCCCCGGGGCATCGTCCAGGGGCCCGCCTGGGTCGTGCCGGTATGGGGTACGAGGATCGAAGCGACGATGAAGAAGGCCAGGGCGGCCAGGCCGGGGACGTCCATCGGCCGGAGCAGGGGACCTTCCCGCAGGGTGTCCCGTTCGTATCCTATCATGGCGGTATTCCGGATGGTTTCGCGCGGGGCCCTAGAGGGTGCGCAGGACGACTTCCCCGTCCACCGCGTCCGCCAGGACCTTCCCGCCCTTTTCCAGGCGCCCGAAGAGAACCTCGTCCACGAACCAGGTCTTCACCTTGTCCTCGACCAGGCGTCCCACGTTTCGGGCCCCGAACTCCTTGGAATATCCCTTCTCGGCCAGGAGCTTGACGCAGGCGTCCGTCATCTCGAGCTCGACCTTCTTCTCCGCGAGCTGGACCCGGAAATCGTCCACCGCCTTCACGACGATCCGCTCGATGATCTCCAGGGGCAGGTGGCCGAAGCGGACCACCGCGTCCAGGCGGTTGCGGAACTCCGGGGTGAAGGTCTTCTGTACCGCGTCGTCCAGGGCTGAGTCCGTCACGGCCCGTTCCCCGAATCCGATCATGGACTTTCCGATCTCCCGGGCGCCCGCGTTGCTGGTCATGATGAGGACGACGTTGCGGAAATCCGCCTTCCGGCCCTGGTTGTCCGTGAGGGTTGCATAGTCCATGATCGAAAGGAGGATGTTGTAGACGTCCGGGTGGGCCTTCTCGATCTCGTCCATCAGCACCACGGCGTGGGGGGTCTTGCGGATCGCGTCGGTCAGGAGGCCCCCCTCCTCGTAGCCCACGTACCCGGGGGGGGATCCGATGAGGCGGGAGACCGTGTGCTTCTCCTGGTACTCGCTCATGTCGAAACGGTGCAGGGCCACACCCAGGCGCTCCGCCAGTCGGCGGGCCAGCTCGGTCTTGCCGACCCCCGTGGGTCCCACGAAGAGGAAGTTGGCCACCGGCTTGTCGGGGTGCCGGAACCCGGCCCGGCTGCGCTTGACCGCCTTGGCCACGGCCTCCACCGCCGGGTCCTGGCCGAAGACCACCTTCTTGAGGTCCTCCTCCAGGCCCGCCAGCTTCTCCTTCTCGGAGCCCGAGACGGTCTTTTCCGGGATCCGGGCGATCTTGGCCACCACGGTCTCGATCTCCCGGGCCCCGATGTCCAGGACGTCCTCCTCCGGCTGGTCGGCGCCGGACCTCTTGAAGGATGCGATCCGGGCCCAGGCCCCGGCTTCGTCCATGACGTCGATGGCCTTGTCCGGCAGCCGCCGCTCCGTGACGTACTGGGCGGAGAGGCGGACCGCCAGGTCCAGGGCCTCGTCCGAGTACCGGACCTTGTGGTACTCCTCGTACTTGGGCCGGAGTCCCTTGAGGATCTCGGAGGTTTCCGCCAGGGAGGGTTCCACGATGTCGATCTTCTGGAAGCGCCGGGAGAGGGCCCGGTCCTTCTCGAAGAACTTGTTGTATTCCTCGTAGGTGGTGCTGCCGATGCACCGGAGCCGGCCGCTGGTAAGGGCGGGCTTCAAGAGGTTGGACGCGTCCATGGAGCCCCCGGACACGGAGCCGGCCCCCACGATGGTGTGGATCTCGTCGATGAATAGGATGACCCGATCCTTCTTGAGGAGCTCGTCCACCACGCGCTTGACCCTCTCCTCGAAATCCCCCCGGAACTTCGTGCCCGCCAGGAGGGATCCCATGTCCAGGGAATGGATGGTGTAGTCCCGGAGCCGCGGGGGGACCTTCCCCTCCACGATCCGCTGGGCGAGGCCCTCGGTGACCGCGGTCTTCCCGACCCCCGCGTCCCCCACGTGGATTGGGTTGTTCTTGAGGCGGCGGCAAAGGACCTGGACGGTCCGCTCGATCTCCGCCTCCCGGCCGATCACGGGTTCCAGGCGGCCCTCACGGGCAAGCTTGGTCAGGTCCGAGGTGAAACGCTCCAGGGCGCCCGGGCGCGCGGTGCCGCGGCGGGACGGGGCCGGTTCGGCGTCCTCGTCCTCGTCCTCCGCGTCCGGGGCGGCGGAGTCTTCGGTCTCCCCGGGCTCCTCGTCCTTGGCTTCCGGCTCCGGAGCGTACTCGCCCAGGGATTCCTCGTCCAGGCCGTGGGAGATGATGTCCAATAGCTGGAGGCGCTTGACCCCCGCCTTGCGGAGGTAGTACGCGGAGTAGTTCCGTTCCTCGTCGTACAGGGAAACCAGGACGTCCGCGACCCGGACCTCGTCCTTGCCCGCGGACTGGGACTGGAGGACCGCCCGTTCGATCACGCTCTGGAATCCGGCGGTCTGGATGGGCTCCTGGTTCTTGACCACCGGGATCTTCTGCTCGAAGTAGGACTCCATCCCCTGCTTGATGTGTTCCACGTCCGCTTCGCAGGACTCGAGGATGGTGCGGATCTGCTCGAACGAGAGGGCCGCGTAGAGGATGTGCTCCGGGGTCAGGTACTCGTGGCTCCGGATCTTCGCCTCGTTATAGGCCGCGTTGAATATGGCCTGAACTTCCTGGTTGACTTTCATGGTCCCTTACGCCTTCTCCATCGTGCACTTGAGGGGGTATCCGTTGTCCCGGGCCAGAGTGTGGACCTGATCCACCTTGGTGGCCGCGATGTCGAAGGGATACACCCCCACGACGCCTCGACCCTTCTTGTGGACATCCAGCATGATCCTCGTGGCTTCCGCCAGGCCCTTGTGGAAGACCGTCATGATCACCGCCACGACGAACTCCATGGTCGTGTAGTCGTCGTTGAGCAGAATGACCCGGAATTCCTCGGGCTCCTGGATCTCTTCGTCCTCCCGGACAAGGACCTCGCCCTCTGTCGACTCTTCCATATAAGCTTCGGACTATTAACATACCCAGAGGGGGGGAAAAAAACAACTGCCGCCGGGGGGCGGCCCGGCTTCCCGGTCTTGAAGAAGCCCGGACGATCCGGTAGGATGCGCGTCGGGGGGAAAGCATGACCGAAACGGTAAAGGATGGAGTCAAAGGGTACCTCTTCGCCCTGGCGGCCACGGCCTTCTGGTCCGGCAACCATTTCATCGCCCGCGCCCTTAGGGAGTCGATCCCCCCGGTGAGCCTGGCCTTCCTCCGGTGGGCTGCCGCGACTCTCGCCTTCCTGCCCTTCGCCCTGCCCGGAGCCGTCCGGGAGCGCCGGGCGGTCCTGCGGAGCCTGCCCTACCTGGCCCTCACGGCCCTGCTGGGGGTCAGCCTCTTCAATACCCTGATCTATTACGCGGGCCGTACTACCACGGCCCTCAACCTCTCCCTGATCTCCCTGATCTTCCCTGTCATCATCCTCCTGCTCTCCCGGATCTTCCTGGGGGAACGGATGCCCCTCCGCCGCCTGGCGGGGATCGCCGTGGTCCTGGCCGGGGTGGCGGTTTTAGTCACCAAGGGCCGCCTGGACGCCCTCCGGTCCATCGGATTCGCCCCCGGGGACCTGCTCATGCTCCTGGCCGCCCTGGTCTTCTCGGTCTACACCCTGCTGCTCAAGCGAAAACCCGAGGGCTTGAGCCTTTCCACCCTGCAGTTCGCCACCTTCGCCCTGGGCACCCTGATGCTGGCTCCCGCCTTCGCCTGGGAGCGCGCCTCGGCCCCGCCCGTAGCCTGGACTCCGGCGCTTCTGGGGGCCGTCCTCTACGTGGGGGTCTTCGCCTCCCTGGCGGCCTTCGTGTCCTGGAACCAGGCTATCGAGAGGATCGGGACCGCCAAGGCCGGGCTGGTTTACTACACCCTGCCGATCTGGAGCGGCCTTTTGGCCTGGGTCTTCCTGGGGGAGGCCCCTACGGCGGCCCAAGCCTTCAGCATGGCCCTGGTCGTGGGGGGGATCGTGGTGGCGAGGTAGGTAGTCTTGCTGTGAATGGGTGAATGGGTGAATGGGCGCGCCCTATTCACATATTCACTATTCACGTATTCACTACCTTGACCAACCGCCACTTCCGTCGCCATATTTACCCCACAGGCTTTGATGGAGACGAGTAGGCGGACCGCCGCGTCCCGAGAGAGGGCGCCCCGCGGCTGAGAGGGCCCCGTCGCGGACCCGCCGAAGACCACTCCGGAGCCGCTTCCGTGAACCACCCGGAGGAATCGGGGCGCGCGATGAGCGAGCCCCCGATGCGCCGGGCCCGTAATGGAAGCCGGGGACGCCCGTCACAGCGTTTCGAGCGCGGATTCCGCCCGGTGGCGGGGTCCGAAGTAAGGTGGTACCGCGGATTCGCGAGACCGCGTCCGGCGTCGCCGGGGGCGGGGGCCTTCTTCGAGGGCTTTTCGGGGATTCGTCCTTACGCCAGAACGCCGGGAAGGGATCCCGGAGGCGCCAGGACGCGCCCGGAACGCTTTCCCGCCCGAGGAGTACCGTATGTCCCATCCCGTCGAAACCGTCCGCCACTCCCTGTCCCACGTCATGGCGGAAGCCGTCGTCAAGCTCCATCCCGGAACCAAGGTCGGCATCGGACCCGCCATCGAGGACGGATTCTACTACGACTTCCAGTTCCCCCAGCCCCTCCAGCCGGACGACCTCCCGGCCATCGAGAAGGAGATGCGGCGCATCATCGCGGGCGGGGCCTCCTTCGTCCGCAGGGAAGTGAGCAAGGAGGAGGCCAAGAACCTCTTCGCCGACGAGCCCTTCAAGCTGGAGCTGATCGAGGGCCTCGCGGACGGCACCATCTCCGTGTACGAGCAGGGCGCCTTCCGGGACCTCTGCCGGGGTCCCCACGTGGACTCCACCCGGGACCTCCGTCCCGACGCCTTCAAGCTCCGCTCCATCGCCGGGGCGTACTGGCGGGGCGACGAGAAGCGCCCCATGCTCACCCGGATCTACGCCTACGCCTTCGGGTCCAAGGCGGACCTGGAAGCCCACCTCAAGATGCTGGAGGAGGCGGAGAAGCGCGACAACCGCCGCCTGGGCAAGGAGCTCGACCTCTTCTCCACCCACGACGAGGCGGGTCCCGGGCTGATCTACTGGCACCCCAAGGGGGGCCGTTTCCGGGTGGCCCTGGAGAACTGGTGGCGGGAGGAGCACTACCAGAACGGCTACGAGATCCTCTTCACCCCCCACATCGGCAAGAGCTGGCTCTGGGAGACCTCGGGGCACCTGGGCTTCTACAAGGCGGGGATGTACTCGTCCATGAAGATCGACGAGGACGACTACTACATCAAGCCGATGAACTGCCCCTTCCACATCATGATCTACAAGAACGGGGTCCACTCGTATCGGGACCTGCCCCTGCGCTGGGCCGAGCTCGGGACCGTGTACCGCTACGAGCGGTCGGGGACCCTCCACGGCCTCATGCGGGTCCGGGGCTTCACCCAGGACGACGCCCACATCATCTGCACCCCCGAACAGATCGAGGACGAGATCCTCGAGGTCCTTCGCTTCTCCCTGTACATGCACAAGACCCTGGGGTTCAAGGACATCAAGGCCTACCTGGCCACCAAGCCCAAGGAAGGGGCGGTCGGGGACGACACCCGCTGGGCCCAGGCTTTGGAATCCCTGCGCAAGGCGGTGGACAGGGAGGGCCTGGCCTACGAGATGGACGAAGGGGGCGGGGCCTTCTACGGTCCCAAGATCGACCTCAAGGTAAAGGACGCCATCGGCCGGGAGTGGCAGCTGACCACCATCCAGTTCGACTTCAACGAACCCGAGCGCTTCGACATGACCTACGTGGACGCCGACGGCCAGCGCAAGCGGCCCTACATGGTGCACCGGGCCCTCCTGGGGTCCATCGAGCGCTTCTTCGGGGTCTATCTGGAGCACACCGCGGGGGCCTTCCCGATCTGGCTGTCCCCGGAGCAGGCGGTGGTTGTGCCCGTGGCCCCCGCCTTCGACGAGTATGCCAAGAAGGTCGCCGGGGAGCTTGCGGCCGCGGGCCTCCGTGCCCGGGCGGACCTCTCGGACGACCGCATGAACGCCAAGATCCGCAACGCCCAGAACTCGAAGATCCCCTACATCCTGGTCGTGGGGCAGAAGGAGGCGGAGGAGGGGGCGGTGGCCGTGCGTCTTCGGGACGGGACCCAGCTCGGGGCCCTCAAGATCGCGGACTTCACGGACCGGGTCCTCCGGAAGGTCCGGGCCAAGGCGTTGGATCTGTGACACAGCGGGGCGGGGGGAAGGGAACCTTGACCGACCTGCTCAAGGAAGGCGACCGGGAGGAATCCCGCCCGGGCGCCATCCCTTCCTTCCGCTCCGTCCTCTCCCTGGGGGTCCTGGCCGCCCTGGCGCTCACGGGCTGCCTGTCCCTCCTGGCAGTCCGAGTTGCCCTTCTGGGCAACCCCTTCTACACCTTCCTTGGGATGAACCTCCTCCTTGCCTGCGTCCCCCTGGGGATGGCAGCCGTCCAGGTAATCCTCCTCCGGACCCTGAATCCCGGCCCGGCCCGGACGGTCCTGGTTTCCGTCTGCGCCCTGGGGTGGCTGCTCTTCTTCCCGAACGCGCCTTACCTGTTCACGGACTTCATCCACGTCGCCGAGAAGACCTGGATACGCTCGGATACGATCCAATGGCTCGGGACCCGGGGGGTCCTCTGGTACGACATCGTCATGAGCGGGGCCTTCGCCTTCGTGGGGCATTTCCTGGGACTCGTATCCATGTGGGTGGAGGGAAGGGTGCTGGACCACGCCTGGGGCCGTGGATTCGAGCGAGTCTTCCTTACGGTGGCGGTGATCCTTGCGGGGTTCGGGGTCTACCTGGGTCGCTTCGTGAGGCTCAACTCCTGGGACGCGGTGCTCACCCCCGTGCGGGCCGTGCGGGGCACCCTGGCGGCGCTGTCGGATCCGAAGGCCGTGCTCTTCTCCCTGACCTTCAGCTTCTTCGTGGCCGTCACCTACGGGATGCTGGTGCTGGCCTTCTCCCTCCGCGACCCGCCCAAATAGCGCCGGGCGCCCGAAGGCGCCCGGCGGTTCGGTTCGCGCATAGGCGCGAACCGGCGGCCCGGATCTGGCTTCAGGAATTCGTCAGCCGATCTCCTTCCACCTGCGACACGCATGATAATGACCGCTGCCGAGGTCCATGAGTTCGGGCTCGGCCTCCTCCTTGCACTCGGGCTTCATGTAGGGGCATCGGGTGTGGAAGCGGCAGCCCGCCGGGATGTTGGACGGCGAGGGGATTTCCCCGGAAATCGGCAGTTCCTTCACGACGTCCACCTTGCCGGTGGCGGGCTCCGGAACCGCCTCGATCAGGGCCCGGGTGTAGGGATGGGCGGGATGGTCGATGATGTCGTCCGCCTTGCCCATCTCCACGATGCGTCCCAGGTACATGACCGCGATGCGGTCCGTGAAGTACCGCGCCGTGGACAGGTCATGGGTGATGTAGAGGTAGGTGAGTCCGAGGTCCCTCTGCACGTCCTTCATCATGTGGAGGATCTCCGCCCGGGTGGACAGGTCGATCATGGACACCGGCTCGTCCGCGACCAGCATGGCCGGGTTCAGGATGAGGGTCCTGGCCGTGGCCACCCGCTGGCGCTGGCCCCCGGAGAGCATGTGGGGGAAGCGGCCCATGAAATCCTCGGGAGGCGTGAGCTTGACCTCCGTCAAGGCCCGGACGATCCGGGTTTCGCGTTCCTTACGGTCCGCGGTGATCCTGTGTATCTCCAGGGGTTCCTCCAGGACGTCCCGGATCTTGAACCGGGGATTCATGGAGGCGTAGGGATCCTGGAAGATCATCTGGACCTGCCGCCGGTACTCCTTCGTTTCCTCGTGTCCGATGGAGGTGACGTCCCGGCCGTTGAAGAGGATCCGGCCGCTCGTGGCGTCGATCAGCTTCATGACGAGCTTGCCCGTCGTGGTCTTGCCCGAGCCGGATTCTCCGATCAGACCGAAGATCTCCCCCCGGCGGATCTCAAAGGAGATCCCGTCCACCGCACGGACGACCTTCCGGACCTTGCCGAAGGACTGGAGGAAGCCCTGATGGGGGGTGAAGTGTTTCTTAAGGTCGTCCACCCGCAGGATGACGTCCCCGTCGATTCCGTTGCTCATTCGAAGCACCTCCAGCAGGCGGCAAGATGGCCCGGTTCGATCTCCCGGACGGGAGGTTCTTCCATCCGGCACCGTTCGTAGACCCTGGGGCAGCGCGGATGGAAACGGCAGCCCGATGGAGGGGCGATCAGGTCGGGAGGGGTGCCGGGTATGAAGGACAGGCTCTCCACCTTCCGGCGCAGCCGGGGCGTCGCGGCCAGGAGCCGTTCCGTGTAGGGGTGGGCGGGGCCCTTGCCCCCGTAGACCTGCTCGTTCGTCCCCAGCTCCGCGATCTTTCCCGCGTACATAACGCAGATGCGGTCCGAGACCTCCGCCTCCAGGGCCAGGTCGTGGGTGATGAATATGAAGGAGAGGTCGAAGGTCTTCTTGAGCTTCTTGAGGAGGTTGATGATCTGGGCCTGGACTATCACGTCCAGGGCCGTGGTGGGCTCGTCCAGGATGACCAGCCGGGGCTTGAGGAAGAGCGCCGTCGCGATGACGACCCTCTGCTTCATGCCGCCGGAGAGTTCGTGGGGATACCGGCTCGTCACGTCCGCCGGAAGCCCCACGTAGCTAAGGTATTCCTTGATGAGCTCCTGGGCCTCGGCTTTTTCCATGGACCGGTGCTCCTGGAGGGTTTCCATCATCTGCTTGCCGATCGTGTAGACCGGGGTCAGGCAGTTCATGGCCCCCTGGAAGACCATGGAGACCTTCTCCCACCGGAAATCCTTCCGGATCTCCTTCTCCGGCAGGGGCAGGATGTCCCGCCCCTCCACCAGGATCTGTCCCCCCTCGAAGCGTCCCGGAGGGGTGGGCATGCGCAAAAGGCCCGTGCCCATGGTCGTCTTGCCGCAGCCCGATTCCCCGACGAGCCCCAGGGTTTCCCCGGCTTTCAGGTCGAAGGACACGTCGTCCAGGGCCTTCACGGCCCCCTTGGAGGTGTGGTAGTAGAGTTTCAGGTTCTTGACCTGTAGTACGGTTTCGCTCATGGCCTACCTCGTCTTGAGTTTCGGATGGAGGATCTTGTCCATCGCGAACCCGAGGAACGCGAAGGTCATGCCCATCACGGCGATCAGGAGTCCCGGCGGGACCACCCACCACCAGAGGCCCGAGAGCACGGCGCCCGAGCCGAGGGCGTCGTGGAGGATCTGTCCCCAGGACACGATGGTCGCGTCCCCCAGGCCCAGGAGGCTCACCGAGGACTCGTAGACGATGGCCCCCGGCACGGCCAGGGCCATGGACGCGAAGGAGTAGGGGATCAGCAGGGGGGCCATGTGGCGGAAGATGATCCGCCCGTGCCCGGCGCCCAGGGCCTTGGCCGCCTCGATGTAGGTCTCCTCCTTGATCTGCAGCGCCATGGACCGGACGGTCTTCACGGGGCCCACCCAGAAGAAGAGGATCAGGGCCGCGATGATGGTCCAGATGCTGGGTTTGTAGACCGCGGAGAATACGATCAGGATGGGCAGGACCGGCAGGGAGATGAAGTAGTCGAAGATCAGCATCATCACGGAATCCACGCGGCCCCCGAAGTAGGCGGCGGTGATGCCGTAGAACACCCCGACCAGGACGGAGACGATGCTGGTCAGTAGGCCGATCATGAGGGCCCATTTCATCCCGGCCACCACGCCGGAGAAGATGTCCCGCTTCATGGAGTCCGTGCCGAGGATGCCGGATACCCGACCCACCACGACGATCTCCATGTGCTCGATGGAGGCCCGGGGATCCGTGAAGCCCGCGGTCACCTCGATCTCGTAGCGGCCCGCGAGGGGCTTGGGTCCCTTGACGAAATCCGGCTCGGCCCGGGAGAAGAGGATCTCCGGCACGCCGTAGCTCATCGTCGCGATCTGGGCGGCGTTTTCCGGCCGCTCCGTCTTCCTCAGGAACTCCAGGGCGTTGGCCTTGCCCTCGTTGGTGAAGGAGAGTCGGAAGGTCTGGCCCGCCAGGTCCTGGAGGACATAGCGGATGATTTCCACGGCGTTGCTGTCCGGCCTGCGAACGGTCACCGTCAGGGGAATGGTGCCGCTGCCCTCGCCCCGGAGCAGGAGGTCGTAGGGGGCCCGGCTGAATTCGTAATCGTAGGAGAAGATGTAGGCTTTCTCGCCCGGCCCCCTGTCCTCCGTCCGGGAATCCCAGAGGGTCAGGGCGACCGCCGATTTTCGGGCGGTGAAGAGGTTGGTCCATGCCGGAGGCGCGCTCTTCGAGTTGTCCTGCCAGTAGGTGATATCCCGCCAGCGCGAACTGGCCTCCGGGAAGGGCAGGATCAGGGGTTCCAGGAGCACCGCCAGGACGGCTGCGATCAGGATGCCGAGCCCGACCAAGCCGTTCCGTTCCTTCCGGAACTCACCCCAGAATTCCTTGAGCCTGTAGGCCGCGTCTTCCAGTTTCATGCTTTGCCGCCTATCTTGATGCGGGGGTCCAGGAATCCGTAGGTCAGATCCAGGAAGATCAGTCCCGCCTGATATATGCCGGTGGTTATGGCCAGGTCCGCCAGGAGGACCGGAATGTCGTTCTGCTGGATGGCGATCCAGTACAGGTTGCCCAAGCCGGGCCAGGAGAAGATCCCTTCGAAGATGATGCTTCCCGAGATGGACGCCAGGAGGGTCAGCAGGGCCATGGTGATGAGGGGCGGGGCCGCGGTTCGCATGGTGTGTCCGAAGAGCACCTTGTTCTCCGGGATGCCCCGGGCGCGGGCGCTCATGATGTAGTCCTCCTGGAGCACGCCCAGGACGATATTGCGTACCACGAAGCCCAGGCTCCAGAATCCGATGAGCAGCAGGGTCAGCATGGGCAGGATCATGTGCCAGATCAGGTCCAGGACCTTGAGGATTCCCCCGGGTGTGGGCACGGAATGCAGGCCCCCGGAGGGAAAGAGCTTGATCCCGTAGACGAAGATCATGATCAGCATCATCCCCAGCCACCAGGAGGGCAGGCCGTAGACGACCATGGTGATGAAGCTGGTGGACTTGTCCAGGGACCCCCCGGGCTTCTGGGCTTTTTTCAAACCCAGCCAGATCCCGAGGAATATCTCGAAGACGATGGTGGTCGTGAAGAGCAATATGGACCGCGGCATGGCTTCCATGATGATCTTGATGACTTCCCGCTCGCCCTTCTGGGTCTTGATGATGGTGGAACGGCCGAATTTGAAGGTCAGGGCGTTGACGGCCCGGGAGACGACCCGCTCCGTCCAGGGCCGGTCGAGTTTATAGAGCTTGTAGAGCTGGTCCCGCCGGTCGATCTGGAAGGCGCGGATCTGCTCGGATTTCAGGTTCCGGAGCCGCTGGGACTCCTGGCGCACCTGCTCCTCGATCTGGCCCTTGAGGGTAGTCTCGGAGACCGTGTTGAAGAGGGCGGAGAAGGTGAACATGAGGAGGGCGTACATCGCCACGCCCTTCAGGATGCGTTTTATCGCGTACCACTTGTACATCGGGGCCACCTGTCCTGGGAAGGATTTCGCTCCGCAGACCAGTCGCCCGTCGAGGGGACGCGTCCGACCGGGAGCTCGGGAAGGCGAGCGCGGCGCCCCGCAGGGCGCCGCGCGGTTTTCGGATGCGCGCCTTCGTCCTAGAACAGGACCAGGTTTCCGGGTTTCACCGAGGGGGCTTCGTCCGCAAACTTGGACTCGGACACCAGGGTATAGCTGCCGGGCTGGAGCTTGGCCAGGTCGGCGGCGGGGATCACGGCCTGGAAGGATCCGTCCTTCACGTACTTGGCCGGGTAGGCCTTCTCGCCGTCCTGGGAAATCAGGGTCACCTGGACCTTGGCGTCCTTGTCGGCGGGCTTGGTCTGGTCGCTGGGGTAGGTGAACTGGGAGACCGTAAGGTCGATCACCGCGTCCGCGTCGCGCCGGGCGTTGGCCGGGATGGCCACGTTGTCGATCTGGGTCACCTCGAGGGCGAAGAACTTGCCCCAGTAGTCCTTCTTGTAGGGGTAGCCCTTGCGGTAGGCGGAGAGCTCCATGTAGTTGGCGGTGGAGTCGATCTTGGAGATGTAGAAGGGCCCGTTGGAGACGTAGGCGTGGCCGTACTTCTCGATGAAGGCCAGGGTTTTCTTGTAGGCGTCCACGGCCTCGGCGGGCTTCATGTGGTCCTTGACGTAGACCGGGACGTGCTTCTTCTCCACCATCTCGTTGAGCTTGGCCTTGAGATCCGCCACGCAGGCCGGGCTGGCCACGTCGATCTGGGTCATCGAGGGATCCTCGGTGATCGCGTAGACGGTGCCGCTGGCCGCGCCCTCGGTCACCAGGAGACCGATGGCCTCGGTGATCGTCCACGGCACCATGGTGGGCCGTCCGGGGTTTCCGGCCTTGGGGGACAGAAGGCCGCCGTAGGCCACGCGGTTCTTGTCCATCGGCCAATTGAAGTCGTAGTAGGTGGTGAAGCTTCCGTCCTTGTTGAAGATCACGCCCTTAAGGGTCTCCAGGGTGGGCTGGTACTGGGAGGCGTAGGCTTCCTCGTAGGCCAGGTCCGCGTCCCCGTCCTTGGTGGACCAGTCGGTCTGGAAGCCCAGGGAGTAGACGAAGTCCGCCAGGCCGATCTTGTTCCCGTCGTGCCAGACCGAATCCTTCACCGTGTACTTGGCGGTGGAGTAGGACTTGACGCCGGAGCCGACCTTCTTCCAGGTCTTGGTGGCGGAATCGTACTTGACCGCGTCCGCGGGCACGTCGATGAGGCCCTCGGGCTTGCCGTCCCCGGTGGTGTCA
>Ga0116154_10001649_pt1 | contig 18384 bp, 17 predicted proteins | sample AD_UKC030_MetaG_FD_89898 | JGI IMG/M metagenome (GOLD analysis project Ga0116154, IMG submission 89898) | Active sludge microbial communities of municipal wastewater-treating anaerobic digesters from USA - AD_UKC030_MetaG | ecosystem: Engineered > Bioreactor > Anaerobic > Digestate | place: USA...
CTTCTCCGCCTCGCGGGCCTCGGCGGCGAGGCGGAGGGCGGCTTCCCCGGCCTCGTCGAGCTCGGTCCCCGCCGCGAGGGCGGCGGGGGGCAGGCCGAGGGAATCCAGGAGCTCGAGCTCGACCAAAAAGCTGGAGCCCCCGGCCGCGATGGTCGCGACTCCGGAGGCTCCACGCCGTACGGATTCTATCCGCAGTCTCGGCGCTTCGCGCCTCGACTCAGCGATTTCCTGCGCCTTGTCCATATCCGCAGGAAATCGCGCCATGAAGATGAATTAGCGCTTGCTGAACTGGAAGCGGCGGCGGGCGCCGCGCTGGCCGTACTTCTTGCGCTCGACCATGCGCGGGTCGCGGGTGAGGAAGCCGTTGGCCCTGAGGGAGGCGTGGCTCGCGGGGTCGACCTGGGCGAGGGCCTGGGCGACGCCGTGGCGGCAGGCCCCAGCCTGGCCGTTGGGGCCGCCGCCGAGGACGCTGATGAGGATATCGTACTTGTTCTCGGAGGCCGTCACCATGAGGGGCTGGCGCACCATGTAGACGAGCTCGCCCTGCTTGAAGTAGCTGCCGAGCTCCTTGCCGTTGACCTCGACCTTGCCCGTGCCCTCGCGGACGAAGACGCGAGCGATGGCGCACTTGCGGCGGCCGGTCCCTATTCCGAGGTTCCTGATCATCCTTCGATCCCCTTACTTACAGTTCGATGGCGACGGGGCCCTGAGCCGCGTGCGGGTGGTTCGGGCCGGCGTAGATCTTGGCGTTCTTGTAGAGCTTGCGGCCCAGGGGTCCCTTGGGGAGCATGCCGCGGATGGCCAGCTCGAGGGGGGCCACGGGATTCCGCTGGAGCAGCTCGGCGAAGGTGTTGTCCTTGAGGCCGCCGGGGAAGCCGGTGTGGTGGTAGTAGACCTTGTTCTGGCGCTTGCGCCCGCTCACCGCGATCTTGTCGGCGTTGACGACGACGATGAAGTCGCCCGTCTCCTGGGAGGGGGTGTAGGTCGGCTTGTGCTTGCCGCGGAGCATGTAGGCCACCTTGGCGGCGACGCGGCCGAGGGGCTTGCCCTCCGCGTCGATCACGAACCAGGAGCGCTCGGCGGTCTGGGGCGTGACGAATAGGGTCTTCATCTATCTATACCTTTACCTTCTCGTGGTATCGTGCGGCGGAATCGCGCGGGCGCCATATTCCCATAAAGGGTGATAAGTGTCAATACCGCCGGGACGGCGCCGCCCGGAGGGACCCTCGCCGCCGGGGCCGTTCAGCCCTTCTTGCCCGCCTTCTCGGCTTCCTTGGCCGACTCCTCGGCCTCTTCCTTCTTGGCTTCCATCCTATCCTTGATGTCGGCGACCCCGATGAACACGGCGATGATCCCCACGAAGGCGGCGAGGACGGGCAGGGAGCCCCTGAGGAAGGCGAGGACGTCCGCCCACCAGGCGAGGGGGCCCGGCACGCAGGCGAAGACGGCGAAGGCGACGAAGAGTATCCCGACTATGAGGGCGACCATGCTATTTCCTCCTAATTCCCGGCGGAGCGAGGCTTTCCCCGCGCCGCCGGCTCCAATGATAGCATTTCGGGCCCTCCGTAGCAACCGCCGCCGATTGTCCGGCCCGGGCCTCGGGGGCTATACTGGGCGACCATGTTCAAGGCCCAATCCATAGCCCTTTATAAAAACCGCCCCGTCCTCGTCCTGGAGGTCAGGGACCGGATCGAGATACGGCTCGAGGACGGCTCCTCCCTCCGCGTCCGCGACAAGGACCTCGCGGCCCTCCACCCGGGGCCCGTGACCAAGCTGCCCGAGCCGGCGGGCGGGGGGGATTTCGACACCGCCCGCGCCATGCTCGCGGGCCCGGCGGCCGCGCCCACGCCCTGGCTCGAGCTGGCCGAGCTGGTCTTCGGCGCCTCCGGCCCGGCCGAGGTCCTTGCCTGCTGGAAGGAAGCGGCCGAGGGGCGGCGCTACCGCCTCGCCGAGGGCCTGCCCCTCGCCCTGAGCGACGAGGAGGTCGAGCGCGAGGCGGCCAAGCGGGAACGCAAGGAGGGCGAGGCCGCCGAGCGGGCGGCCTTCGTGGAACGGGCCCGGCGCGCGAGGAAGGCCAAGGGCGGCGAGGGAGCCTTCCTTCCCGCCGACGAGCGCTTCCTGGCCGAGATCGAGGCCCTCGCCCTGGGCAAGAGCGCCAAATGCAGGATGGCGGCCGATATCGGCTTCGCCGAGGAGGCCGAGGCGGCCGGCGCCTTCCTCCTGGCCGCCGGGCACTGGGACGAGGGGCTGAATCCCTACCCCAGCCGCGCGGGCTGCCCCCTCTCCCCGCCCCGGGTCGCCCTCGGCCCCGAGGCCGGCGGAGGCCCCGAGCGGGTCGACCTGGGGGATATGGAAGCCTGGGCCATCGACAACGCCTGGTCCTCCGACCCCGACGACGCCATCGGCTGGGACGGTTCGGCGGTCTGGGTCCACGTGGCGGACCCGGCCTCCGCCATCCTCCCCGGCTCCCCCGCCGACCTCGAGGCCCTCGCCCGGGGGGCGACCCTCTACCTCCCCGAGCTGACCTCCCCCATGCTTCCCGACGAGGCCCTCGAGCGCTTCGGCCTGGGCCTCGGGGAGGGCCCCGGCCCCGGGCTCCTCCCGACCTCCCCCGCCCTCTCCTTCCGCATCGAGGTGGCCGAGGACGGATCCCTGGCCGCGGTCGAGGTCCTGGCCTCGAGCCTCCGGGTGCGGCGCGCCTCCTACGGCGAAGCCGACCGCCTCATCGCCGCGGGCGAGGCCCCCGGCCTCGCCGCCCTGGGAGAGGTCGCGCGCCGCCGCGCCGCCCGCCGCCGCGCCAACGGCGCGGTCGAGATCGACATACCCGAGGTCAGGGTCAGGGTCTTCCCCGGTGAGGGGGGGGCGAAGGAGATCGCGATCGAGCCGGTGCCCGAGGACAGCTCGAGCGGCCTCGTGCGCGAGATGATGCTCCTCGCGGGGGAGGCAGCCGCCCGCTGGGCCTTCGAGCGGGGCCTGGCCTTCCCCTACTACAGCCAGGAGGCCCCCGGCGAGTCCGCGGCCTCCCGCGAGGGGGAGGACTCCCTCGCCGCCCAATTCGCGCGGCGCCGCCTCATGCGCGCGGGGGTCTCGGGGCCGACCCCGATGGCCCACCGGGGCCTCGGCCTGCCCTTCTACGCCCAGGCGACGAGCCCGCTCCGCCGCTACCAGGACCTCCTGGGGCACATGCAGCTCCGCGCGGTCCTGGCCGGCCGCGAGCCCCTCGACGCCGACGAGGTCGGCCGGCGCTGCGCCCTCGCCCAGGCAGCCTCGGCCGCGACGCGCCAGGCCGAGCGCGGGAGCGAGCTGCACTGGAAGCTCGCCTACCTCGCGCGCCGCCCGGGCTGGGAGGGGAAGGCCCTCCTCGTGGGCTCGGCCGGTCCCGGGACCTACCAGGCCTACCTCCCCGAGCTCGGGCTCGAGACGAGGCTCCGCCTCGGCCCCGACCGCTCCCTCGACGAGGAGCTGCGGGTACGGCTGGCCCGGGTCGACCTCGGGAGCCTCGAAGCCTCCTTCGAGGAGCTCCGCTAGGGCCTCGTATTGACCCTGGGGTGCGGCGGCTCTATCCTTTCGCTACCATGGAGCACAAGGACCACCGCCTCGCAGCCCTCGTGTACGCGGACATAGCCGGCTTCTCCCGCATGATGGAGGCTGACCAGGCCGGCGCCCTCGAGCTCCTGCGCTACCAGCGCGAGCTCTTCGGCGGCATCGCCGCCCGCCGCGGGGGCTCCCTCGTCAAGACGATGGGCGACGCCCTCCTCCTCGACTTCAAGAACGCGGCCGAGGCCCTCCAGTGCGCCCTGGAGGCCCAGGACCTGATCTACGCCCGCAACAAGGCGGCCCCGGGAGCGCCCCTGCTCCTGCGCATCGGGCTCCACGTAGGCGACATCTGCTTCTTCGAGGACGACGCGCTGGGCGAGGGCGTCACCATCGCGGCGCGGCTGCGCTCCCTCGCGCGGCCCGGCTGCGTCTGCCTCTCCCAGGACGCCTACGGCCTCGCCCTCGGCAAGGTCGGGTTCAGCGCGCGGGACCTGGGCGCCCTCCCCCTCGAGGGCGTCTCCAAGGAGATCCGGGCCTACGAGATCGCCACGCCCAGCGCCGGGCTCGGCCCCGGCCCGGGCGAGCCGCTCCCTGGCGGCGCGGCGGCCGCGGCCCCGGGAAAGGGCCCCGAAGGCTCCCCGAGCCTCCTTACGGAGATCCGCGCCTCCATCCTCCGGGACTGCAAGGAGCTCGGGCGCCGCATGACCGTGGACGAGGCCCGGGAGAAGTACGGCTTCTACGGGGCCGAGGCCGACGAGGTCATCGCCTCCATGGCCGAGCGGGGCGTCCTCGCCCGGCCGGCCCCGGGACGCGTCGAGGATCCCGCGGGAGCTCCCGCAGGAGCCTCGAGCTTCGGCATCTTCGACGGGAAGATCGTCGTCGGCGGCAAGGTCCTCGGCACGACGGAGGAGCTGGGCAAGGGCATAGGCTCGGCGATCAGCGGCATCGTGAGCGAGATCGAGCGCCACGCCAGGGAGGAAGGGGGCGGGGACCGCGAGGCGATGCGGGAAGCCCGGCACGCCGCCAGGGACAGGGCCCGCGCGGGGAGGCACGCGGCGCGCGAGGCCCTCCGCCGCGAGGTGGGGGAAGGCCCGACCGGGAAGTGGGACCGCAGGCTCATGGAGGAGGAGCGCTGGCGCCCCGGATCCGAGGCCCTGGCCCCCGACATCGACAGCTACCGGGAGCTCCTGGCCGAGCGCCGCGCCAAGGCCCGGGGCGGCCTCGCGGCCCACACCATTACCTACGGCGCGGTCAACGCCTTCCTCTGGTACCTGAACCTCAGGACCTCGCCGGGCGGCTTCCTCTGGGCCGCCATCGTGAGCGCGGCCTGGGGCATCGGCCTGGTCTCCTCCTACGTCGCCGCCTCCCGGGCCGGGGCCAAGGCCCGCGAGGCCGAGGCGATGCCCGACCTCGATTCCTCCCAGCTCGCCATCTACAAGAAGCTCGGGCGCATGGAGGACTCCATGGCCCAGCACGGGGCCTCGACGATCATGGTGAGCTTCCTCCTCGGGCTCATCAACTTCCTGACCGGCCCCTCCTTCCTCTGGTTCCTCATCCCGAGCGCCCTCCTCCTCCTGGGCTACATCTCCCACGCGGCGGCCTTCTCGGCCTCCCGGCCCCGGCTCCGCCGCAAGCTCCTCGACTCCCTAGGGATCAAGGGCGGCTGGAGGGGCCTGTTCCGGGGCGCCCAGGCCCGGCGCGCCGAGGCCGCGGGCCTGGGCCCCTACGCCGACCTGTACCGCGAGGCCCAAGCCGCCCGCGACGCCCTCGCCGCCCAGGCGGCCGCCGGCCAGGCGGGCCCCCTGGACGAGGGCCTCGCGCCCTCGCTGGACCGCTACCTCGGGCAGGTCAGGCTCCTCGCCCAGTCCGCCAACGAGATCGACCGCCTCGTCGAGGCCATACCCATGGCAGAGCTCGCGAAGGACCGGGCGGCCCTGGCCGCCAAGCGCGACGCGGCGGCGAGCCCGGGCCTCAAGGAGGAGTACGGGCGCTCCATCGCGGAGATCGACAAGCAGGAGCGCTCCTACCAGGAGCTCAAGGAGCAGAGCGAGGTCGTCAGGCTCCGGCTCTCCTCCTCGGTCAACCAGCTCAAGCAGATGCGCCTGGACATCGCCCGGCTCCAGGCGGCGCCCGGGGCCGGGGCCGGCGGCGGCCTCGAGGGGCTCCGCCTGCGCAGCGAGGAGCTCTCGCGCTACCTCGAGGACCTGCGCGCAGGCTACGAGGAGCCGGAGGCCGACCCCTACGCCGAGCTCGAGGAGGCCGAGCGCCGCCGCGAGGCCGAGGCCCGGCGGCTCGAGGGGCCCGGGCGCGGCTAGCCGCCCGCCGCCCCCCGCCGCCCCGTCCCGGCCCCGCCCAGCTCCTTGGGCCGCTCCCAGCCCGCGATCCCGCCCGGGACGAGGCGGAAGGAGGGGTGTGGCTCGGGGAAGGCGACCCCCTCGATCCGGGCGAAGGCCCCGGGATTCCGGGCCGCCGCCTTGGCGCGGAACAGGGCCCACTCGTACCCGACCTGGCCCCGGGCCACGGGGATCCGCCTAACGCGCCCATCCGGGATCGCGATCCTCGACGCGTCGAAGCGGTAGCCGCGGCTCGAGGCCTCCTCGAGGAGGGCCGCGAGGTAGCCGCCGACCGCGGCCCCGGGGTCCTCGCTCGCGCGGAAGCGCTCGAGCTGGGGGTGGGAGCGGTAGCCCCTCGTGCGGCCCGCGAGGACGGCCTGGGCGAGGAGGGCCTCGCGCCAGGCGGCGACGAGGCCGGCGGGGTCGAGGTAGCGGGGATGGAAGGACCAGAGCCTCATGGCCGCGGCCTCATCGCGCGAGGAGGAGGGCCGCGGCGCCGACGAGGAGGGCGAGGGCGCTACCGTGCGCGAAGCTCCGCGCCCGCATCGAGGCCATCGAGGCCGTCAATGAGTCGAGCGAGCTCTCCGTTCGTAGCCTCGAGGCTTCGAGCTGAGTCTGATACTCGGCGAGCCGCGTCTCGAGCAGCCCGTACTGAAGCGTCAAGCTCGACAGCGCCTGCCTCGACGCGCGCAAGTCCTCGAGCAAGCTCGTCGACCTTGCCTCCGATTCGCTCAGCCGCGTCTCTAATTCCGCGATACGACTCTTCAAGCCGGCTATATTGCTCTCGTATTGCCGCAATATCCCGCGCAGCCTTTCGGCCAGCTCCTGCTGCGGCGACTCCTGCGCCCAGGCAGGCCGCGAGCAGAGCAAGCACAACGAAGCCAGGAATACCGCGAATCGCGCGCCCATGATCCACGACCTCCTCCCTTTTTTCGCTCTCCGCGCGCCCTGAGGGCGCGTGGAGGGCGGCGCTCAACGCGCCGCGAGCCAGGCCTCGTACTCCCCCATGACGATTTCCTCCACCTCCTTCCACGAGCCGGCCCGGGGCCCGGGCAGGCCCGCGTTGGTCGAATTGGAGAAGACGATCGTCGCGTGGCCTCCCTCGCGGAGCTTGCGGACGTTCTCCGGCGAGTCGTCGACGTAGACGTGGGCCCCGACCGCGCCCTTGTCCTGCATGAGGCAGAGGTCCCAGTAGGGGATGTCGTGCTCGTCGAGCCACTCGATCGTCTGCTGGATCGAGCGCTGGTGGAAGTACTTGATGAAGAGGCGGTGGGTGATGATGCGGATGCGCACTCCCCGCGTGGAGAGCTTGCGCAGGACCTGGGGGGCGTCGGGGAGGGGCTTGAGCTCCTTGAAGAGGTTGCGCTGCGTGACCGCGAAGCGGTGCAGCTTCTCGTAGCCCCCGTACTCCTCGAGGCCCCATTCGGCCAGGCCGTAGGAGACCTCCGCGGGAAGGGACTCGAGGGGGCGGCCGAGCCACTCGGCCGCTATTTCGCGCATCTTGCCGTAGAAGTCGGCGCAGACGCCGTCGAGGTCGACGCCGAAGATGAAGCGCGACTCGTCCATCCCACCCCCCTAAGATCGCGCGGGGACCGCGAGCTGGGAAGAGTATAGCCTGCGCGGCGCCCGGCGGGCAATCGCGCCTGCCTGCGGCGATCCGAGTCTCTGGGTCTTGGGCGGGGGATAGGGGAGAGGGGCGGTAGTGGCCCAGCCCCGATTCGAACGGGGGACCTGCTGCTTAGGAGGCAGCCGCTCTATCCATCTGAGCTACTGGGTCTCGCTAGAGCCGTACGGGCGACCTGCCATTGGTTCTTGGGTCGGCAGATCGGGGTGCGGCATGACCGCGTCGCGGCCTTCCTAGAATGTACACAGGATGTCTCCGCGCTGTCAACCTGGGCCCATTCCGCGGGGCCCGGGGCGGGCTCGCCCGCGGAAGGGGGCCGGCCGGGGCTCGAGGGCTCGGAGCCAGGCACCTTTCCGGTAGTAGGCGATGCCGAGGGCGGCGGTGGCCGCGTTGGACAGGAACATCGCGTACCAGATGGATCGGGGGCCGAGGCGGAAGAGATAGGCGAAACCGTAGGCCAGGGGCACCCGTATCCCCCATAGGCGCAGGACGGCGAGGAGCATGACGATCCTCGTGTCCCCGGCCCCCTGGAAGGCCCCGGTCGCGACGCAGTAGAGGCCGAAGAGGAGGACCGAGGGGCTCACGATCTTGAACATGACGTCGCCCAGGCGCATGGCCTCGGGATCGGCGACGAAGAAGCGCACGAGGGAGGAGCCGTAGAAGAAGGCGAAGCTCAGGGCCGGCACGAGGAAGGCCAGGCAGGCGAGGAAGCCGGAGCGGACGATCCGGCGGGCCCGGGCGGGCTCCCCGGCCCCGATGGCCTGGCCGACGAGGGAGGTCGTCGCGCTCGCCAGGCCGTGGGCCGGCAGGTCGAAGAGGCTGACGATGCGGTTGCCCACGCCGAAGGCCGCGATGGCCGAGGTCCCGAAGGAGTTGACCGCTCCTTGGAGGACGGTGAAGCCGAGGGCCGAGAGGGCCTGGCCGATCGAGGAGGGCAGGCCGATGCGCATGAGGAGGCGGAAGGAGTCGGCTCGGGGCCGCATGGCCGCGAGGCGGAGCCGCAGGCCGCCGCGCCCCGCCGCGAGGATCCGGATCGAGAGGAAGGCGCCGAGGGCCTGGGAGGCGACCGTGGCGATGGCGGCCCCGGCGACGCCGAGGCGGGGGAAGGGCCCGAGCCCGTAGATCAGGAGGGGGTCGAGGAGGACGTTGGCGCCGACCGCGAGGAGGTGGACGGCGAGGGGGGTAAAGGCGTCGCCGACCGCCGTCAGGGAGGCTTGGAGGAGGAAGTAGGCGAAGCTCGCGGGCAGGCCGAGGAGGACGATGGAGAGGTAGCTCCTCGCGTAGCCGAAGAGCTCGGGGGGCGTGCCCAGGAGCCTGAGCAGGGGCCCGGCCAGGAGGGAGCCGAGGGCGGCGAGGGCGATGGAGAAGGCTCCGAGGTAGAAGGCCGCCTGGTTCAGGCCGGTCTCCATGGCCTTCGCGTCGCCTCGGCCCTTGGCCTGGGCAATGAGGGTGGTCGCGGCCCCCGCCAGGCCCGTGCCGAGGACGACGAAGAGGAAGACGAGGTTGAAGGCGATCGAGGGGGCCGAGACCTCGGCGGCGCCGAGCTTGCCGAGGAAGAAGCTGTCGGTGAGGTTGTAGAGAGTCTCGACCAGGGTCCCCGCCATGATCGGCAGGGCGAGGCGCAGGAGGGCGCGGGAATGCCCGCTCCCGGCGCGGGACGAGGTCGCGGGGGCCATGGCGGGCCTAGGGCTTCCGCGCGCGGGTATCGGGAGCCGGTCCGCCAAGGAGGCCGGCGAGGGCCCGCTCGAGCTCCTCGAGCCCGGGGGCTATGGAGGCGTCGGCGGGGGGCTCGGGGAGGGGCTCCGCCGAGGCCGCGCCCGCATCCCAGGATGGCAGGGCCTCGCGGCCCACGACGAGGCGGGCCTGGCCGCGGAGCCCGGCCTCGAGGGCCCGCTCGGCGGCGGCCAGGGCGAGGGCCGATCCCGCGTCGAGCTCGGGGCCCCCCGCCGCGGCGAGGGCGGCGGCGGCGGCCGCGGCCTCCTCCCGGTCGACGGCCTGGCCCCGGACCAAGGCCCTGAGGGCGCCGGGATTCTCGGCCCCGAAGCGCTCGACCAGCTCGCTGCCCCGGCCGGGACCGGCCGATCCGCCGCGGGGCTCGGCGAGGAGGAGGCCGCTCTCGGGGAGGCCGAGGCGCCAGCCCCAGAGGGCGGCGGCGAGGCCGAAGCCGTCCCCGGGGGGAAAGGCGTGGAGGATCTCCCCCGCCGAGCCCCGGCTCGCCAGGCTGAAGGCCGCCGCGTGGAGGACGATGCGGGCGGCGAAGCGGGCCGGGTTGGCCGCCCCGGCTGCGGTGACGGGACGGCCGGCCAGCTCGGCGCCCGCGGCGGCGCCGACCAGGGCGGCGGCCTCCTCTCGCGAGGCTTCGAGGTCGAGAAGGAGGACGGGTCCGCCCGCGGAGGCGAGGCGGGAGGGCTCGATCCCGCGGAGCTTCGAGCCCCGGGGCCTGAGGATGACGAGGCGGTGGGCGAAACCTCCCGCCTTCCCGCTGCGGGCGGCGAGTGCCTCGGCGAGGGCCGCGGCCTCGGCGGCCTCCGCGCCCCCGGCCTCGGCCCGGGGCGCCAGGGAGAGGAGGAGGCGCTCGGTCCCCGGCCCCTCCTCGGCGAGGAGGGCGGCGAGGAGGGCGGCCCCGTAGTCCGCCGTGCTCCCCGAGGGGCCGCCGGCGAAGTCGAGGAGGAGGAGCTCCTCCCCGTAGGGGAAGGCGGCGGGGGGGAGGGAGAAGGCTGCAGCGGCCAGCCGCTCGGCGAGGAAGGGATCGAGCTCCCCGGGGAAGAGGGCCGTGAGGGCGGCCGCGGCGAAGTCGGGGAAGGAGGAGGCCGGCGCGTAGAGCGCGGGCCGCAAGTCGGCCTCCCCGACGGGGAAATAGCCGCGGCCGGGCCCGGCCTGCCCCCGCAGGGCCGCCAGGGCGAGGCCCAGGGCGCACTTCCCCGCGGGATTGCTCTCGAACTGCATGTAGGGACGAGTGTATCCGCGGGAAGGGCGCTCGACAAGGCCGCGCGGGCAAGGCTATGCTCGGCCCCATGAAGATTTGGATGAAGTACCTCATCGGGGCCATCCTCGGCGCCGCCCTGGCCCTCGTCGTGCCCGTCGACGACCAGGTCCTGCGCGGCGTCCTGGCCTTCCTCTTCGAGCTCTCCATCCGGATCGGCACCTACGCGCTCCTCCCCCTCGTCCTCTTCTCGGTGCCGGTCGCGGTCTTCGAGCTGAACGAGGACGGGGAATTCTGGCGAGGGCTCGGCCGGGGCATCCTCGTCCTCCTCGCGGCCATCGCGGCCATGGCCCTCGTGGGCGTGGCCGTGGCCGCGATGGCCAAGCCGGCCCGCATCCCCCTCCTGGCCGACGCGACGCCGCCGGCCAAGGCCGCCGGATTCCGAGAGCTCCTCCTCTCCATCTTCCCCTCGAGCCCCTTCTCCGCCCTCGCCTCGGGCCAGTTCCTCCTGCCGGCCTTCTTCCTGGCCGTCGTGGTCGGGCTCGCCCTCTCGCACGACAAGGCCGCCACGAAGCCGGTCCTCCTCCTCTTCGACTCCCTGTCGCGCATCTTCTACCAGATCAACAACTTCCTCGTGGAGTTCCTGAGCGTGCCCATCATCGCGGTGACGGCGCACAACGCGCTCGAGCTGCGCGCCTCCCCGAGCGCGGACGTCTACGGCCCCCTCCTCCTCACCGTCCTCGTCGAGTCCGCGGCGGTGGCCCTGGTCGCCCTCCCGGCCGCCCTCTACTTCCTCGGCGGCCAGAAGAACCCCTACCGCACCCTCTACGCCCTCCTCGCCCCCTCCCTCGCGGCCCTCGCCTCGGGCGACCTCTACTTCCCCATGGGCTCCCTGCTGAAGCACTCCAAGGAGAGCCTCGGGGTGCGCCGGCGATCCAACGTCCTCACCATCTCCCTGGCGGCGATCTTCGGCCGCGCCGGCACGACCTTGGTGGCCTCGACCGCCTTCATCGTGGTCCTCGCCTCCTACTCGAGCATCGGCGTATCCGCCGGGAGCATCCTCTGGATCCTCGCCGCGGCTCCCCTGACCACCCTCCTCCTCGGATCCTCCCCGGCGAAGGGCGCGACGACCGCCCTCATGACCCTCTGCGCCCTCTACGGGAAGGGCTTCGAGAACGGCTACCTCATAGCCGCGCCCGTCGCCCTCCCCCTCGTCGCGTTGGGCACCTTCCTGGACGCGCTCTGGGCCGGCTCGGCCTCGATCCTCGTGGCCAGGCAGATGGGCCAGGCCCAGGAGAAGGAAGCGCGCTTCTTCATCTAGCCTTGACGGCGCCTCGGGCGGAGCCGTAGAATGGGTCCACTATGGACTTGAAAAGCGTTTTGAGCCGCGATACGGTGGCTCTCCATCTACAGGGCCAGGACAAAGAAGGCATCATCGACGAGCTGCTCAAGGTGGCGGCCCGGACCGGGAAGATATCCGATGCCTCCGCGGCCCGCAAGGCGGTGCTCGACCGGGAGAGGCGGATGAGCACGGGCATGAAGCACGGCATCGCCATCCCCCACGGCAAGACGGACGCGGTCAAGGACCTCGTCGCCTGCATCGGGGTCTCGGACAAGGCGGTGGACTTCGACGCCCTGGACCGGCAGGAGTGCCGGATCTTCATCATGACCCTCTCGCCCGCGGACAAGACCGGCCCCCACCTGCAGTTCCTCGCGGAGGTCAGCCTCCTGTTCCGCAGCGAGGAGAAGCGGGCCGCCATCCTCGCCGCCACGAGCCCGGAAGAGGTCCTCGCCGTCCTCATCCAGTAGCCGTCCGAGCCCGGGCCCGCGCGGGCATAAAAAAAGCCGTCCCTCGCGGGGCGGCTTTTTTCATCCGGGGCGCTGCGGAAGCCCCTCGGCCTAGGCTTACTCGAGGATGGCCAGGATATCGGACATCTTGACGATGAGGTGCTCGGTTCCCTCGATCTTGACCTGGGTGCCGGCGTACTTGTCGTACATGACCTTGTCGCCTTCCTTGACCTTGATCACGTCCTTGTCCGTGCCGACGGCGACGACGAGGCCGGTCTGGGTCTTCTCCTGGGCCGTCTGGGGGATGATGATCCCGCCCGCGGTCTTGGCCTCGCTTTCCTGGATCTTCACGAGGACGCGGTCCCCACAGGGCTTCACTTTCATACGGTATTCCTCCTGAGAAACGTGGAGTTATAAGGTTTAGGCGTAGTGGAATATACGAAGGAAGCCCCCCCGCGGTCAAGGCACCGCCCATAACGGGCCGCGGCCCTGGCCGCGGGGCGGCCAAATGAGTACATTCGAAGGAGCCAGGGGGAGGGAATGATCGCGACGACTTGCGGCGAGGCCCTCCGCCCTCAATAGTAGAGCTTGATGCTGATGCCGCCCGCCGCGAGGGGGCGGCGGAAACGGAGCGAGGATGCCCAAGAAAAAGGACGACTGGAGCCGGAAACGCCCGGCTAGCCCGCAGCGGGGCGGGAAAAGCCCCCTCATACCCCCCAATTTCGGCGGTTTCCAGTTCCGTTTCTCCCTGGGCTACATCGTCGTCATGGTCCTCGCCGTCCTCCTGTTCAATTACTTCCTCACCCAGACGGACGACACGGTCGTGCCCTACAGCGCCTTCAAGGAGAAGATCCGCTCGGGAGAGATAAAGCGGATCGAGATGGACCAGAACTACTACCTGGGCTATCCCGCGGCCGGGCCCAAGGTCCCTACCCCCCTCATGCCGAGCGCGCTCCGGGGCCCCTCGATCTACAAGACGGTGCCCGTCTACGACCCCTCCTTCACCGCCCTCCTCGACGAGAAGGGCGTGGTCTACTCCGCGGTCCCGCGGGAGACCAACGCGATCCTGGGCTTCCTCGTCAACTGGATACTGCCTTTGGCCTTCATGCTCGTCGTCTGGCGCCTGGTCTTCAAGCGCCTGGGCAACGCCGCCGGCGGCAACGTCCTCGCCTTCAACCAGAACAAGGCCACCATCGTGGCCGAGGGCGACGTGAAAACCCGCTTCGTCGACGTGGCGGGCGTGGACGAGGCCAAGGAGGAGCTCGTCGAGGTCGTCGACTTCCTCAAGAGCCCCAAGAAATACACGGACATCGGCGGCAAGATCCCCAAGGGGGTCCTCCTCGTCGGCCCCCCGGGCACGGGCAAGACCCTCCTCGCCCGGGCGGTGGCCGGCGAGGCCGGCGTGCCCTTCTTCCGCATGAGCGGCGCCGAGTTCGTCGAGATGTTCGTCGGCGTGGGCGCCGCCAGGGTGCGGGACCTCTTCAAGCAGGCCCGGGAGAAGGCCCCCTGCATAGTCTTCATCGACGAGCTCGACGCGATCGGCAAGTCGCGCATCACGGGCCCGATGGGCGGGAACGACGAGCGGGAGCAGACCCTGAACCAGCTCCTGGTCGAGATGGACGGCTTCGACGCGACGAGCGGCCTGATCATCCTCGCGGCGACCAACCGCCCCGACGTCCTCGACCCGGCCCTCCTCAGGCCCGGACGCTTCGACCGGCAGGTCCTCGTGGACCGGCCCGACCTCGTCGGCCGCGAAGCCATCCTGCGCATCCACTCGAAGGCGGTCAAGCTCGACGAGGGAGTCGACCTCTCGAAGGTAGCGCGAGGCACCCCCGGCTTCGTCGGGGCCGACCTGGCGAACATCGTCAACGAGGCGGCCCTCCTGGCCGTGCGCGCCGGCCGCAGGAAGGTCGTCCAGGCCGACTTCAACGCGGCCATCGAGAAGGTGGTCGCCGGCCTCGAGAAGAAGAGCCGGGTCATGAACCCGAACGAGCGCCGCACCATCGCCATCCACGAGACGGGCCACGCCCTCGCGGCCGCCTTCACCAAGGGCGCCGACCCGGTGCGCAAGATCTCCATCGTGCCCCGGGGCTTCGGGGCCCTCGGCTATACCCTCCAGCTCCCGGTCGAGGATCGCTTCGTGGTCTCCGAGGAAGAGCTCCTCGGCCAGATCGACGTCCTCCTGGGCGGCCGCGCCGCCGAGGAGCTGGCCATCGGCCGCATCTCCACGGGCGCGGCCAACGACCTGACGCGCGCCACCGACGTGGCGCGGCGCATGATCACCGACTACGGCATGTCCGAGCGCTTCCGCCACGTCGCCCTGACCCGCCGCGCCGCCGGCCTCCTCGGCAACGGCCAGCAGGCCGAGCAGTTCATGGCCAGGGAGTACAGCGAGGACACGCAGAAGTACGTGGACGAGGAGATAGCCCGGATCGTCGCCGCCCGCTTGCCGGTGAGGAGGGCGAGGACCCCGTCGTAGCGGGAGCTCCTCGGCGCGGTCTCCGAGCGCCTCCTTGAGAAGGAGACCATCGAGGAGGCCGAGTTCGCCGCCTTCGTGGCCGGCCCCCTCCGCGAGGCGGGCCTCGACGCCGAAAGCCTCCGCGGAGGCGGAGCCCCGGGGACCGAGACCGCCGAGGGCCCGGACGAGGAGCGCCCCCTCGGGGAGCGCGCTCCTAGCGCGCCGTCCTGACCAGGCGGAAGCCGTTGTCGCCGACATAGGTCGGTGAGTCCTGGCTCCGGACCCAGACGGCGATGTCCTGCGCCCCCTCCCGCCAGGAGCCTCCCCGCCGCGAGCGGGCGAGCTTCCAGGGGATCATCTCCTCGGGCGGAGGGGGCCCGAGGGGATCGATGGCGGGCGAGACCGCGTAGTAGCCCGGCTCGTACCAGTCCCAGCACCACTCGAAGAGGTTGCCGCAGAGGTCGTATATACCGAGGGGATTGGGAGCCTTGAGCCCGACGGGATGGGTGACGTCGCCCGAGTTCGCCTCGTACCAGGCAGTCTCATCCGGGTTCTCGGAGCCGGCGTAGCTCCCTCCCCCACCCCCCATCCCTCCCCGCGCGGCGTACTCCCATTCGGCCTCGGTGGGCATCCGGTAGCCGCTCGCCTCGAAATCGCAGACGACGAGCTTGCCCCTCCCGGAATAGCAGGGTTCTAGGCCCGCTTTCAGGGAAAGCCAGTTGCAGTAGTCCACGGTATCGTACCAGTTCACGTTGCGGACGGGCCGCCGGCCTCTTCCCATACCCTTGTCGGACGGCCTGGTCTTGGCGATCTCGGCGCAGTACGCGTCGTACTCATCGAAGGTCGTCGCGTAGACGGCCATGTAGAACGAGCGGGATAGCGTCACGCGGTGAACCGGACGCTCGCGCTCAAGGCCCCGTTCGGAGCCCATGTCGAAGCTTCCGGCCTCCACGAGCGCCATCTCGGGCGGCTTCCAGGCGCTCTCCGCCGAGGCGAAGAGGGTCAGGCAGGAGCAGAGGAACAGGGCAGAACCAGCATGGATCCCACGCATGGGGCCTCCTTGGAAGCTTATTTTAGCCCCGAGGCTGGGGCCGGGGTAGCCCGCGATCCGCGAATCGAGCTTGGCCAGGCAGGGCCGCGAAGAAGTCGCCGCGTGGAGCTGCCTTGCCCTCCCGAGCTGCGTTTTTAGTTTTCCCGCTGGGAGCCGCAACTGAAAACCGCGACATTTAGTCTATTTTTGTCATATTGACATTCCACCTCGTTCTTGACATCATCGTCTTGACAATTTTTGGTGTTTTGTCAAAGGAGAGAGCATGTCGGTCATGATCCGTTCCACCGGGGTAGCGATTCCCCAGCGAAGGATGGAGAACGCGGAGCTCGCCGCCATGGTGGACACGACGGACGAGTGGATCCGCAGCCACACCGGCATCCGCTGCCGCCATATCGCGGCCGACGGGGAGCTGACGAGCGACCTCGCCGCCGCCGCGGCGAACATGGCCCTCGAGCGGGCGGGCATATCGGCCCGGGAGATCGACCTCCTCGTCCTGGCCACGGCCACCCCCGACTACCTCGGCTTCCCCTCCACGGCCTGCCTGGTCCAGCGGAAGATCGGGGCCGACGGCTGCGCGGCCCTCGATGTCGTGGCCGGCTGCACGGGCTTCATCTACGCCCTCGAGGTGGCCGCCGCCATGCTCGAGGCCAGGGGGGGCAGGAACGCCCTCGTGATCGGGGCCGAGACCCTGACGCGCATCACCGACTGGAAGGACCGCGCGACCTGCGTCCTCTTCGGGGACGGGGCCGGGGCCGCGGTCCTGTCGCGCATCGAGGAGGGCGGCCGAGGGGTCCTCAAGACCATACTCGGGGCCGAGGGCTCGGGAGCCGGGGACCTCTACCTCGTCCAGGCGCCGCGGGAGAGGAGCTTCGAGCGCTCCGAGCCGATCGTCCCCCGCATCGCCATGAACGGCCAGAACGTCTACAACTTCGCGGTCAAGACCATCTCGGTCCTGGTCGGCAGGCTCCTCCACGCCTCGGTGTACAAGCTCGAGGACTTCGCCTGGATCGTGCCCCACCAGGCCAACGCGCGGATCGTGCAGGCCGCGGCCAAGCGCCTGGGAGCCCCCGAGGAGCGCTTCTACCTCAACCTCGAGGAGTACGCCAACACCTCCTCGGCGAGCATACCCATAGCCCTCCACGAGATGACGGAGAAGGGCTTGCTCAAGAAGGGCGACCTCGTCATGCTGATCGGCTTCGGCTCGGGCCTGACCTACGGCGCCGCGGCGATACGCTGGTGAACGCGAGAACGGAGGAGTAAGGATATGAGACGAAGGGTGGCCGTGACCGGCCTCGGCGTGATCAGCCCCGTCGGCAACGACGCGGGCGGCTTCTGGGACTCGCTGAAGAGCGGCCGCAGCGGCGTCGGCCGCATAACGCGCTTCGACGCTTCCCGGCTCGAGTCGCGCATCGCGGCCGAGGTCAAGGGCTTCGATCCCGAGCCCTATATCGACAAGCGGGACGCCCGAAAGATGGCCCTCTTCAGCCAGTACGCCGTGGCCGCGGCCGTCCAGGCCTGGAGGGACGCGGGCCTCGGCGACGCCCCCGTCGGCAAGGCGTCTCCCGGCGACGGGCCCGCGGGCGGCGCGACGGCGGCCGCGGCCTCCCCCTACCGGCCCGAGCGGATCGCCACGGTCGTCGGCAACGGCATAGGCGGCATCGACGTCCTCCTCGAGTCTCACCGCAAGCTCCTCGAGTCCGGGCCGGGCCGCATGCTCCCCATGACCGTGCCCCTCATGATCTCCAACGAGGCGTCGGCCAACATCGCGATGCGGCTCGGCCTCCTCGGGCCGGCCTTCACGGCGGTCACCGCCTGCGCCTCGGGCACCGACGCCATCGGCCAGGCCCTCGACCTCCTGCGCTCGGGCCGCTGCGACCTCGCCCTGGCCGGCGGCACCGAGGCGGCCATCGCCGAGTTCACCCTCGGCGGCTTCCTCCGCCTCCAGGCCCTCTCCACCTCCTACAACGAGGAGCCCGAGCGGGCCTCGCGGCCCTTCGACAAGGACCGCGACGGCTTCGTCATCGGCGAGGGCGCCGCCATCCTCGCCCTCGAGGACTGGGAAAAGGCGAAGGCCCGGGGCGCGCGGATCTACGCCGAGCTCGCGGGCTACGGCGCGAGCTGCGACGCCTACCACCTGACGGCCCCCGATCCCGAAGGCCTGGGCGGATCCCGCGCCATCGCCGCGGCCCTGGAGGACGCCCTCCTCGCGCCGGAGGAGGTGGACTACTACAACGCCCACGGCACCTCCACCAAGATCAACGACCCGACCGAGACCCTCATGGTCAAGAAGGCCTTCGGGGCCTGGGCCTCCTCGCTCAAGATCTCCTCGACGAAGAGCATGACGGGCCACTGCATCGCCGCCGCGGGGGCCATCGAGGCGGCCGCCTGCGTCCTCGCCATAGCCGAGGGCTTCGTCCCGCCCACGATCAACCTCGACGAGCCCGACCTCGAGGCCGGCTGCGACCTCGACTACGTCCCCAACAAGGGAGTCGCGATGCCGCTGCGGGCCGCCCTCTCGGCCTCCCTGGGCTTCGGCGGCCACAACGGGGTCCTCGCCTTCCGGAGGCCCTCGTGAGCGGCGGGGAGCAAGCCCCCCGCGGCGAGGCGGGGGCGGGCGCGGCCGCCGAGGAGCGGGAGCGCGCGGCGGCCGAGGCCGCCGCCCTCCTCGCC